>Ga0123357_10006956_pt1 | contig 13903 bp, 16 predicted proteins | sample TergutEmb28metaG_FD_89873 | JGI IMG/M metagenome (GOLD analysis project Ga0123357, IMG submission 89873) | Embiratermes neotenicus P4 segment gut microbial communities from Petit-Saut dam, French Guiana - Emb289 P4 | ecosystem: Host-associated > Arthropoda: Insects > Digestive system > Gut ... | reverse complement strand
TTTCCAGGCAAAAGAATAGCATTTGTTTGCGGCAGCGGAAACAACGGAGGCGATGGGATGTCCGCAGCGAAAACAATGGATGCCGGGGAGGTCACCGTTTATCTTCTTAGACCCAGAGAATCCATAAGATCTGACTTTATCAGAAAGACAATTTCAGAACTTACGTGTCCTGTAAAAGATTTCTCGAGTTTCGATGAGGATGCGCACGATATCCTTGTGGACTGTGCACTTGGCACCGGGACAGCTGGAGAGATCAGACCGCCTTATGACAAATTCATTGAAGCAGCAAACGCGTTCAGAGGGACCATTGTATCAGTGGATATACCAACCGGGCTCGGAACTTCCCTCTCGGTGAAACCGGATGTGACGATAACATTGCATGATGTCAAAGAAGGCATGAACGCCGAGAATTCCGGAGAAATCATTGTTAAAGATATCGGTATTCCAAATGAAGCATACGACAATGTCGGTCCGGGCGATATGCTGAGGTATCCCATTCCGTCTGCTGATAGCCACAAAGGATCCAATGGGAGACTGCTGACCATCGGCGGCGGACCATATTACGGCGCGCCGGCGATGGCTGCGCTTGCAGCGATGAGGGTCGGTGTGGACATTGTGAGATTGGCTCTCCCAGAAAATTGTTCTTTTATTGTATCTTCGTTCTCCCCTGTTTTGGTGATAAGTAAGCTTTCAGGGAACTCATTGAGAATAGATCATCTTGACTATCTGCTGGAATTATCCAAACAATATGATGCGGTTCTGATAGGGCCTGGACTTGGAGTATTTGATTCAACGATCGAGACTGTCAGGCGGTTCACCCAAGAATGCAAGGTCCCGATGGTAATTGACGCGGACGGGCTTACGGCATTGAGAATGGATTTCGCATCTACTGGAAAGACAATACTAACGCCGCATCAGAGAGAGTTCGAGAGACTCGGCGGCAATCCTCTGGATTCCAACTCTGTCATTGAAATGGCAAAGAAAAAGAATTCCGTCATTTTGCTTAAGGGTAGGATTGACAAGATATCCGATGGAGAGAGGATAAGGCTCAATTTAACCGGGTGCGCCGGAATGACCAGCGCAGGCACCGGAGATGTATTGGCAGGAATAGTTGCCGGGCTTCTTTCCAAAGGGATGACACCTTTTGACGCTGCCGCTCTCGGCGCTTTCATATCCGGAAAGGCTGGGGAGCGTGCGTTTGACGAGAGGTCATATGGGATGATCGCTACAGATATAATAGACAACATACCAAAAGTGCTCAGAGAATACTTAAGGGGATGAAATGGAAATGCAGCCCGTTCATGATATCCCGGCTCTGCGAGCGGATGAATATCTTGTGATCGGAGACCTTCACATCGGCATAGAGTCGCATTTGCGTTCAAAGGGTTTCCACTTGACATCCCGCACAGATGATATGTTTGATATGATCGTTCGGGCGGCGGATGACTCCGCGAGCAGGCTGATAGTTCTGGGAGATGTAAAGGACTCGGTTCCCGGGTCTTCAAAACAGGAATACAGGGAGATACCGTCTTTCTTTGATAGATTATTGGAACGATTTGATTCTGTGGATGTGGTCAGAGGAAATCATGATACGAATATAGAGGAGTTCCTCCCAGGGCATGTAAGGATAAGGCCGGCATCGGGCATGAAGATAGAGGATGTCGGGTTCGTGCATGGGCACACATGGCCTTCCAAGGACGTTATGGCGTCGGAGACGCTTGTGATGGCTCATGACCACCCAGCGGTGATGTTCAGGGATGGCGTAGGGAGACAAGTGAACGAGCCTTGCTGGGTAAGGGGGAAGTTCAAGGAGATCACATCGGATAGATATGATTATCTTCCGAAGAATTTCATTATTGTACCAGCATTCAACAATATGCTCGGAGGTTCTCCGGTGAACGTTATAGGGGAGCCGCTTCTCGGCCCCATCATGGGTGGGAATCTTCTTGATCTGGAGAATTCTGCCGTTTACCTTCTTGACGGGGTTGATCTTGGGAAACTTTCAGGATTGATGGTCTCTGGAAGCGAACGCAAGTGGGGAAGAAAAATCAGGGTTAAAAACATCGAATAATTATGATTCTCTTTCAGCGAAGCTACCCTAACCGTCACTGCCATACAAAAAGATAACGAGAAACATTTAAAATATCATGAAGGAATGTAGATGTTTACGACATTTGAGTGGAGAGAAATATATGAAGAACATAAATGATGGAGACATACTTGACACGATCATTACAGTAGTAGAGAATAACAGTCCAGACGGCCTGTGTCATAATTGTCCTATTGTTCAATTGATGAGAGATATTGCCGAACAAGTCAACGAACATAATCATCAGAAAATCGCAAAAGAGCTTGGGATAGATTTTAGTCCAAGGAGATGTCCATGCTTTGAGAAGTTTAATAATCAGAAGCAATGAGTTTTTCTACTTGGACTAATTGCTCAGCAACTATTTTTCCTTTTTCCGTGAGTTTCCATTTCACGGTGTTCCTGCGGTCGCCTATCTCTACACAGTCCGTAAGTCCGGCAGATTGCATGCGCCTGAGTATTTTCATTGCTGAGTCGTAATTGGTTATTTTTGTAAAAGCACCTCGATTCATCTCACCTTCCTTAAACAAGGCGATCAGGATATCAACTTTCGACCCCAGTCCGTCATATTCGAGATACACGATTACAATTAACAAATTAAGCCAAAATAAGAGTATGGTTACTATTATTAATAGTAATATATATATATAATCTGGATATTAATTCTGCTACAAATTTACTGCATATTTATGTTCCAATACAACTAGGTGGATTAAAGATACTTAAACAAGTGTATCACGTTGTCTTTGAAATCTATGTGCAGATGAATGATAAAGATGGTGACAATATTGGAATTTGATGACAGATTACAAACGCTAGTTAGGGCAAATACTCCGGTTATACAAATAGTCAGCTATGAAACGCTCCGCATACACGCTTCTCTTCTTAGCATTTCAAAAAAGACCGATAGTAAACCATATCTTTGGAATCTGACGGAAGGCTTAAGGAGATATGATAAAAACAACAGCCTTGTGGTCGAAAATGAAGATATGAAAGAGCCCGCAGAGGTTCTTGATTGGTATGCAAATCCAGAGAACAAAAAAATCATACTTCTTCTGGAGGACTTTCATCCATTCATAACGGAGCAGAATCCACATATAATAAGCAGGATTCGTAACATATCGCGCAAATCCTCCACCAATGAATTAAGGGATCGGTCTTTGATAATCTCACAACCAGTATCACACCTTCCAGTAGAATTAGAAAAAGATGTTCAATTAATCCAGTTGCCTCTTCCCGAAAGAGATGAGATTAGATCCATAATGGCCGCTGTGAAAGAACAATTTAGACTTGATGAGTCCAACTATAGCGAATCTCCACGCCTGATAGATGCTGCATTGGGTCTTTCAACTTCTGAAGCATGGTCTGCATTCGCATGTGCTGTTGTCAAAACGAAGAAACTCACAGAGAGCGAGATTCCACTAGTCTCTGCAGAGAAAGAGCAGGTCATCCGGAAGCGTGGGAATCTGGAATATTATCAGCCACAACAAAACCTCAGCGATATCGGCGGCCTAAACCATTTAAAAGATTGGCTGAACAGAAGAGAACGGGCGTTCACGGAAGATGCGCGGAATTTCGGTCTTGAACCGCCAAGAGGCATAATGCTTCTTGGTCTTCCAGGAACCGGTAAGAGCTTGGCAGCCAAGGCCGTTGCGAACGCCTGGAAACTGCCTCTTCTTAGACTTGATATGGGACGCGTTTTCGGAGGGATAGTTGGGCAGTCAGAAGAGAATATGAGGTCGGCACTAAATGTAGCCGAAACGCTGGCGCCATGTGTTCTTTGGATTGATGAAATTGAAAAGGGTATGTCAGGCATGCAGAGTTCTGGAGCAACGGACGGAGGTACGACCTCTAGAGTGCTTGGAACATTCCTGACGTGGATGCAGGAAAAGAAGAAACCAGTATTTGTGGTTGCAACGGCGAACAATATAGCGCAGCTTCCCCCAGAACTGCTGAGAAAAGGGCGCGTAGATGAGATATTCTTCATGGATCTTCCAGATAAAACTGATCGTAGGGACATCATAGAGATACACCTGAAGAAGAGAGGACGGAAACCATTTCCGAGTAAAGATATGGATGATTTGGCTAACATCTCAAAGGGGTTCACAGGTGCCGAGTTGGAGGAGGCAGTGAAGGAGGCCATGTATCGCGCGTTTGATGGTGGTCATGATATAACTCCATCGGATGTCAGAGGTGCTATACAAGATACTATGCCGTTGTCAATGACTATGAGCGAGGTCATAAAAGAGACAAGGGAATGGGCAAATGGCCGTGCAGTATTTGCCAGCGACAGGGGACCAGAAAACATAGATACAGCAAAAGTGACGATTCGACTCCCACAGGAATCATTCAACCCATTCATAAGGAGTTGATGTTCATGGTCTAAATGAATTTGATGAGTGATGATATAAAAGCTTGTCGAAAAAATATAGATGAGGATTAGATATGTCTGAACAAAAAATAACAATTCAAATAGATGAGAACGGACAGATATCGGCGAAGACTAATGGTTTCAAAGGGGAGGTTTGCATGAGGGCCCTTCAGGAAATATTGGGTAAGAAAGAATTGTTCGCTGATGTCAAACCAACGGACGATTTTTATGCTAAAGAGACTTCGATCAACAATACACAGCAAAGGAGTGGGTTGAGATGAGTGCGGTGGTGAAAATGCACACGTTGTTTATAGACCGAGAGTGTTTGCTGGATGCGTTGGGGGCCTTGGACGTAAAGTATGCCATAGAAGGAAAAAATGTGAAAATAACAAACAATGAAATGTTCGTCTGGGGGGATGAAAGGTTCATTTTTGTTCATGACTCAGGCGCAGAGATGGGGATTAAAGAATGGATGTCTGTAAATACATCCATAAGTTCATTCCTAAAATCGGTGGATGCGGAATATAAAAAAGCATACGATGCAAAGATGGAAAGGCTCGCAGAAGAAGAGCGTAAGGCCGCAGAAGAACGCAAACGCCAAATGATAGAGGCCAAACGTAATGAGATAATCCTAAAAGCGAAAGAGAAAGGATATTACATAAAAGAGACGAGAGAAGGCGGTCAGATTCAGTTGGTATTGACGCGGACGGCCCTATAAATGTATGGGAACAGATTCAACATCGCCAATATTGAGTTTAATTGTGAGATATACGGGCCTGGCAGGAGAATGGTCGTATGGTTTCAGGGATGCACACTTGGTTGTAAAGGTTGCTGGAACGAATCGATGTGGAGTACTTTACCGAATGAGTTAATTGATAGACGGCATCTCCTGAAGATGATAATCGACAGTGGCTGTGATGGAACCACATTCTTGGGCGGTGAACCTTTGCAGCAGCCGGAAAATCTTCTTTGGTTGCTACGTAAATTGAAGGCATGTGGGATTGGAACAATGGTGTACACCGGATACGAGGCAGATGAGATTTCTGATTCAGAGATGTTCTCAAAAATATGTGAGTACGCAGATATACTTGTTATTGGAAGATACGATGAGGAAGAGCGCAATATTTCGTTGATGTGGAGAGGGTCTGAGAATCAAAAAATAATGATCAATAAGAATGAACAGAGGTTAGAAGAATGCAATCAGGTAGAGATCCGTATAGATAGAGACGGCGCAATTACGTGTCTTGGATATCCATCTGGTGACATTGAAGAGATTTTAAACGAGCAAGGACATACATATAGATAAATGGGTCACTTCTGCCATTAGCTTTTCTAGACAAGATGTCAAAGTCACAGTATTGAATGGTAAAGCTTACTTTCCGTGCATTGTGTACCATTTTTTATTTGGTGCCTCCAAGAAGATGACGTAGCACATCTTCCGATTCGTCATCAGATTCAGATTCTTGTTCTGTTTTGGAGGGGCTAACTTCTATGGCATCTTTTTCTATTTTTGTGGGACTTCCAAGAAGATGACGTAGCACATCTTCCGATTCGTCATCAGATTCAGATTCTTGTTCTGTTTTGGAGGGGCTAACTTCTATGGCATCTTTTTCTATTTTTCTGAGACTTCCGAGTGCAACTCTTCTAACATCGCCATCTGTATCATTCTCGAGAATGGTGAGAATCTCTATCTTCATCACATCAGATACATGTATCTTTGATACTATTTTAGCAATTGCCAATCTTTCCCTCACATCATCTGATTGGAATCTAGAGGTAATTATTTCCGCGATTTCCGAGTGCAGATAATCAAATGCAAACATCCACTCTTTTTTCTTCATTTCTACAAGCTCTGTTAGTTTTTCGAAAGTAGCATGTCTAACTTTTTCGTTTGAATGAGTGAAGAATGAGAGAACTGCCTGGAGCTCACATGTTGTTTCATCAGAGTTCTCATTTGTATAGTACTTCCTTTCAATAAACCAACAACAAACTTCATTATCTGCATTGCGAACTTTTTCTGCACCAACTGCCCTCAATATTTTATAGTTAGATATCAGAAGAGTGTCAAGTTTATTGGTGGCGCGGATTCTGATTCCCATATCTGGATCAAAGAGAAAATAGGCTAACTCTTCACCTTCACTGGATCTATTGATAAACCACAAACGTGTATTGCGATCTGATTTTTCGATGTCTGATACTACAATGGCACTATTGGGGGCATTCAGCACATCAAATCTCTTCCGAGCACAGACCCTAATGTCCTCATTCTTATCCGTGATAAAACGAACCAATCTATTGTAGTCCTCAAACCTATCTACAAACCACAAATAGGTATTGTAATCTGATGCTACTACATATGATGCTGCGATAGCTTCATTGGATATATGCAATTCATCGCACTTATTGCGAGTTTGTCGTCTAACATCTTCATCGTCATCGGACAGAAGGTTCCCTATGGCCATTGGCATTAGAGATTTGTTATCTTTATTTATTAAGTCTAATGAAAGAACCTTTTTTGAGGCATTTAGTAGAACCATCATGCCATCTTTGACCGATGGATCATCAAATACATGGCGCTCTATGGATGTTTTAAGTGCCGCTGCGCTTACATTATCATCGCTGTCGCAGATTAACTTTGCAGCTATGGTACAGTCCACTCCGCGGTCAAGCATCTTTGCCGCAAGCGTGCGGACATCTACATATTCTGACTCAAAAAATAGATTATATTTTTTATCCACCACTACATATCCATAATCTAAAGATTTGCCTATACAGCTTATGATATTTTTCCTCACACCTAAGTCTGGATCCCCAATAAGTTTAATCAGAATGCCAACAACATTGTCATTGATCGGCGGCGTTACATCAATTCTACTGGATACCCAGCTTCGTACGTCTGCATATTCATATAAATCAGAATCTGCCGATATGTTACTTAACATATTGGCTCTTTGTTGATATGAGAAAACGTCATCAATGCGTTTCATTATGAAAGCTCTTGCGTTTGGATTGCGACTTGACAACTCAGACTCAATCGAATTAATAACTTTAGGCATTGCCTTCGGAATTCCATGGAAGAAACGATGTGCGTTTATAGCAAGTTCCGTAGTGGTTTTGGTGTTAAGAATATAAAGCAAACAAACCTCTTCGTTAAAAGTGCGTTCGGCGGCGCGCGAAATTGTTTCACAAGCTCCTACAGCACCCATTGCCTCCACAAGGCACGGAAACGCTTCGGCATCATCCACACCCAAACCATCGAAAAACTGTATAGCACATTGTCTGTCTGTCACGGCCCTATTCTTGAGGTTTTTAGCTTCTTTCATAACCTTTCCACGAAACATCAGGACTCACCTAATCCGCGCATGGATAACATGTATTCTCTTTCCTCATTCGACCTTATTTTTATCGTCCCTTTTCTTCCAGATCTCATTCGCGATATTGTTACACTCTCCAAACGTTCTGGGTACATTATCTCTTACTCAAACAAATGCGAGCTAAAATGACAGATATCACAAGGAACGCTGTTGAGGCCAATAATATAACCTTTAGACCTATACCAGGAGGACCGCTATACGCTATCCCCACACAGGCATTGGCAATTGCGCCGAGAATCATAAGATTAATCCCCCGCCGCCCAGGCTGGAATAATATGTACGCTGCTACCAGAACACATCCAGTCAGCCATCCAAATAGTATAACTGTGCCAGCAAAACCAACAACAAAGTATTGATTCGAATATGTGTCTACATTGAAGGCAGAAGAATTTCCAAGTAGGCCAATACACAACATTGTAAGCATTGCTGCGATAAACAATGGTGCAGTCACAATTTTTGTCGATCCTTCATGGAGCTCTTTGGCCCCGATATAAATAACGTTTATGAGGAACATTATTACAGAAAAAATAAACGTGACAATAATGATTATCCAGTAATAAGTCGCCGTAGCGTCACAAACCGGCATCATAGCAATAATGAGAACAATTGCAAGAATAATCAACGAATAATCTATTGCTTTTTGCGACATATTGTATCTGCACTGATAGTAGAGAGCAAAACTAACCGCGGCGATGATTATGAGTGTAGCAATAAGTATGTACATATCAGCCACGGCCCAACCGCTTTTGTCGCTCAGATTTATATAGCTAAGTATGACTGTTACAGTAGATAGAGCTCCCAAAATAAACCATGCCTGGTACATTTTTTTAAAAAGTGTTGCTTCTGCATAATCTGCGGTGTCCATGTTTTCCAGAATATATAGAATAATATATTACTATTTGTATTCGTAATATATATGTCAAATGAGACAAATCATAACTAATCCGAGAGGGAAACTAAATATGTTTGGACTATCAAAGAAAGATAAATCGGGGCAGACTCATTCAAATAACGCAGAACCTTCAAAAGAGAAAAAACAGACTGAATCGGCAAATTCAAATTTGATACAGTATATGAAGGATGCTGATTTGGGCGATGCAGTTGCGATGCTCAACATAGGGGCTCTTTACGATATCGGTGATGGAGTGAAACAGGACTATGTGGAAGCCATGCGGTGGTATAGGAAGGCGGCAGATCTTGGCAATAAAATGGCTATGTATTTTATAGGTCTTCTCTACGCTGACGGGTATGGTGTGAAGCAGGACTATGTGGAAGCCATGCGGTGGTACATAAAGGCAGCCGATCTCGGCAACGCCCGTGCGATGCGCAAAATAGGTCTTCTTTACGAGAACGGGGATTGCGTGAAGCAGGACTATGAGGAAGCCATGCGGTGGTACATAAAGGCAACCGATTTAGGCGATGCTATGGCTATGACTCGCATAGGCGTTCTTTACAACTATGGTTGTGATGTGAAACAGGACTATGGGGAAGCCATGCGGTGGTACATAAAGGCAGCCGATTTAGGCGATGCTGGTGCGATGTGCAATATGGGCGTTCTTTATAGTCACGGATATGGTGTAAAACAGGACTACGGCGAAGCCATGCGGTGGTACATAAAGGCAGCCGATTTAGGCGATGCTATGGCTATGAGCAATGTAGGTTTGTATTATGGTAATGGGTATGGTGTGAGGCAGGACTTCGGAGAGGCCATGCGGTGGTTCAGGAAGGCAGCCGATTTAGGCGATGCTGGTGCGATGTACAACATAGGCCTTTCTTACGGCAAAGGAGAAGGTGTCAGAAAGGACGAAAAGGAAGCAATATTCTGGGTTAAAAAGGCTGCAAACCTCGGTTTTGCAGATGCAAAGTCCCTGCTCGATGAATTGGGGAGGCAATAAAATGACGAATGATCTTTCAGAAGTAAAGAGCCACGATGAATCAGAGTATGCCAAAAAGGGGAACTCGGCTGGGAATATCATTAACGATGGGTATATCGCAATGCAAGATGAATGGATATATTACAGCAATTGGAGCGATGGCCTTAGGCTATGCAAAATGCGAATAGATGGGACTGGTGGACAAAGAATTACCCACAACGACGTTAATTGTATCAATGTTGTGGGTAACTGGATATACTACTCAGACAGAAAAGACAACCGTGCTATTTACAAGATACGTATTGACGGAACAGAAATGCAGAAAATTACTTCTGATCCTGCAGATGATATTAATGTAGTGGGTGATTGGATATACTATGTCAACAAAAATGATGGATGTGTTAATTTCAATACTATAAAGCAAACTGGAACACTCCATAAGATACATACCGACGGAACTGGCAGACAAAAACTCAACAGTGATGTTTCCATTTATGTCAATGTGGTTGGCGATTGGATATATTATATTAGTTATGGAAGATTGGATGACAAAGACTCCTCCCCCTACAGGATACGCACAGATGGGACCAGTAGACAAAGGGTTGTCGATGAATATGCTCAAAAAATCAATGTAGTAGGTGATTGGATTTATTATATCAATGCGGAAGACAACGAGGCCATTTACAAGATACGCACCGATGGTGTAGGAAGGCAGAAGATTATCGATGACCCAGCTGGTACAATAAATGTGGATGGCGATTGGATATATTACACAAATAAAAACGAAGGATACTTTGATGAAGGTAGAGTAATATTCCGCGGGATAATCTATAAAATACACACAGATGGGACTGGTAGACAAAAACTCAACAATGATGTCTCAGTTAGTGTTAATGTGGTTGGTAATTGGATATATTACATCAATATCACAGATAAGAATATGTATAGAATACAAACGAATGGGATAGAAAAACAACCCGTTAGATAATGGTCATTATATTTAGATCATCAAAGAAGGAGGACGAATCGAGATTGGCTTCCATGTATGATGAGGAGTTTTCAAAAATGAAGAAATTGGCCGAGTCGGGGGATGCTCAAGCGCAATTTGATCTCGGTTATGCGTATTACAGCGGCCAGAGCATGAAACAAAACTATGATGAGGCAATCAAGTGGTTCAAACTTGCCGCAGAACAGGGATGCGTAGAAGCTCAGTTCAATCTAGGGATAACATGTCAATTTGGATATGGGGTGAGAGCGGATAAAACAGCGGCTGTGAAATGGTATATGCTGGCTGCTGAGCAAGGTCTCCCCGAAGCCCAGTATAATGTTGGTTGGGCACATGAACATGGAGAAGGAGTAAAACAAAACTGCAAAACTGCAATAATGTGGTATGAGCGCGCTGCAGAACAATGTCTCGTCAGCGCGCAATTCAATTTGGGAGTGATTTTTGCAAATGGCATTGGTATTAATCAGAATTATGATGAAGCAAAGAAATGGTTCCGTCTCGCGGCGGAACAAAGACACCCAGATGCACAGGCGAATTTAGGATTGATATTGTACGGAGAAGAAAACTATACTGAGGCAATAGAGCTACTCCAATCTGCCGCAGATGCAGGCAGCTTGGAAGCTCACTATGGTCTTGCGGTAGGTAGCATATGATGATGGGGTCGGCGTGAATACAGACGCTAAGGAATCTTTACGACATTACCTATTTGCGGCGGAGAGAGGTTTCGTTGATGCGCAATTCAATCTCGGAGTGAAATACCACAATGGAGATGGCGTGGAGAAAAATGAAGACCTTGCCCTTATATGGCTGAAACGCGCCGCTGATGGAGGGCATCCCGATGCAAAATCTGTGTTTGAATAAAGAACAAAGGGGCCACACAAACCATTGACCGTTAATTAGGTGTGAAAGAAACCATGAACTACAAAGAGAGAAGAGCAAAAATAGAGGAATTCAAGATACTTGCTGACAAGGGCGACGCTCGTGCGGCAAGCATGGTTGCCGGCCTATCGATGCGGGATCTTGACGGCACATCATTCAAGTATGCAAACACGGCAAACGAACTTTCAGGCGGTACGGATCATGAAGCGCTTAACATCCTGGGATGCTGTTATGAATACGGGGTAGGCTGCGAGAAAGATTTGAAGAGATCGTTCGACTTCTATCTGAAGGCTTCGGAACTGGGCAACGACGAATCGCAATACAAACTTGGATCAACGTATCTCATCGGCGATGTTGTACCAAAAGATATTGATAAAGCGATAGAGTGGCTGTCCAGGTCCGCGGCGACAGGGAACAAGATGGGAGAAGAATATCTGGCTTATACAAAGATGGTGAAGGACGGATTGGTCAGCGAATTTACCATAGTAAGATCGGAGGAGAGCATGTTAGGGCAACCGTTCGTTACAGTCGAATTTCTATCCGGTGAAAAGACAGAGGTCAAGGACGAAAAAGAATATTTCGATATGCTTGATGACAGTGTCGAGACAGCAAAGAACGATCCTTCCGTAGAGAATGTCTGCCGAGCCAAGGAGGTCGCGATCTTCGGCATGCAGGCCTATTATGAAAGAGGTGATCTGTACAACAACGAACTCATCTACAATACAGTAAAACCGCTCTTGGCCGACGATGACTGCAAGGACTTCGCTTCATTGATGATGGATTGGGCGATAGAGAACTGCTATGGGCTGCTGAGATGTTCCGCTAAGGAAAAAGAGGGTCTGGACAACATCCTCAAGTGCGTCTCGCTAATGGAAAGGGCATATAACATCAGTTTCGATGAAGGAGTGAAGAAAGAGCTGATTGGCCAATGCCTCCAAGCGGCCGATATGTTCTCTCGCTTTGAGGATAACGAGAATGCGAAAATGTATGCTTGGTTGGCGGATAAGATCAGGGGAGAGCATAATGACTGATGTTCACTGACGGCATTAATTCTCCAGTGAAGGGCGGCCATGGATACATCGGCATCAAAGGAAGCGAGAGACATTCAGGAAGTGCTGGCATGCACATATGATAGGGGAACCAAAAGTATTATGAAAAATAATCTAAGTAGATGATGAAATGTCGAGACAGACGTATCTTGCAAAGATCAGATCGGGGGGCATAGATTTCGCCAAAGATATTCTCAGTGACGGAGACACTCCGGAGAGGATATGCACAGAACAGCCGATCTACACATTATGGAGCGACATAGTGGAAGACGCACACACAAAGATGATACCAAACTCAAGGATAATAGATTCCGAATGTTGCTTCATCGTACTGAGCAAAGCTGACTTGATAGATTATTTAAGTAAAGATGAATACAGAAAACAACCGCAGTGTTATTCTTGGCTTGAGAAAGAAGAATACGAGAAGATAGTCTCCGAGATGATGGATTCTCTGCTCTCAACAGCAAACAGCTTATCAGATGACGAAGAATATCTGCTGGTAGCATGCGATATGTATTCTCTTGAAGAATGGGAGCTTGAGGAGCTAACGCGAAAATGGCATTTGAGGATTTGTTGAGAATGGCTGAAGCCGGAGATCCATATGCTATGCGCGATGTAGGAATTTGTTACATGGATGGCAACGGTGTTGAGAGAAACAATAGCAAGGCAATGGCGTGGTTCAGGAAGGCTGCAGGTCTTGGCGAACCCGAGGCGATTCATAGACTGGGCGTTCTTTATGAAAAAGAGAAGGATTATGATGAGGCCATGAAGTTATACTTGAAAGCTACCATTCTCGGTAACACGCGTGCGATGACCAATCTGGGCTACTTATACATTAATGGATATGGGATGGAAAAGGACCCCGTGGAAGCTATGAGATGGTATAGGAGAGCCGCAGATCTTGGTGACCCTTTAGCAATGAGGAATCTCGGCATATCTTATTATTGTGTAGAACAAAACCGTGAAGAAGCCACATATTGGTTGCTTAAAGCCAGAGACTTATTTGACCCAGTTGCGATACAAATAATATCTAACCTAAGTTCGCTTAATTCCTGGGCACAAGGCGACGTACATCCGCCGTTGTTGGTTCAGTGAATCCTAATGCTTCGATCATTTCCCTTTGCTTCTTGGTCACTTCGTTCAGTATCCATTGGGTTCCGATCTGAGATGCCTTCAGCTTCCTGAGCTCGTTGTTCACGTCCGGAAGCCATACCTTTCCGTACAAAACAGGCGAAGCCTTTATCCGCCTGAACAATTCGAACAG
>Ga0123357_10006955_pt1 | contig 13904 bp, 11 predicted proteins | sample TergutEmb28metaG_FD_89873 | JGI IMG/M metagenome (GOLD analysis project Ga0123357, IMG submission 89873) | Embiratermes neotenicus P4 segment gut microbial communities from Petit-Saut dam, French Guiana - Emb289 P4 | ecosystem: Host-associated > Arthropoda: Insects > Digestive system > Gut ... | reverse complement strand
GCCGGGCTTTCCGACGCGGAGGTCCATGAGGTAATGTACCTTGTCGAATACCTGAAGGGTACCGGGATCACTATCGTCTGGATAGAGCATGTGATCAAGACGATGGCGGAATCGACGGACAAACTACTGTGCCTCGCGGTAGGCACAAAACTGATTTACGGCGATCCCGCGTATGTAATGAATTCCAAAGACGTGGAAGAAGTGTATTTGGGGGTGGATGACGATGAGTAATGAAATCCTGAAAGTTGAGGACGTAGACGTTTACTACAGCGATTTTCAGGCGGTACAGCAGGCGTCATTTACAGTGGATGCGGGCGAGGTCATATCGCTCATCGGTACAAACGGGGCCGGAAAGACGACCCTTATGAGGGCGATTACCGGCATCCTTCCCGCAAAAAATGGGAAAATATGGTTTGAGGGAGAAGATATCACGGGACTCCCTCCCCACAAAATAGTAGATTTGGGTATTTCATTGGTACCCGAAGGCCGGCATCTGTTCGGACGTATGTCCGTAAAAGACAACCTGATCATGGGTTCATATACGCCGCGTGCCCGTGCCAAATCAAAAGAAAGCCTTGAGAAAGTATACGAATTGTTCCCGATACTCAAAGAAAAAGCGGAGCAGGTGTCGGGGGCATTGTCCGGCGGGCAGCAGCAAATGGTCGCTATAGGCCGCGCGCTGATGAGCAACCCGAAGATGATATGTTTTGACGAAATCGCGCTTGGCCTTGCGCCTACGGTCATAAAGGACCTGTACGCGAAAGTCAGGGAACTCAACAGTTCCGGCATTACGATCGTCCTTGTCGAGCAGGACGTCAAACGCAGCCTGAAAAGCTGCAGACGGGCATATGTGATGCTCAAGGGGAAAGTAGTACTTGAAGGTTACAGCCGCGATCTTACGGAAGAGCAGGTCGGAAGGGCCTACTTCGGTATGTGAGGGCCGCTTCAGGGCTGCAAATCAAATAGAAAAAAAGCGAGGTATACGTAGTTGGACGCAATAATACAATCAATAATACAAGGCGTGATGATAGGCGGCCTATACGCCGCGATCGGTCTGGGGATGAGTATGATCTTCGGTATAGTCAAGATCACAAACCTTGCGCATGGCGACTTCCTCGTACTCGCGTGTTATCTAAGCCTGATAGTGACAGGCATTATCAACGACCCAATTGTCACGCTGGTAATTGTGGTTCCGGTGATGTTCTTCATCGGTTTTGGCATACAGAAATCGATGCTGAACCAGGTGATCGGCAGAGGCGACGAACCGCCGCTCCTGATCACGTTCGGGATATCGATCATCATACAAAACCTTTTGTTGTATTTCTTCAAGGCGAACGCGCAGTCGCTTCAGCACCCGCTCGTACTTAAGAGCATCACAATAGCGGATCGTATACATATCCCCATCATGTGGCTGATTTCATGCCTTGTCGGCGTGGTAATAATACTTATTCTCGGCACCTATATGAGGGGGACCTATATGGGAAGGGCTATCCGCGCTACGTCTGATGATGTTGAAGCGGCGCAGCTGATGGGTGTCAATATAAAAAATACCTTCGGGATCGCGATGGGCATTTCGATGATGACAGCCGGCGTTTCCGGGGTATTCGTAGGGATGCTGTTCAATTTTTATCCCAGTACCGGAGGGAACTACCTGATCATCGCTTTCGCCGTCGTCGTCATCGGCGGCATCGGAAGCATATACGGGACGCTAGCCGCCGGCATTATTTTCGGGCTGGCGCAGGTGGTCGGAGGCGCTCTCATAGGTCCGGCATATCAGCAGCTGATCGGGTATATAGTGCTATTGGTTATGCTTGTATTCAGGCCGCAGGGCCTGTTCTCGAAATAGGAGGGGCCTGTCTTATGAAATTGCTTGAATCATTCAAAATAGAAAAAACAGCGGCGTCGAGGTCGCGCTTTATAGTGATTATCGCAATCGTTGCCGTGCTCATCTCACTTCCGGCGTGGGGGTCTACATACGCGATTTTCATGGTCACGCTGATGGGGATTTATATCGTGCTCGGCCATATGTGGAACCTGCTGGCGGGGTATTCCGGACTCGTATCGCTCGGCCTTCAAATGTATATCGGCGTCGGGGCTTTCACTCTCGCCGTTTTTTCGGACAAATTCGGCCTTCCGATTTTCCTTGGCATTATCATGGGAGGCGTCGTATCGACTATTATCGCGGTGGGGCTGTCGTACCTGTTGCTGAGGATGCGCGGTATGTATTTCGCGATCGCGACATGGATGTTTGCGCAGGCCATGGTGCTCGTGATCGTACAGTTTGAGTTTTTCGGAAAAGGGCAGGGCCTCTTTATCGTAACGGCGCGCGCTTTGACAGACCTGCAAAAATACTATCTGAGCGTCGGCTTTGTTCTCATTGTAACGGTCGTTGTAGTGCTGCTGCTTCGTTCGAAACTCGGGCTGGGCCTTTTTGCGATCCGTGACAACGACGTCGCCTCGCAGACCTCAGGTGTTCCGTTGTTCAAGTCGAAACTTATCATTATGATGGTATCGTCATTTATCACCGGGGTCGCCGGAGGGATTTACTATATCCTCGTGATATGGATACAGCCGTATGCCGCTTTCAATATCAGCTGGACGGTCGCCGCGGTATTTATAGTGGTTATCGGCGGCATCGGCACGATAACAGGCCCGATACTTGGCGGCATCATTTACGTATTTCTGAGCCAGTATCTTGCTACCCTTTCCCAGATTGGCTCACTGAATATGGTCATATTGGGCGTGATAGCCGTCGCGGTGATACTCGCGGCGCCAAAGGGCGTCGTCGGCACCATGCAGGAGCGCTTCGGATTTGAGATCATATCAGCAAGGCGCTGGATGAAAAGGTATGTAGACCGGCTGCCGGACCCTGCCGCGGACTAAGGATTCGGTGCGGAGACTTTAGCTGAGCTTTTTTCTTTGATAAGCTTCCCGAGAAGCTCTGTATCTATTACATAAATCCCGCCGTAATCGGTTGAGATCACGTCTTTTCGTTTCATGTCGGAGAGAATTTTCGAGATGGTTACGCGCGTAGTCTGCACTATCCTCGCAAGGTCGCTTTGCGAAGTATTGATGTAGATTGGCTCTTTTTCATTGTAAATTCGTTTGTGCATCGTGGCAATCATATGGATCACCCTGAGCGCCCGTATATCGGAACGCTCGGTATGTACGGACATCTTGCGGTTCAGGCCCCCGATAATGAAGGCCATCTCTTCAAGCATATCCTGCACGAGATTGAAATCTTTCTCCATCATTTCAAGGACTTCTTTTTTCGGCGCGTATGTGATGACGCATTCGCTCAGCGTTGCGAACGTGCCTATCGAGGGGTTGTGGCCGAATACCGGCTGGACGTTCAGCATATTGCCCGGCCCGAGTATTTCGAGTATGTTTTCGGCGCCGTTTTCATCGGTGTTTGTATATTCGACAAGGCCGCGGGCTATATAGAAAACATTCTGGTTTTCCTCGCCCTGCTCGACGATCACAAAGCGTTTGGGATAGACAACCTCAGGCTTTGACTGGAAAAACTCCGACCACTTTGATTTCCCCATGCTGCGGCTGAATATCCTGAACGCCGGCTTTTGCGTCAATGATTCATCATCAAGCGCGCTATCTTCAATCGTATCCATAGTATGTTAATTGTACGACAGAAACAGCATTTTTTACAGAAGAATTTGCCAAAAAACCTCTGATATTTATGGTACTTGTTTGTAAAAATTTACAAACCCGGTCATTCAAAGCTTGAGGGGGAGTGTCTGATTTTGTCACATTGAAATGTAGCGTATCGCACAGTAGGGACGTACCTTTTTGTGAGGGGGACGGTCTGATTTTGTCACATTTCAATGTGACAAAATCAGACCGTCCCCCTCACAAAAAGGTACGTCCCTACTGTGCGATACTGTGCGTCCCGTTCCCGGTGTCTTTACAAATCAGTCAGTTTGAACAGGTCTATGCTGTTTTTTCTCCCGATCAGGTATTTGTCCGTGTCGCTTATCGAGCACTGGTCAAACCATTCGCACGCTACGCTCACTTCCTCAAACGGAAAATCCGTAGCAAAGAGTATCTTGCTGGAGCTGAATTCCATCATCGTGTTCCACAGCGCCGGCGTACGGAACTGGCCGCTTGTCGTGAACCAGAAATTTTCCGACATATACTCGTAGAGAGGCCGCTTCGCCGGGGCGCCGCGCCTTTCGCGGGCCATGCGCGCGTCCGTGCGCCAGATGCAGAACGGAAGCGTTTCGCCGAGGTGTCCGAGTATGAACTTCAGATTGGGGTGCCTGTCAAAGAGCCCGCTGCAAAGGAGCCTGAGCGTATGCGTCGCGGTTTCGACGCCAAATGTCCACGCCGCGCCGAAGAGCCATGGGTGGCCCTCTACGATAGAGGCGTTGCCCGGCATCATATCGCGCGGGTGAAGGTAGAAGGGCGTGTCAAGTTTTTCGACTTCCGCCCAGAAAGGCTCGTAAATCGGGTCGTCGAGGTATTTGTAGGATTCCTGGTCGCCTATCTGTGAATAACCGTTGACCAGCACTCCAACGCACCCAAGGTCCTTGACCGCGCGGTGCATCTCTTTGATTGCCGCGTCGATATCCTGCATCGGAAGCGCCGCGAACCCCTTAAAGCGTTTGTCGTTTTTCGCTATCGCTTCCGCCATCACGTCGTTCGCTTTCTTCGCGACCTCGACGGCGCGGACAGGGTCGTGGATCGTCTGGATCGCCGGGGAGTTGAGCGACAGGATCATCATGTCCATGCCGCCGTTGTCCATCTCCTCAAGGCGGATTTCCATCAAATCCTTGATACGCGCCGAAAACTTCGGCCAAACGTCCTTCGGGAAATAGCGCTCGGAATCGCCAAGCGTCTCTTCTATCGCAAAATGCTCTTCAAGTCCAATCTTGCCTTTCATTTTTTTCGCCTTTCTGTAAAATCTCGCATAAAATCATGCCAATCAATAATAATGTTACTGTCAACCTTTGATCTTCAGCAGCCCTTCAACGTTTTTGAAGAACAGCATATCCCTTTCTTCCGGGGTAAGATCGAGGTTTTTAACGAAGTTTGTCATCGCGTCAAGCGATTCATACGGATAGTCGCTGCCGTAAATGATCTTTTCGATCCCAAGCACGTCTTTCGTGCACCTGAACGCGGCGTCGCTCATATTCCCGCTCGTCGTGACCCAGATATTGTCCCGGAAATAGTCGCTCGGGCGCCTTTGGTTTTTCAGCATCGGGTTCGGAAGGTAGTTCAGCCTGTTGTCGATCCGGTCGAGCAGGAACGGGATTGCTTCGCCGAAATGGCCTATCATAAGCTTCGTTTGCGGCACCTTGTCAAAGAGCCCTGACACGATGATTTTCAAAGTGGCGAGCATCGTGTCGGCTGTGAAGCCGAACCCCGGTCCCATGAATGTAAAGCCATAATCCTCAAGATAGGGCGCGACCGGCAGCGTCGGATGGAGATAGACGTATATGCCGAGGTCGGCAGCGGTTTCAAATATCGGTAAAAATCTTTCGTCGCTTACGCATTCGTCCACGTAGTTTGAATGGGTATGCCAGCAGACGAAACCGAGCTCGTTCACGCAGCGCCTGAGCTCTTTGCACGCGGCGTCAACGTCTTTCACCGGCAACGACGCGGCCCCGAGATAACGCCCGGGATAGTTTTGCGACATAGCGTAAATAGCGTCGTTGTTGCTCTTTGTCAGCGGAATGCTTTCGGAAGGGCCGAGCTCTTCGAGGACCTGGGAAGCGCTGACGACAGCCGTTGTGATGCCGACGCGGTCGATTTCAGAAAGACGGAACTCGCCCGTGTCCATTATTTTTTTTCTGGTCGGCTCAAATTTCATCGCGACTTTTTCGGTCCACATCACGGCTTCCCCGTCCTCTGTCAGGTAAGGGTAGCCTTTCCCCCGCCTCGCGGCGCAGGCGTCAACCGTCGCTTTATCCCAAAAATGGTGTTCAAGATCGTATAGTTTCATTTCTTCACCTTCCCTTTCAAAAATCATTCCCTTCAAAAATCATCCAATATTTAACAGTTTCGCGAGGTTGTTGCCGAGGAAGTCAGCCTGCTGTTCCTTTGTCAGCCCAATCTCGTCAAGTGTGTTCAAATAGTATTTGAAATCCCGCCCCTCGTGCACTTCGTAAGGATAGTCGGAACCGAAGCAAAGCCGGTCGGGACGCGCCGCCTTGAAGGCCATTTCGGTGATGACCGGCCAGCCCGCTGACCCTGCGCCGTCGAAGTAGAGCTTGTCGAACAAATCGTCAAACGCCTTGTCGTAGCCGAGTTCCGCAAGTTCAAGCGGGGTGCAGGCCACGTTCGCGTATTTTGAATGACGCGGAGGCAGGCCGAGCTCCTCGGAAGGCTCGAAGAAGTTCCGCATCCTTCCTTTCAGCGCGAAAGTTGCCCCGCCGAAATGCGGCAGTATGAATTTGAGGTCCGGGTAATGCGGGAATATATCGTAGATGATCCTTAGGACCGCCTTCGCGGAATCGAGGCCCCTGCCAAGCGACCTGTTGATGGTGCAGTCCGTTTCGACCCCGAAAGGCATTAGATGCGGATGCAGGAAAATCGGTACCCCGAGTTCGTTTGCCTTTTCATAGATAGGGAACGCATACTCTTTGCTGCTCATCGTGATTTCAGGCGAAAGCGAAGTCAGCATCGTGATTGCCGGGAAGCCAAGCTCCTTCACCTGGTACTCGATTTCCTCAACAGCGCGTTCGGTGTTGTCCTGCGGGAAGCAGCCCGCGATCACGAAACGGTCGGGGTGTTTTGCCGCCATATCCGCGAACCCCTCGTTGATTTCGCGGCACAGCTCCCAGCCCATCAGGTTCCCGAACTGCGACATCGAAAGTACGGCCATATCGATCCCGCCTTCGTCCATCGCCTGAAGATGGTCCTCTACAAGACAGAGCTTCGGCACGAAGGTAAAGTCGTTGCCGTTCATGAAAACCCGTTTCGGCGGAAGCGAAGGGTCGTGGAATTTCTCAAAAACATTCCTTGGCATAGCGTGGTGCTGAGCGTCGATAATCATAGTGAAGGGGGCTCCTTTCTATCTGCTTTGTATCTGCTTTGTATCTGCTTTGAAAAGTCTTACAAAACAAGTCTATCAACGTAAATAACGCGTGTCTGTAAACAGGGATACACTTTAAAATAATTGTATTAGATTTAGCATTTTCCGATAATATAATATGATTTAATGATAAGATTATTTTATATAAATTAATGCATTTGTTGTTGCGCGCTGTCAAACACAGAATCGGAGGATGATTTTATGGCGATGAGAAGAACAGCTGTCGTCCTGAACGGGCTCGAAAAATACCTTATTTTTGATCCCGAAAAGGACACGTTGGCTGAAGTGATCCGCAGGTACGGGCTGACCGGGACAAAGGTCGGCTGCGGGACGGGCGTATGCGGGGCCTGTTCGGTAATATTGGACGGCAAGGTCATACGTTCATGCATGAAAAAAATGAAAGACGTAGAGGAGTACAGCAGTATCACTACGATCGAGGGGATAGGGGCGCCGAATTTCCTCCATCCGCTGCAGCTTGCCATGGCTTCGGCGGGGGCGGTACAATGCGGTTTTTGCTCCCCCGGGTTCATAGTGTCCGCTAAGGCGCTTTTGGATGAGAACAAATCGCCGACCCGCGAAGAGGTCCGCGACTGGTTCCAGAAACACCGGAACATATGCAGATGCACAGGGTACAAGCAAATCGTTGACGCGGTGATGCTCGCCGCCGAAGTGCTGCGCGGCGAGAAAACGATGGAAGATATCGAATTCAAGGCGGGCGACAGTATTTACAACACTAAACACCCGCGCCCCACGGCGATAGGCAAGGCCTGCGGCCTGCTCGAATACGGCGACGACCTGAAATACAAGATGCCGGCGAATACCCTTCACTGCGCCGTTGTCCAGCCAAAGGTTTCGTCGCACGCGAAGATCCTCAGCATCGACACGTCCGAGGCCGAAAAGATGCCGGGAGTTTTCAAAGTCGTCACGGCGAAAGACGTCAAGGGGAACAATATTTATGGCACCCCGATCGTCCACGAGAGAAACACGCTCAACGGCTTTGAAACAAGGAAGATACTCATTGACGACGTCATCAGGAAGTTCGGCGATGTTGTCGCCGTCGTAATGGCGGAGACAGAGGAAGAGGCGCGCGCGGCGGCAAAGGCCGTGAAAGTAGAGCTCGAGCTGCTTCCCGAATACATGAACTTCATCGAAGCGGCGGCGCCTGACGCGGTAAGGATTTTTGAAAGCAGCCCGAACACTTACATCAGGCAGCCCGTCCTCAAAGGCGAATCCGCGGACGAGGTCATAGAGGATTCTTATTGTTCCGTGACCGGGAGCTTCTATACGACGCACGAGCCGCATATGTCGCTTGAAGGCGACAGTATGCAAAGCTATTGGGACGAGGATGGCAACGTCGTTGTCCAGTGCAAGTCTATGTCTATCGAATGGAACAGGCATGGGCTCGCGCACGGCGTCGGGCTCCCTCTGGAAAAAATAAGGCTCATCATGAACACGAGCGGCGCTTCTTTCGGCTGGTCGACAAGCGGGCACTCTTATGGTCTGATAATAGTTTGCCAGATGCTGACGGACCGCCCGTGCACGCTGACGATGAGCTACGAGGAATTCATGCACCACAGCGGAAAACGCTGCGCCAGCTTCAGCAACGGCAGGCTTGCGTGCGACGAAAACGGCGTCGTGACGGCGCTTGAGTTCGACATAGGCATGGACCACGGCGCGTATCCGGACGTGGCGCATGAGATGCTTCAGAAGATCACGCGCTTTTGCGGGTTCCCGTACAGCATACCGAACGTAACAGGGCTTGGACGTATGGTGACGTCGAACCACAACAACGGGATTTCCTACCGGGGGTTCGGTTCGTGCCAGGCGGAGCATTGTTCCGAGCAGCTGTTTGATATGCTTGCCCACAAGATGGAGATGGACCCGTTCGAGTTCCGCAGGAAAAACATCGCGCGCCCGGGCGACACGACGATCAATCAATACCCTTATCCGGAGTATCCGATGGAAGAGCTCTTTGGGATGGTCGAGCCATACTATAAGGAATACAGGGCACGCGCGGCAAAGGACAGCACTCCGGAAAAACCGCATGGCGTCGGCGTCTGCTGCGCCGGGTTCAACGTGACGCTCGGCGACGACCACTGCGAGACGGCTCTTGAACTCAACGCTGACGGGACGATCTCTGTCCTCGACACCTGGGAGGACCTCGGGCAGGGCGGCGATATCGGAAGCCTGGTCCTTGCGCATGAAGCGCTGAAGGAGCTTGGCATCGGCCCGGACAAGCTGCGTCTTGTGATGAACGACAGCCACAAATGCCCGGTAACAGGCATCGCGGCAGGAAGCCGTTCGCACTATATGGCTGGCAACGCGTTCATCGACGCGGCCGGCAAACTGATCAAGGCAATGAAAAAAGCGGACGGGACATTCAGGACTTATGACGAAATGGTCAGCGAGGGCATACCTACATATCATCTCGGTGTTTCCGAAACAATGGATACATACGTGATGCTTGACCCGAACACCGGTAAAGGCAGCCCGACCCCGACAAACATGTACGGCGTTTTCATCGCGGAAGTAGAAGTTGACAAGGCGACGGGAAAGACGACGGTGCTTCATCTCGCGTGCGCGGGCGACGTCGGCGTCGTAGGGAACTATCTCTCGGTTGACGGGCAGGCTTACGGCGGGATATCGCACACGATAGGGTACGCGCTGACCGAGGACTACGACGATATGAAAAAGCACAACAATATAGCCGCCTGCGGGATACCGACGATCAAGGAAATCCCGGACGACATGCTCGTGATGTATGCCGAGAACCCAAGGCCGAAAGGGCCGTTCGGGTCGGCGGGTTGTTCCGAGCTGTTCCAGAGCGGTAACCATATGTGCGTGATCAACGCCATTTACGACGCGGTCGGTGTGCGCGTGTACGACCTGCCTGCGACGCCTGAAAAGGTGAAATCAGCGCTTGACGCTATCGCGGCTGGGCAGGCTCAGGAGGAGCCGGCGTACCGTTATCTCGGGTCCGAGCTTTACGACGAACTGGAGGTCCTCGCGGCCGACCCGAAGTAAGGCGGGGCAGGGTACCGGCGCGCTCAGGCTGTAACAAGATTGTAAAGACGGATACAATCTTTTTGGAGCGGTCGGTATATGATTTCAATACCAAAATGGTTATATCGTTTTGGCGATAAGTTATATAGAAATAAGGAGGAGAATATGAATAAAAGAAGTAAGATCGTTTTAGCTGTCGTGTTGGCTCTTTGCATTTCGTTCACGCTGGCAGCCTGCGGTGGCGGAGCGGCCCAGCAGCCCGCCGAGCCCACACCGGGACCATCAGACACAGCGACTACGCCTGCGGCGCCTTCAGGCGACGCGCCGGCCACAATCAAGATCGGTATACCGACTCCGTTCACAGGAGTAATTTCAGGTTTCGGTAAAGCATCGCCATGGACAGAGAACCTGGCAGCTGACGCAGTCAATGCTCAGGGAGGCATATATATCAAAGATTATGATAAGAGCATCCCAATTGAGCTGGTTTTTGCGGACAGCGAAAGCGACCAGACGAAGACAACCGAAGTTGCCGAAGCCATGGCGACAAAAGATAAGGTCAATATGTTCCTTGCGCGCCACACTCCTGACACGACCATCCCGGTCGCGCTTACAGGTGAGAAATACGGCATCCCGACCGTTTCCAACGGATGCCCGACAGATCCTCTTATGGCCGCCGGCCCGTTCAAGTGGGTATATCAGGGGTTCTGGGATACGCCGGGTTCAGTCGGGGCATTTGTATCAATGTGGAAAGATCTCGGATATGGTCCGGGGACAAAGATTGGCCTGTTGCTTCCGAATGACGCTGACGCATTGGCTTGGAAGGCAACTATCCTGAAGCTTTTCGATCAGGAAGGTTTTATCGCAGTCGATTCGGGCGGTTATGAGATGGGCAACCAGGACTGGACGAATATTATCAACATATTCAAACAGGGCGGCGTACAGATCATCTGCGGAAATGACATAGCTCCAAACTTCTCATCGTTTATAACACAGGCGACACAACAGGATTTGCATTACGAAATGATCACTATGGGACGCGCTTTCCTTTTCCCGTCTGACGCAAACGCTTTGCCGATGAGTGTTATCAACGGCCTCACAAATGAGCTGTGGTGGACGCCTGCGCTTCCGTTCAAATCATCGATTGATGGAATGACCGCACAGGAACTGGCCGACAAATGGATGGCGTATTCGAATGATGACTGGTACGCGACTCTCGGCGACAAATATTCAGCTATGGAAATAGCGATAAATGCGCTTAAGAACGCGGCATCGCTTGATCCGGAAAAAATACGCCTGGCTCTTGAAGCGACCGATTTGGATACCATAGAGGCCCATATCAAATACGTCGATCATGTATGCGTAACCCCTGTAGGCGGTGGGCAATGGATCATGAACGATGACGGAAAAACTGTTTCGATCCATCTTGTTAATACGGGCAATTTTCCTGATAATGTACAGGTTGAGCGCCCAATCACTGCGCTGAAAGATTTGGCGAATTAAGAAAAATATTAGAATTATAGATTAACAGAAAGCTATTCCACTTTGTGGAATAGCTTTCTTGAAAGAAATGTATAGGAGGGAAGATATGTATTCTACGATTTGCGATCCTGAGGTCATGAAAACGATGTTGCCGGATGATTTTCCTGAAGAAAGGCTCAGTAAACCTGAGTATGAAATGAAATCCGAATTCGATGTTTTTGTGACCATGAGGGACGGCGCGAAAATTGCGATGGATATCCACAGGCCTGATGCAGAGGGTCAGTTCCCCGTAATTTTTTCATCAACGGCATATATGAAGGCATTGTCTTTCATGCCGAACATCCCAACGTTCCATTTCGTCGAGACGAACGATATATCATGGTTCGTAAAGAGAGGGTTCATCGTCGCTATCCAGGATCAGCGTGGGACAGGGACGTCTGTTGATGGACAGTGGGATTTGTATGGTAAGGAGATCCAAAACGATATGTATGACTGTATCGAATGGCTTGCGGTCCAGCCATGGTGTACAGGCAAGGTCGGAATGATGGGCGAATCGCTGCTGGCGTGGGCACAGTGGTTTGCTGCCGCAACTCAACCGCCCCATCTTGTAACGATCATACCTTATGACGCCGGCGCTGATCTCTACAGGGACGTACTTTTTCACGGAGGAAATCTGAGCGTGGGTTTTCCGTCTCAATGGCATCTGATCGAACTGCGCGCAAACTATACCCTTGGCCTGGGCTTGAAACATCCGAACAAACTCGGCTCATGGGATATGCCCAGGGTTGCGCTTGACCATCCCACTTTCGACGATTTCTGGAAAATAAGACGCGCTGATTTTTCAAAAATCAAATGCTCGGTATACAGTATAGGTTTCTGGCACAAGACAGGCCTGCATCTCAGAGGGAACACCAGAGGCTATGAAGAAGTACAGACGCCAAAAAAACTGCTGCTATGCCATGGCGATTTTGAGGGTGACGAGATGGCTATTTACAACTCCGATGAAATGCGGCTTTTGATCCTTCGCTGGTTTGACCATTGGCTGAAGGATAACGACACAGGGGTAATGGATGAGCCGCCGGTAACCCTCTATATCCATGGTGAGGGCAAGTATCGTGTGGAGCAGGAATGGCCGCTTGAAAGGGCCGTGTATACGCCGTTCTACCTTTCGGGCGAAAAGACCGGCGTTGTCGATTCTCTGAACGATGGAAAGCTCGTATTTAATGAACCAAAAGCTGAAGACGATTCGGTGACTTATTCGTACCCTCAGCCCGACTGGAGCCATTTCAGCGGCATAGGTGCTGCCGTGATAGATTGCGGAAAGATTTATTCTTACCGCGAAGTACTGACATTCACGACCGATCCTCTTGAGGATGACATTGAAGTTTGCGGGCATGGGAGGCTGATCCTTTATTGTTCAACGGAGCAGGAATTCCCGGATTATGTGGATACCAAGTTTTACGTGAAGGTTTGGGATCAGTTCCCGGATGAGTTCCAGCCGAAGGGCTATCCGCTCGAGGCAAGGCTGCTTTCACATGGCAGGCTACGCGCTTCTCACAGCTTCGAGCATGATAAAGAACGCGAAAGGCCATGGCGTCCGTATTACACACATGAAAACCCGCACGAGATCGAGAACAACAAGATCTACGAGTACGACATCGAGATACAACCGTTTGCCAACGTGTTCAAAAAAGGCAACAGGATTCGTATTGAGGTGGCATGCCATGATACGAACATGTTTGATTTCGGCGGTCATTATTATGGGCTCAATATCGGGAAAGATACAATCTATTACGACAAGGATCATCAGTCGAGGCTGATTCTTCCGATAACTAACAGAAGCTGACAGTAATATGTAGCTGGATACAGAAATAGCATAAAAACAAAAACCGGCCCGTTTCCCCAAAGGATCACGGGCCGGTTTTTCGTTGCTGAAAAAGTTTCTTAGATGTCGTAGTAGTCCGAGGAGTCTTCAGTATCCGTGGAATCCCCGGTAAACTGGTTCAGGATGTTCGATGCAACGCGCGCGCCGGCAGTCGTATAAGCTACGATTTTTTCCCAGTAAGTAAAAATCAGGAATACGGCTACGCCAATCGCGACGATGGCTGCTCCGATACCGAACATATATTTAAAAGCTTTTCCCATTTTAGTTCCTTCCCTTCATTATCAAATGATCAACAATAACATTCAAACACGAAATGACTGCAAAGTCAATTCGAAAACGCCGGTAACAAAATCATGGCAATATAGACGGCATTGAGGCGGATATTCATGCCGGTTGCGAGGGCCATCGAGCGGGCGCGGCTTTCAGGGGCCATGCCGGTTTTAATAAGGCGGTATTCCTGCGGGGCGAGCCAGGCAAAAAACAATG
>Ga0123357_10006954_pt1 | contig 13904 bp, 8 predicted proteins | sample TergutEmb28metaG_FD_89873 | JGI IMG/M metagenome (GOLD analysis project Ga0123357, IMG submission 89873) | Embiratermes neotenicus P4 segment gut microbial communities from Petit-Saut dam, French Guiana - Emb289 P4 | ecosystem: Host-associated > Arthropoda: Insects > Digestive system > Gut ... | reverse complement strand
CGGACGCTTGTGAGTGCGGTAATGAACCTTCGGGTTCCGTGAAATGCGGGGAGTTTCTTGACTAGCTGCAGACCAGTTAGCTTCTCAAGAAGGACTCTGCACCATGGAGTAAGTAAGTAAAGGGGTTTTATTATAAGCTGTAAAAATAATCAGAGCGTGCCCTGTTCTTTATGTAAGCTTAATCGCTGACCAACGCATGTGGTCCAACAATTCACAAGCTTTCTAATTCCATCAGAAGGAACTTGAGGTTTAAGGTTTATTCTTTGATTAAACCTTAAGACATTCTCATTTTTCTGTTGCTACTAACTGCTCATTTCAGCTGCAGTCCACTAATATTGACAATTTATGTTGTTCCAAACACAGTTCGTGACCCGATCCTTAATATTGGAACATGTTGCAATAGGTGACCAAACATAAAGGCGAATCATGAATAATACTCCAGCACTCTCCTTTGAATGTTTGACCAGTTCCTCATATTTTTGTTACATACTCTGCCATTAGCGCTACTTAATTCTCATTCTTCCCTAAATTTCACACCCCTGTACTATAAACATCAGATCGCAGGCCTTGTGCGTCTTTTATGCATTCTGTCACTGAAGCATCTGTGTTAAAAGTGTATTATCGTCTTTCAAATAAAATGAAAATCTACTAGTATGAAAGAAGGCGCTACCTATTCCTTTAGCTGCAGTTGTGCTTTAATTATGTTTGCTAGGTCAGTACTGCTTTTTGCTACATTTCGCCCAATCATAGCCCTCATATATATATATATATATATATATATATATATTCTGTTTCCTAAGAGTGCAGACTGTAGCATCGATGGTACGATGACTAATAAACTATGAATTGGAAAGAATTTGAAAAAAATCTTTCGTGTCCTATCCGAAGTACTAAAACGGTATATTTTGGAGGGAAGGAAGAAGACTGTGAAATTCCTCAGACAGAATATCCGTTGTCCCGCTTAGATTCGAACTGCGTGTTTCAGAATGCAAATCTAGGCCCATTTCGCTACACCGCCCTGTTCCCTCCCTGCAGTCCATACTCCATCAATAATCGATGTACTTCTAAACAGTCTGTTATTTTATCCACTCACAGGGCCATATTATGTACTCCGTTATTCCTTATGATTAGGCTTATACGATTATCAGATGTGAAATTATTATTTTGTTGTTTGATTCGATAATCAAATTATTTATTCCTAATGAATTAGTCTTAATGTTGCTGACGTTGAGTTCATCATCCGTAAATAAATTATAAAATGAACCAAAAAAAGAAAATTACCAAACATATATTTGAGTAGATATTTTTTTATGAAACTGCTACAGTATTGTTAGTTATCGCCAGACTGAATGATGATATTGGGACAGAGTGTGTCCAAATTATACTAATAACTCTTGCCGCAATTTTCTTGGTATGGCCACAACCCTCTCCTTCTTACGTCACAGTCTTTATTCAGAAGATAAATGTAGGCAGCTTTTCTTTTTACAGTTTCCTCACCAAAAAAGTTTTTAATGTGTTACTTAAATTTATGAAATGGTGTATAGCAAATGCGTTTTCGCAAAGCGTGTTGTTTGGCAAGTAGGAACTACTCTTTTGTTTATTGTACTAATGCATGTGCATTTACTGAATCAACATTTGTCACTTTCAATACGCACATGTTGTCGATTTTTGTGTGAACGTGCATGTTCTGAATGTCTTAAGAATTTTGTAGCTTATTGCTGTGGTACAATCTGGTGTGTTCATCGTTATGTTATTATTCTGCCCAATTTAGGCTGGAGAAATAGTTAGTCCACAAGAATTTGGAAATTACAATTTGAATTTATTCATGTAGCTTTAGATACAACTGAAGGTACTGGAAGTGAGAGATTGTGTTTCACATTACATTTCTTTCTCCATAGCCTGCTGGCTCCGCAGTGTTTACTTTTGAAAGCATTATAGTCATCCTTAGATTTGCATATCATGAAGCCTGGGATGGTAATCCTACAATTAAGACACCAATGTTAGTAAATATCGATAATACGTTGCTTTGTGTATTTTGGTGAGTGCTCAGGCTGTGCACGTTTGAACAGCATGTTGTAAACTTCATTCATATTACCAGAAATGTAGACACTGTCGCCACCGACGTTATTAGTAAACCCTTCACTCACGGGGCGTAGATAATTTAAGAATTTACTTAGATCCTTAATTAAACCCCAAAAAGAAAAGTACATACTTATGTTTTGTGCAAAGATGTGAACGTTTCAACAATTGCTTCCGGTTTTCAGACACTTTCCAATGAGTGATAAAACTGCACTGGTCGATTTTCGTGAGGTTTCTCATTTCTTGGGACTGTAGTTTCAGCATTCCCCGAAGTTTTCTCACACATTATCCTCAAAGACGCTAAGAAACTTTAATTTATGCAATATAATGCAGATCTAGTTGAAGTTGTTCAAAGAATTACGAACATCTGTTTCCATGTTGATTCTGTTCAGCCAATTTAATGGATGTTGACGATGAGGACGTATATTTGAAAGAATGAATACACATGATTTTAAAATTCCGTAAAGTATTTATCGACGTAAAGAAAATAAGAAAATTCGTTTCTTCAAATATCAAACATTTTTAGGAGATTTGTACTCCTAATTTTTTAAATATAATTTTATGGTTATATTCTCTTTCATTCTGTCTACCTTTTATGTCCTGCATGACCCTTCGTTCTCATTTCGTCAAACTCAATATTGAATCCTATTTTCTTCTAAACACGTTAAAATGTAAAAGTAAAGCAGTCCCATTACAGGACTGGACAGGCCCTGAGGGTTCCAGGGGATTGAGCCTCCCAGATTTCAAGACAATCGGCAAATGAAGATGGTAAGTTTGTCAGCCCTAAGCACCGGCCACCTTCACCCCTAGGAAATATTCCTGGTGCTCATTTCTGTTAGAGGCTGAGTCAACCCCAGGGCCATAGTGTGGCCAGAAGGATATGGCAATGAAAAAGTCCAATGACACCATCGGGAATCGAACCCGCGACCTTCCGGCTTGTAGCGCAGTGCCTCAATCAACTGCGCCACCGCCTTCTAAACGTGGTACTCTTTCAAAATAAATATTTTTGTAACAGTGAGGCAGGCTGCGCATCTGGCGTCTTTAGACTTTTGAAGAAGCCTTCCCTTAGTTTTTAACTGTAGGTTTATTTCTTCTTCTTTGAATATTTTGACGACCCGAAATAGTTCTTTGTTTAAAGCTAGACTTGTCTCGTCCCACTATATGCCTGTTTATAGATTGAGTACTCTCGGAACACTGGAGCATTAAATGTGTTGAAAGAGCAGGACCATAGCGTACCAGAATTCCGAGGACAACATCAATGAAAATGGGAAATAGCAGTTCTACGTCCAGTGCAGAATTAAAGACATGGGATTTGGCGGAATGGAGAAAGGCTCTCCAACAGAAGTCTCAAGTAGAAGTTCACACTTCACACTGACATACACGACAGGGCGGGTTGCTGGGTAACGTGATTTGTGTCTCCTAGGAGCTTGGAATTTTAATATGAACATCTCATATTACCTAACAGAATACGACAGCAGGGGGAGCATAGTTTGCTCTGTAATCGTAATATTGGGGTAATGCCTATAGTTAATGTTAAACTGCAGGAAGGAAAACGGAACATAACAACTAGCTGCACAGACCAACATTCTCCACTAGTTAATTTGTACTGCCTGCGAATTGTATTATTTCGAATAAAATTCGGGGAATAATACCAGCAACTCATTTCTTCGTAAATATCTTCTACAATTTGTACGATACAACTTTTATACTTGCATATATAGAAAGCGAAATTTTCTGACATTAAATACTTGCCAGTTTCAGATATTTCTAACATTTAATTAAAAGTGGTTTTCTACAAAAGATTAAGAGACATTGTTATCCAGGAATGAGGCAAATTATGCAAATATGTGGTTCGATATGTGCATTAAGCCCAACACACTCTAAATCCCTGACGCTTCGACACAACTGAGCACAGTGACGGTAATACATTTGAAAGGCAGAAGGCACTTTAAGAACTGTGTCTTAGAATTTTCAACAGAAAAATGAACACAGCACACTGAACTAAAAAAATGAACTTGAATACAATAGATTTGAATTAAAAAAAATAAATTGACTCTCAAACTTTTAGGAAAACAATTAAAAATGTATAAATGCATGAACCTCATGCCACTGTCGCTTAGTGAAGCACAAACCTCTTTACACAGGGAGCACAAACCGCCCATCAAAATACATTCTTTTTCGTACCTCTAATGATATTCTGCCAGACTCACATGTAATGATTCCACTAGTGCTGATCTTTCTGGCATTCCAGAAGGCTTCGCGCTCACCCCAATGCATGCAGCATCCTCCCTATTGACCTTGGGTATTAGGCGCGTTCAATTAGTCACGAAAAGCGCCTATTAGCTTTGCTGTGTCTGTCCGTATGTCTGTCCGTATGTATCAACTCGACTCCCACTGGTCGGATTTTCGTGAAATGTAATGCTGGAGACTTTTATTGACTTTGCCGAGGAAATTCCGGTTTGGTTAATATCGGACAAAATATCGGGCATAAAACTGATGTAAAATCGATCTTCTCCAGCGAAACTGTATTAGGGTGGCCGAAGAAGTAGAAGTAGTACGATATACGCATTTGATATCTTTACAACAGCGTTATTGCAGTTAATTGGCAAAATAATGTTTATATTGTTGACAGTAAAGTGTAGGTGAACAAAACAATGAAAACTCATTGTTGTGTCTCAGTAGCAAAATTCAATATTTATATGGCTGACCGTGATATGCAGCTCAGCAACACAACTAGAACTCGTTTTTGCTTTTCCCTTGCAACGCTCCATTTTCTGCTTGTACTGTCGACAGCGATAGGTAGTTCAGTAGAACAAAGAAACACTTTCTGTATTCGTTACATTGTTGACATTGACTAATGTAGCTCAACCAGTGGATGGACTGCAATGTTTTTACCAGCCAATGGTGTCTGTGGGATGACATTCTGACTGTTTGAATAGATGTCAGTATGTCTTATATCTTAGACAACATTGTTAGCTTTCGCAACACTTATCCATCCTTGTGACAATAATTTTGGACATTAAGGATTTCGTAATGTCTTTCCAGAATATTGTCTTCAGTAGATGTCCACTGCTCTACTCCAAGCAAGATCTTCTAGGTTTCAAGAAACTTTCATCCTATGGCTGTATTTCATGATTAAAATGCGCTTTAAGGCATAACAAGTGTATTCGCGAGTTTTCGTTAACATCAAGTATGAAGTTTCGAAGTGGCTACGATGTCGCTCCATCTATATAAACATTACAGATCAGCTGGGTCTTGGCATGAATGTATATGGTATAAAAGATCTTCCCAAGCAGTCTGTAGATATAAGACACTGTTTTTTGAACCCCACTGATTGTCCGTAACTCAGAATTGCATTATATCTTAAATGGATTCGCCATGATATAAAGTGCGATTGGACTCTCTTGCTTACTAATCACATCAAATCCCACCTGCTGCAGGCGTACTATTTTGCTCTTAAGTTTTTCTGCAGATGAAGTTAGGACGACATGTCTTCCTGTGGCATCCCATGACCTTACTGTCTTGAGACTTGCCTTTTACTAACAAGAATTATCTGAAAATGTTGAGAGCAATTTTGTACTGCTGTGGTGGACCCACCACTGGTGCTGCTGAACTGATGTAGGCCTACTGCTTTTCCTTTTGTAGCTTTCTTAACTCCTACTTTCCCTTGATTTGCTTTACTCGTGGTGTGGCAAGGAATGGCTTATGGGAGGTACATGTACATAAATGGAAATAATTGATGTGTTTACCTGCTGTTTTTACTTGATTCTGAATTACAGATTTTCTCTGCTTTGTATTTCCTGTGTGCATAAAAAAGTCTAATAGAGATATATTTATTATTATTATTAATATTATCATCATAATCATCATCACGAGAGTAAATTTACATTCAACAGATGTAGTCCTCCGACTTTTGAGAAGCTCGCGTGACGATACTTGTTCCACTTCAGTGACGGTTGTACTGGAAAAGACAGTTTTTATTCCTTACAGTATGCGTGGCTCAACTAATACAGTTAATCAGCTATTCATATTGAATCATTAAAGAGAACTGTATACCGAGTCTACAGACACCTCGCAAAGTATGTCTGTCTGTCTGTCTGTCTGCACATAATATTGCTCACAACTTGCAGCGCTATCAGAAATTCAGCCTCTCAAATGCACCAAACAATAGAGACACGTTCATTTTTCATGGCTGAAAAAATACGTATTAATGTTGAAAGGGCATTCAAGGCCACAGAAAATCATAGCCGATAAAATGGGAATAAGCATTTCGGAAAGTTTATTACATCGTTTGGTGCAACCGTGAATTGGCTTGAATTATCCAAATGGCGTTATTACCCGCTTGGCGTTAATCGACGAAGTTATACTATGTACAGATGAATAATCACTGCTAACAGTGTGTGTAGAAATTAGCATTCTATTTGTTACTATACTTTCGGATCACATGATATCAGCAGTAGGTTACTGCTAACAACCTGAATGTGTAAGCAGTGCATAGCATTAATATTTTAAAGAAAGGTTGTTCGTAAAATTAAACGTAACTCGAAATTATTTTTTTCAAGTATTATGCCTTTATGTACTTATAGTCCAACTCTGTTAATTATTTTTACTTTTAATTTCTTAGTCCCCACAAAAATATATTTTATTTCCTTTTAAGTGTTCAGTAACTTATCGTAATTCTCCTTCATTCATTTTGTTTTATTAATTTTACACAACGATCATATTAAGCTTTATAATGATGCCATTACAGACAGTGAACACAAGACGCGTTTTGTGTTTAAGAACATTACTTCGGATTTAAGCATTTCAAAATTATTGACATTCAAGCAGATTCTGATAATGAACCTAATTACAGCGATGGAAATAATGCGTGAAGTACTGCATTATTTTAATTCATTATGTCAGATCTAATATCTTCATTATACAGAATCCGGGATCGATTAGCCAGTATATTAAATAAATCTGGCATTCCCAAAATTATCTCTTTTGCACTGAATTTTATCCGGCTTTGGGGCTTACCCAGCCTTCTGTTTAGTGAGTATGTGGATAGAGCAGCCGGGACGTGAAACAGACCGGCAAACACCATTTATTGCGGGAGTTAAGAATGAATAGATTTGTGCCTCTACCAAAGCACTTCCATATGTCTGTAAGGTGTGGTAATTAATTAAGCGCAAGAATAACTTTAACTTATTATCACACATATTATGACTATTTCGAATAATGTCCGACTAAGAAATGAATGGACTTGTACTGAAGCTTTTGTAATACAAACACAAAGTTCATGGAAATACCCAAGACGCTTACTTTCTTTCAAGTGTTTTCTTTTGTGCGGAGTCCGGCTGAAGCTATGAGTAAAGAGTTACGTAATTTTGCAGCCTCTCTCTTGGCGGAATTCAGCAGTCACTCGCAGAGATTTGTAATTATATAATAGTTATTTCTCGTAGCGTCAATACTTCCCACCGTCGCAATGTAAGCAAACAAGAAGCATTTTCTCAAAGAGCTTAAAAGTAACTGGGGCCTTTATTATTCCTTGCCATACTCATTTTCAAATTTCATTTAGGACGGCAATTGGTTACGTGCAACAAACGGAAAAAACATACTGCAAACATTCGTGTTTTGCAACATAACTCTCGAAAAATGAGTTCTGAGCAAGCATTGGATAAGAGGCTCAGTGGGTACCTGAGCCGATCTGAACGTGGAGATAGCGACAAAATTGCCTACTCAATCGGAAATTCCTCACAAAGCAGTTACAGGAACTCGCTGCTATGAAATAATTGCAATTACGCGTCAGTATACAGCTGCGATAAGACAGTGATTTTAAACGATTTCGAATGTCTCAAATTCCTTGCAAAAATCCTAGAGCATGTTAGTTAATTATAGATAAAGTAAGATTCAAAAACAGGAGCTCTTCTGTGCAAATGCAGCTTTGCGTTGTGTCTTTCAGTTAAATGTATGCGTGAAAGATTTGAAATAACTCAAACCTTGAAGTACAAAGGTAGAGCCTATCGTATTAGGTACATCTTTCCAATTTATTGTGTCCTTTCATAATCACTTTAATGAGGGATACATACAGAGTGCTTCAATAGAATGTTACAATTTCCAGCTCGTTGTTTTGATGAATCCGGTTTAATGCAAGAAAAGCAAATATAACGGAGAATCGTTACTAAAATGTCATTTTATATATGATCTTTACTTTTAAAACTTACGTTCCGTAATTGCTCTCTCTCTCTCTCTCTCTCTCTCTCTCTCTCTCTCTCTGACATTCAACGTACTCTTACAATCATTATCGAAATTTAATTTTAACTCTTTGTATCAGAGTTTTGTCTGTGGCTGTAATTGCGACCCTGATGTGCTCCTTCAAAGCACCGCGTGTGCGAGGTTTATTCGCGTATATTTGGGTATTCAAGTATGCCCAGGAATATAAACGGGCATAGAGAGGACAGGATAACTGGCCGGCCAGGCGATATCCCAGAACGCTCAACGATGCGCCCGGGAGACATGTGTCCGGAACAGTTTATTGGTGCACGTGGTGCCCCGCAGCAACGACTTCCTGTAACAAAACTCCGCTTTGACGTTGTCAGCATCCACGTTTAACGTCTCCAGCTTTGCTCGATGTCGTGTTGAACTCAAGGTCACTGTACAGTAGCCTGATTCAAAGAAGTCTAGTAGTGATTCTGACAGTCGGTCCTCCACACCAAACGGTAGCTTCCGAACCATGTAGAGGTTTCTAAAAAGCTTGACGTAGTTGCTCATCTGTCCAGTATCCGTATTTTTTTTTTTTTTTTAACTTATCCAGAGATGTGAAATAGTGCATCGTCGGACTTGGAAGTGACCTGACTGCTACATCCATCAGTCGCCTGCAACCAATAACATTTTCTACTGTTTCGTGCACTAAACGTTTGCACTGTCATATGAAAGTGCACGAGTTACCAAGAATGATTCCGCCGATGAAGTACATTGGCTGCAGTTGAATTCGCATTACTCGCCTTCTATTGGCACATCCTTTATGCTTCGCCCTTTCCATGTTCCATCACAACATGTTTGTACCAATAGTATTGCAGCTATTAATTCAAGTAATTCCATGGGGCATTATTGGTGATCAGAAGCTCGTGTAGCCATTTAAGTAGTCTACATATTTCAGGCCTTTCACTGAGCTCGAGGTTTCTTTACCTCGTTCAAACGAGCACAATAATGCCCCTTTTTCGAGGTAGCTAAGTCCACACTACACCCTCCTTATTTCGTAATTCTTAAAACCAAATTGACTTGTTATTGTAACACTTTGGACTCCATTCACATGCGCCTCAGTTACTATAGTAGCAATATCGTAGGATATGGCAAGTATGAATCTCTAGTGGAAACCCTTGGGAATGGAGGAGATTGCATAACGAGGAGCTAAATGATTCGTACTCCTCACCCAATATTGTGCGGGTGATAAAATCTAGAATAATGAAATAAGCTGGGCATGTGGCGCGTATGGGTGAGGAGAGGGGGGCGTATAGGGTTTTGGTGGGGAAAGCGGAGGGAAAGAGACCACTGGGGAGACCTCGGCTTAGATGGGTGGATAATATTAGGATGGATCTTCAGGAGGTGGGATGTGGGTATATGGACTGGATTGGGCTGGCTCAGGTTAGGGACAAGTGGCGGAGGCTTGTGAGTGCAGTAATGAACCTTCGGGTTCCATAAATGCGGGGAATTTCTTGACTAGCTGCAAACAAGTTAGCTTCTCAAGAAGGACTCTGCACCATGGAGTAAGTAAGTAAGTGGAAACCCTTGGTTTCCGTTTAACAAGGTAATCATTCTACCTGGTGCAGCCGGGATTGCTCAGAAGGTATAGCGCCTCGCTGCGGGATGCAAGGTTCAGGGTTCTAACGCCGGTGGGAGCCAGGCTTTCCGTACCTGTCCAAACCGGCCCTAAATCCAACCCGGCCTTCTCTACAAAGGGTGCTTCGGACGGATAGTGGCGTTAACCACCCACCCCGATGCAGCTCCGAGGTTTAAGAAATCGTAGAACTATACCTTTATCCCTTCCACTGTGCCTGCATAATACGCTACAGGGCGAACTTTAATTTTGCTCTTCTTCATACCTCTTCTGTTAAACCAGCTATTTTCAAGTAATTCTCTTTTATCATGAACTAAGATAACATCAACAAAACCAAATATGCAGTAGACCTATGTCTGACTCTGATACACTGCGGATGATATAGTACAGGACGAACTGAAATACCTGGGTGCATGTAAATCCTAACAATCACGCAAACGAACAAATAAACAAGGAGGACTAATAAATTAACACAACGACAATATAAGCTATAAACTCCCAAATCCAATTCAGAAAAATCTCTGTTCCGCCCTCCAATTCATCCCAATATTATAACAAAGGCCATTGAATACTGGATATGCCTATAGAATATTTATATTCAAGCATCAGACTAGCATCAGCAACATAGCCTATACATTTTATAAGTGGAACTCGTTTGAGCAATATTATCGAATTTTCTAGTGGCAGGGTACGTTGAGAGGATGGGGAGGAGGGAAAACGCGCGGATGGAAAAGACAAGTGCATGCATCACATGATGAATATTTTGTGTGTACTGCTGTAATATTTTCTACCGTATTTGATGTGTCCATAGCAACGTACGATGTACATACAGTACAACTGCTATATTTATATGTATAGATGTGTGTGTGTGTGTGCGTGCGCGCGCACGAATTATAATTGCTATTCCACTACACGGTAGGTATGTGAGTAGTATATATGAAGAGTGCAATGAAAAAGCGGTATATCACGCACTGGCACAGAAGAAAGTTAACTAGATTTCATCGAGATTATAACGACAGTAGTAAATTTATGCGTGAAAGTTCGGCGCGTCTCTTTCTAGAACCGGCGGTCCCGGCCGAGTATTTCGTTAATTGTTGGTTAAGAAACTTGAATATTTGTTTTTCTCCCTTTACTTGTTCTTTACGAAGTGAAAATGAACATATTAAGCCTACGTGGACAACACTTTTGTCCTGCCATTAGTCTGTCCGTCTGTGACCTAATATTAACGACTAAACCTTTTGTCGGATTTTTATGAAGTTCGGAATGATAAATCTTTATAAAACTTGTCGAAGAGTGCGATTTACGTGAAAATTGGTTCAGTGGCTGTGATACTTCGCTTAATAAGTCAAATAAATTTCTATCCGTCCTTTCTATATTCCTTGACGGAGTTGGGTGCAATTCCATAAAGAAGTTTTTTTTTCTGTTTTGTTGACCGTTCATCTCGATATAATCGTGTAAGGAAAAAACAACTTGATGCACAACTTATTCATAGTATATTTCGTCAATATCTATATGTTTCGGGCGTATCTAGGTCCATCATCAGGAGGTACAACCGTATGTATACAACAATTGGTACTTATTCTTTTTGGATGACTGTCGTCCTGGTTGGATTGGAACCGAAATATACTAAAAATATTTTTAACATTCATAGGTCCGTGCATCGCTAATATATTGGCAGAAGATGCAACGTTTCACAATTTATTTATTTCTGTAAGACGCTCTACTTGTTTCAGACGGTTTTTACGCCCGTCATCAGGAGCTCAAACTGCACACACAGCGTCAGGTATTGGTCTGACAAATACCTGACGCTGTATATGCGGTTTTGAGCTCCTGATGATGGATGTAAAAGCCTTCTGGAAAATGTAGAGCGTCTTACAGAAATAAATAAATTGTGAAACGTTGCATCTTATTGGTTGTACTCCGCGAATATACTAAGAATATGTTGTGCGTCAAGTTGGTTTTTATTTACATGATCCATAAAGAAAATCTCGAGTTGTGCCGCTCAGCGATTTTGACTTTCGAATTATTAGGCGCATTAAGAGAACTGTTTTTCTCTTGTTCTTGTTTCGTCCAACCTGAACAAAATTAGGTACTGGATATGTTCACGAACCTTTCTATTTCATTCCCAGTTTCTTGGAAATAGACAAAGTGACAGCCGAAAGCTTACGTAAGAGTGTAGATTATTTTTTAAGCTCATGGTTCCGTTCATCGTAATTCAATGTGAATAAAAGTCCAACAGATGCAACAGTATGCAGATATTTATTCACAGCAAAACTACTCTACATGTTTCGGGCGACACAGCACCCGAAACATTTAGAGTAGTTTTGCTGTGAATAAATATCTGCATACTGTTGCATCTGTTGGACTTTTATTTACAGTGTAAATTATCTTTATCCCTACTGTCCACTTTTATTGTCCTGCTTCGGGGAAATACTGTGTAGGAGATCTAAACGTATTCGTGTTGATTATTTGCTTGCTTTATGTAAACTGGGGCACAGAATATTTTACTTTTCTTATGGTCGTAAATGAAACTATACTTAAGCTAGTACTGTGTATCCGTACAACATTCTGAAAGCAAGTAACGTCTTCGTGAAGTTTCCGTACTAATTCACGGAGTCAAAATTTGGAAGATCTTGTCTTCTCTTTTATGTTTGCGCCATTTCTGCAGTTTTTATGAATAGTTTACGGGTTTGTATTAATTATATCTGCTCATTTCGCGGTGAAATGTAATGTGAAAGGGTAAATAGTCATGGAACACACTGAAGGTTATGCGTAGGTAGGAGAATGATAAAACTAAAGGTTATTCACTTTTCGTCCTGTTCCTATTAAATTTCGAAATGAGATACCTCTTAACAAGAGATTCTCGATGGTGCATGTCTGATGGCTTAATGATCTTCGTCTTCTATGTGTGTGGATTATCTGCTGACCAGTAGGCTGTAAGTTAGTTGGAGTAATTATATGATCGTTTAAGTAATCTCATTTGCAAAATGAGTTGTAAGTGGATCAACTTCAACATTACATAATCCTTCGCAATACCAGCTACAAAACCGTATTATTGCAACCAACACGGGATATTATGCGCACATGTCAATTTTTACGGTTTCACACAAAGCAAGCAATTTTGTGTTTGCCAACATAAATTATTGCATTGCACAAGTTTCCTTGAATGCGTGCCTTAAACGCTTCCGTGGACGTGATTCTGAATGCACTCCACTATTATCTAAAGTATCTTCTGGTAGAACATGCTGTGTTCACTCTAGATTATTCTGTAACAAAAAACATTTTCGAAATGCTTTTATCTATAGATGTGTTGTTAATGTGCACGAAATTGAAACAATGGGAACTCGACCTCTGTATTTCCTGCAACAATTTCTGTAGGATTTGTTTCTTACGTAACATGCTGTAACAAAAATGCTCTGCATTGCACTGCACAGCACATTTAGGAAAACAAATTTACGGCAAAATAAAAAAAATATTTTTTTTTTACTGTGCGCATATCCGCGAACCACACACAAAATTCACGTGTCTTACCCAGCATGTGGAGTGTTCGTAAGCATTCAGTGACCCATTGTTACTAAAAAAATGATGACAAGACCGTTGAGAATAAGTGTTAGAGAGCCAGATAACAGACGTGTTGTGTGGGCTTCTCTTTCCAGTGGTTTGTCTCTATAATATGCTATGTGACGGAGTGATTGTGTCACATTTTTTTCCTATAACATCCGGGTCTCCATATTAAACATCGTAACGGTGGAACGTGTTTTGTGATTGATGTCACGCCCAGGTTTCCGTGGTTACGATAGAACCTTGTGATATATGGGTTCCATAGTTACAATATTTCCACCAGATTGTAGAAATCTAATAGATGGACTAGATTGGAGTATAGGTACTTGTCTAACACAACTTTTTTGATGGTAGAGATATGTATAGAATTTATTACATAAAGAACAACTACATGTTTCGGCACTTGACAATGGCCATATTCAGGTTGAGAAATAAAAAAAAACTT
>Ga0123357_10006952_pt1 | contig 13906 bp, 7 predicted proteins | sample TergutEmb28metaG_FD_89873 | JGI IMG/M metagenome (GOLD analysis project Ga0123357, IMG submission 89873) | Embiratermes neotenicus P4 segment gut microbial communities from Petit-Saut dam, French Guiana - Emb289 P4 | ecosystem: Host-associated > Arthropoda: Insects > Digestive system > Gut ... | reverse complement strand
GTCCTTGAAGAAAGATTAGAGTTACTGGTTCCTAGAACTTCGGTGCAAGTGCAGTGGCACTCAAAATTAATGCCTGCTATGTGTATTATGCATAAAATAATCCGTCTTAGTCAGGTTATTTATGCAAACGGTCCCCGAAAATTATTCCGTTTCTGCGTTAGGTAGTTTTCCGGTTTAAAGTATTATTTTACATAGGAAATAACTCTGTTCCGAAATTTATTTTCTGTTTGTCCAGGTTTCCGGTATATAGGGGGTCCGGTTTAGGCAGATTTCACTGTACTAAATTTCATTGTAATCCATCAAATCATGTTAGAAGTGAGACTTGGATAGGAATGACTTTGTGTTTTGTAATCATCATACAAAACTACAACCTTTAGTGGCTCATCATTCACCATATTCTTGTCTTTGGGTTTGCATGGCCTGTGTCTAATGTGTAACTAAAGCATTTAGGGTTTATCTGTATCATGTGACTCCAGCATTTTGACACACATTGCAATTAGTAACCCTTTCCACTCAAGTGTTACGGGGACATCAGCATTTCTAACCTGGTCAGCTAGCTCATATGGCAGGCAGCCCCTGCCCACCAGCTGTACCTCCTTTAGCTGGCATGTTGGGGCTAACAATTCCATTGTTCAGGCATGTTTGCACAGTCATGAAAATCGGCTCTTAGCTTTGTCATGTCTGTCTGTCTGTCAATTTGCATGTATCAACTTGGCTGCCACTGGATGGACTTTCATGTAGTATGATACTGGGGGTTTTATCTGTCAAGAAAATCCAGATTTGGTTAAAACCTGACATCAATATCAGCCACTTTATGTGAAGACGTAAGCATGTTTCATACTGTTGACACTGCCATAAGTAGACATAAAATTCACCTCTTCATTTACAATGGTATTAGGCTGGTAGGATAGCTTAGGTGGTATGAAACATTTTGTATCTCAGTGATAGTACAGAAGAACTCTGTGTTGCAAGTCTGTAACATTGCTTTCAGTATTTATTGTATTGTTGACAGTGGCATGTTACTCAACAGTACAGAACACATTGTTGCATTTCCATGGCAACACTTTTAATATTCCATGTCTTATTTCATGTACTGATGACAGTGCAGTGTATCTCAAGAATGAAGAGAACTCATTGCTACATTTCCATGGCAACAGTTGTTAAACAAATGTGCCACATTGTCACATTATATGTAAAGTGCCTATATTTTTGTATTTCTGATGGCTTCTTCCATGTATTGGTAACTAGAAAAACCATGTGGTCTTTCTAGCTGTATTTCAGTCTGACTGTAAATAATTTTTAGGTGGTCAATCTCAAATGTGAATAACGAAGTGTCATTGCTAAATGAGTAGCAGTGCAAATTACTTTTAGAATGGAAGAGGATAATGTGGTTACTGCATGACCCCTTCAGGCTGGGTAGCATAATGATTTGCATCTCCACCCTTACTTCCCGTGCAGGAGCTGTATAGCAATCTGCTTCCTTCCACCTCATTCACTGTGAAGGTGGCAACTGCAATCAACATTATGCCTCAGAACAGCTTTATTTTATGTCAGCTTAACCCCAACCAAAGTCACACAGTATTTAACGTTCTGAGATTGTGAGTGCGATGTCATGTAAAACATATTGGGGTCATGCAACCTGGCAGTCTGTTCATATCTGTTTTCTGCTTATCCACCCTCTATCTTCAGATTTTTTCAGAAATATATAGTGTATTAGTAAGTCTGATATTTTATTTTCGCAGTGACTTTTTAACATTGCATTCCATTATAATGGAATTGACCGAAGCTGGTGCGCATATGGACACGGTCAATGTGCATGGTGAAACTCCCTTCGAAGCTGCAACAACTGGTGAGTAGTATGAAGTTATAAAAATGTGATTTGGTGATAATACTTAAACGAATTACACTTTTCATATTGTGGTAGTTATTTTCCTGTCTGGAAACCTGAAGGTTATGTACAGGGAGCTGTCCGAAAGTAATGCCCCCTATTTTTTATCTCCATGTATTCTAGTAGTATGGGAAAAACCATTACATCAGTGAAGTCCTTGAGCCTTCTCAATCATATGGGTTAGTTGCAACTGGTTGCTTGACGGATGACAGCACCACATTTGATTTTGAAATGGCAGAGTTTCACGTGCAGTTTAAACAATGGCCAGTGATAGAGTTTTTGGTGTCTGAACGTGAGTAGCTGACTAGGATTTACAAACGTTTGTTCAGAGTGTATGATGAAGCTATTGTGGATGTGAGTATTGTTTGACAATGGGTAAGGCAGATTGAAAAACCTTTAACAGGAGGAGCATCACTTTGTGACAAACTATGGAGTGGTCAGACTTGGTCTTTAGTGATGTCTCACGACATCTGCTGGGTTGAAGAACTGATATGCAGTGATCAGCACATAACAACGTATGAATTATGCTCCACCCTGTCTTTCAGTAAAGGCAATGTAATGATGGTTGTTGAAGAGATTGTCTGATCCAAGGTCTGTACTCACTGGGTGCCTCAAATGCTGATGGATGCATGCAAAGAAACTAGGTTGCTACTGATCTTTTGCACCAATTTGACACTGGAGCTGAGGGCTTCCTATCACAAATTGTAGTGGGGGATGAAACCTGGGTCCACTATTTTGAACCTGAATCAAAGTGGCTTTTGATAGATTGGTGCCCTATGGCATCCCAGCCAAGATGGAGAAATTCAAGCATGTGCCATCAGCTGAAGAGGTGTGGGTACATTTGTTAGGAATGAAATAGGTTTCATTCTTATGAACTTATGGCCAAGGGGGACAACAATGAACTCCAACAGCTTTACTGAAACACTAAGAAGTCTGAATGCTCGCCTTTTTCGAGATTGTTTTACAAGAAAAATGTCTGAAATGTTGCTTAACCATAACAGTGCTAGGCCATACGTGATTGTATGCACTATGGAGGCCATCACTGATTTTGGACAGATAGGGTTGCCACATTCACCCTACAATCCTGGATTGGCACCATCAGATAATCACTTGTGTGGTCCTTTGGAAAAAGCCTGAGAGGACACCATAATGCCAGTGCAGAGGTACTGCTGAATATTTTGGACTGGTGTCTGCAGAGGAGAGGGAGCAACGTTTACTAGGCAGGATTGCATGCTTTTGTTCAAAGATGGAAGAAGACTGTTGACAAATTTGGAGACTATATAGAAAAATAACTCTGCCTTTGGCAGTGGTGTAGTGAAGTTCTCAGACATTTCCGTGTGTTCAACTTGTAAATTGCATGAAATGAAAAATGGAGGCATTACTTTCTGACTGCCTCTTGTACAGAAGGTATAATTGTTCTGTCTTGGTACAGCCTAAGGGAAGAACATAGGTTGAAGGTTTTTTGAGAACAAATAATGATTCTCCTAGCCACAATGAGCGCTTTTTGAATGTCACTGCCCATTGACACAGTTTTTACCTGTCATTTTACCTTACATTTCCTCCCATGAAAGGTTGTGAAGTGAATTAATTATGGTAGGTCTGGTGGGTGAGAGACAAAGATGCACACCTAAGCTCAAATAATACCCTTCTCAGGGTTCTAATTGGATGTGCTCTGGCAAGCAAGAAAGTAAGCATTTAAGAGATTATTTAAATTAGCAAAAGTTACTGAACTACAGACTAGGACTTGAATGTAGGTAGTACTTTACAGCATTACAAAAGATGCACTTTCTCATAACAAGTAGCTAGTTACTGAGTAACTATGTGTCTGCTTGTGGTGTATGTGAAATATACTTCTGTGTCTGCCTTCAGAGGTGAAGGTAAGATGACTGCTAGAACCATTCATTGCCACTCTTTTGCTTTGCTCTATTGGGATAGATGTAGCCCTGCTGTTTAGAGCTTGCCAATTTTTCGCTTGTGGCAAAAGAGTAGCTTTGGTGGACTGCCCAAGTGGGTGTGCAGTATCAATTTTAGGGAATATACGTGGTTGGAGACACTGTCCATTTGGCCGGCATTGTTGACAATGTGAATAATGACACATAGTTCTAGTGTTTAGTTGAGACAGTTTTAATTTTTACTAAATTGTTATTATTTGGGATTACTGTAATGACATGCCTGTGTCATAATTGCACTAGTTATTCACACATACATAACCTGATGCTTGGTTTCATTTCTGCACATGTCGTAAATTTTGTATGAGACCAACTTCTGGCACTGGTTGATACGTTGTCATTAGCAATGTCATCAGATTCGCATGGCCTTGCATGTTTTGCACAATAGTGATGTGCTGGCTTTCTCACAGCTGAAACTTCACTGTGTTGCATTGTAACCCTGTAACAGAAAATTTTGAATGGTTGTGGAGAGTTATGTGCTTTGAATTAAATCAAAATTCTTCTTGGTCATTGTTTAAAGTATTTATATTGGTGCAAGGAGCTGCGGATGCAATTGGTGTATGAAGCTTTCAGATTCTCCTCCAATAACTCCTTTCTTCCATGAGGATCAGTGTCTATGTATACTTTGCAGAAAGTAGCTTCAGCCATGAGCTGAAGCATGCCTACAGTCAGCTGATATACAAGCAAATGCCCAAACATTGCAGTCTGTGAGGCCCAAAGAAAAGTTAAGCCATCAAGACTGAAGTAGGTTTATGACCAGACAGCTTGTTCACCTTGTGCCATAGGATACCCTGTCCAGGAACTAAAGCAGAATTTGACTGTCACACTGCCTGCAGCATAAAGCACATCTTTTTGTTAAATGTGCATAAGTTTTCATTCAAGATGTGTTATTTCTGAAAACTGTTAATTTGGCAAAAGTGACTAGGCAGGCAATGACTGGGTTCCTTCATTGCTGGCTTGTTGGTCATCCATATAGAATACATCTTGATCCTTACTGGCCACAGACAAAGGAAGAATTTGCCCCAGGAATGAAATGCTGTTCTGATACGGTATAATCTTAGCAGTATGACAGCAAAAACAGTGTCAGTGACAGATGCTGGAAAAATCGCGTAAATCTTGTGGTCTGAATGTTAATAGCCCAGCCCACTCCAAATATAGGGCCTATTACATTGTAATATGACCAGTGTCTGTCCAAGGAGCCTCCTTTTGTCATGGTGAATATCACATCCTCAGAAGTAACGAACATGACATGTAATGAGGATTGCTGCAATTTAAGAATTGAAATGCATCTGCATCAGTGAATGCTGGCATCTGCAGATAGGTGATTTCTGTATGGTAATGTTTTTCTGTGTCCTGGTACATGTGAGGGTGGTCCGCTTGAAATCAGAGTGGGGAACTGAAGACACAGGAAGTAATATCAGGTTGGAGGGAAACGGATAATGAGGGTAGGATTTGTTTTATGGTATTTAAAATTTTGTGTTTGATTTGCATTGCAGGTGTAGCAGAAATCATCCTTCGAACACAAACAAAGTTGAGCTTGAAGTGTATGGCTGCTAAAGCTGTGAAAACCTATAATATTACTTACCAAGGGCAAGTCCCACGGTCTCTTGAGAGTTTTATCGAACTCCATGGCCCAGGTGTGAAACAGGGATGACTATAGTGGTGGAGATGTAACAATGCGAGTGATTAATGTTACATTTATGAGGTGAGGGTCCCAGTTGGACATTATGTTAATTGTTACTTTCATTTCCAAAGAGTCAAAAATGTGTGCTAGTTGTGCAGTTTTTATTTATAGGTTTGATACTCCTTTTTAATATAAAAGAAATACTGAGACCTGTGATTCTTATTGCCAATTTCATGTTCTGTCTCCATCTTGTAATGGCTGTAATATTCCATCATACATCTAGTTTCTTTTCAGTAATTTTCTCCTTATATACTTCCTGCATGTTTTATCCATTAGAACCGGCCATTGTACAGTACTCTCTCAATCTCTTCATTTACCATTGTGTCCAATTTTTCGTATGTGTGTGGTTGGCTTTTGTATGTCTCTTTGTGTTTTTCACTTCACTGCATGCAAGTTTGACTTTCATGTGTTCATACTCTGAGAAATCCAGTTTGTTCATTATTCCTCATATATGTCAGTAGAAATGGCAATGTACATGCCAAATATTGTTTTAAACACTGGGCCGTGGATGATACTCTAACTGCCAGTTGCATAAAGACTGCTTCAACTGGGTTTTCTGATATTTACACTTTTTTTTTTTAACAAATTTATAGAGTTTGAATGGACTTTTTATTTGTTTTTGGATGAAACTGCAAACATTACTTTAAGTGAAGTACTGCAGGTTTGAAAAAGCAGTGAAAATATTATGTGAAGAGCTTATTTGCTGGATATCCACATTGATCATTATATAGTCTGATCATATTGCAACAGGAGCTGACATATCCCAGATTAGTGACTAGACTAAATGATTAGGACTTGATTTCCAGCATCCACACACGTAAACTTGCCATTGCATGCAGACCAGCTGTGGGGCCCATTTAGCCTTGTATTCAATGAGCATGAAGTTTGCCACTCACTTCCATCAAGTATAAAGATTGTATTGTGCTGTACCTTCATTCCCCCATATGTCATGCCAAAATGCTTAATGAAGCACAAGTTCTACTGTGCCTTTACCTGTAATCAGCCAACAGTAAAATACCAATGATGATCTGGTATCCTTGCCGTGTTCTGGGTACTTTGTTTCCTGAGAATCACAAATAAGGGAGGGACTCTTGCCTGTTTGAAAGTATGTCTGCAAATGTGAGATAGTTTTTAACGTATATCAGAAATATAGTATGTGATTAGTTAAAGAAAGGAACTGATTCTTGGAGGAAAAAAATAAACTGTACCAAGTATGGTAATATTAAAACAGTTGTAAACGTGTATGTCTACAGTTAGAAACATGGAATTTGCTTCTGAATGTACAGGAACTATCTTATTGTAAAAAAAACATTGTATCTTGGATAATTTGTGGAATGCATGTAATATTTGCATTTGGCTGGTCACACATCTCCATCTGGGCAGCACCGTACAAATATGAATGGATAGCTATCTCTGCATGACAATACCTTAAGCATCAGAATGTATGAATTCTGTTCTTACATGTACCATATATGCATGTGCATGTGTGCTGACACGTGTGGTGAATATAGATAAAAGAAATTATGACGGAAGTGTGAAACATGCCTGCAGGGCACAATTTGTATAGTGTATTCTTTCCCAGTGGTTGCCACTAGAATACAAAATATAAGCGATTTTATGACTGTTGCATTACTTTTGTTCATATCTGTTTGTGTACAGTGGCATTACACTTTGAATCCCTTTCTTATATTTACGTGGTAACATATCACTTATGTTGTTGAAAACTTCTAGTACAGTGTAACCCTACTAAAATTCTTATGATTAGTGAATTTGAATATGAAACTAAGGAATTTTTCGACTGAAAGTGCTGACTTGGGGGTATAGAAAATGAATGTAAATGTGGTACAGTGTTAAACTGAGGAACATTAATTGGTTTTTCTACTATAATTCCACTTTCATTAGCTGTAACTATTGAGAGATGAGAGGACACATTTCTTCCAAAGCCTAGCTGCTATTCTTGTTAAGCAGTCCTAGCTCTCAATTGCCAATGGCTCATCACAGAGGTCCTGCTTCAAATCTTCGGTCAATCTGCCGGGACTTCTGTGATAGACAAAGTGGCACTGGAGCAGGTTTTTTTGTGAGTCCTGTGGTTACCCTAGCCAGATATTGTGCCTGTGTCTCATACTCATACATTATCAGAAGCTGGTACGGTATGCACTGGTATCAAGGAACTCAGTCTCAACATACTGTTGCATGAATACTGCCTAAAATTGAAACTTTTTCATTTCCCATTAAATTGTATTACAAGCTGTTCTTGTTGTATATCAGTTGGTAGGTTCTTTTAATATATTTTATACATGCACCTTATGCTGTTTACTAACATTTTTCCATCTGTTTTTAGTGTTCCTACACTGATTGGTGTTTGGAGACACCTTCTGTGATCATCAGCTACTCTTTGGTGATGGTGGCAGGTTCTAACAATTATATGTTAATGTGGAGCTGCCAGAAAAAAAAAATTATGTTTGAAATTTATTTGTGTGTTTATTGAACTGTGAAGTCTTGATCCCAGCTTTGCTATTTGACAGACACAGTGGAGACCAGCTGAAAATGGAGCTTCATGTACTACGCTTTTGTCTATCAACTGTCACGCAGTACACTATGTTTCATCACTCACATATTAGTTCTTGCTCCTAAGCAACATTGTTTATTACACTATCTTCTTGGAGCCTTAGTCCAACTGCAGTTCGTACACAACACATCAGATATTTATGTGCATTTATTAGATGTCTGTTAATGATTGTAGTTTTCTCACATATGCACTACTTTCTTTATCATTAAAGTTTTTCTGTTATAGTAAAAAGTTTAAAAGATAATAGTTAAGATCACAGGCTCACTATTTAACACCCAAAAATTCTTCATTTGTAGAGATGTACAATGGCAAAACAAGTCGCAAGTGAAAACACCTAAAATCTGTCAGACCATTCGTATTAAAACCTAGGTACATGTGGAAATGTGTGATGGCATTCGTTTTCATATCATCATTGTTTTTTGTCTTGGAAAATGTATACAATCCCAAATAATGATACAGAAAGTAATATATTTGTGAGAAAACTACCCTCTTTAACAGACAGCTAATAAGTGTGCATACACATTTGATGTGTTATGAAGGAGCTGCAATTGGCTTGAGGCTCTGTGAAGATGGTGTTAACAAACACTGAAACACATAGGAGCAAGAACTAATATGTGAGTGAAGAAACGCAGTGTAGGGTATGACAATTGGCAGATAAAAGGACAGTATGGAACATGGTACATGGTGTGTGTGATATTAAAATAGAAGCTTCACCATGTTACATAATTCCAGCACTAAAATTTATTTTGTTCAAGGGCAAATCATGAACTTAATTACTAACTGTGGTAACAGAACCTAAGTTTCAGCACTGCTCCTACCAAAACCTGCTACTGGATCCTGGTCTCTAAGAGTCCAATCCAAATTCACATCTTGTGCAACTTAATTCTTATCTAAGTTCACTTGATTCATGCTGTCCATCTGCTTCTTGGTGTTCAAGGGCCCTATCAAAATTCTGTATGCGTTTCTTGTTTCTTCCATTAATTGTACAGATTTACTCAGTTAAATTCATGCATTACTGCTATTTATGATTAAGTATATTCAGATATATTCAGCATATCTGATACTGTGTGCTGCTTAATGCTTTTCTTCAACTTTTCATGCTATATGTCCATCTATCATTGCTGTAGAAAAAAAATTTTTTTTTGTAACATTTGCTGGTTAGAATTACTCAGATTTGTATGGAGATTGAGTTGCTTGTACAAGATTATTGATGCAATGTCGGATTTACATTTAGGAGGTGCCCGCATTGACTCATGATTGAAGTGTTTTCTTGTTATTCTTATTCCTCTCTATGCAGATGTTGCAGCATTACCTGAAAATGGGCCAGAACATTTACATATCGAATCACTGTAACATAACTCCATTTACATCAGCAGCTTTATACAGCAAGCACACCAGATCTGAGCCTCATTGATCCCCTTCTGCCTTCAGACAGTCCAAATTAAGTGTAAATACTGATTGTGTCAGTATACCATTATCTGAATCATAGTGGTAAAGATGCAGTCCAAATAAATAAAATAAAAATATTTAAAAAATTGTTGTATGACTGTGATTTAATGGTTATCATATATGAGTGCAAAATGTTTGGCACTTGACTGTGCCATTCATACATCTGCCACCTTCAGCTTTGCATACAGCAGCACAAGCTAGCAACAGATTACCATGCTTTCGTTTTGTTGACAGCTGATGTTGGTTGGAATAAGAGTGTGTGAATGTAATTATGCAAGGGGGAGCCACGTTTCCAGAGTAGAAGTGATGTTAAACGTGGATGCAGGGGAAGCTCACATTTTTTTCACCCAAAGCTTGCTCTCTGAACTTAAATATTAATGATTGGTCAGTTATAAATTCATGGCTGTGTGATACTTGTAGGTATTCTGAACTGTCAGTTAACCATAATTTGCCTATATTTGAGATTTTAGGTTCCCATGGTGATGACTATGAAGATTACTGTCTTCTGGGATGTGATGCCATGTAGTGTAATAAAATTTATCAGACTCTATGGCATCATGCCCCAGACAGTAGTAATGTTCATGCATACATTCTTTAAGTTATTGTTCCTTGGTAAGAATGTAACAGGTTTTACTTGTCAGTGTCAAAGAACTGCCAGTTAACCCAGCCAAAACTTTGCTGTTCTTATTTTTACTCTTAGTGATGTCATCTCAACTCTGACAGCTTAAAATTCAGAATGGCATTTGGATAAGTTCTGGAAACTTCCCTGGCAACTAATTACATGTGTTGTCAGAAGTTCAAAATATTAAAAAGCACCAATCATCCTCGTGTCTAGCTTTCACCTCTAGAAGGAATTTATTATGACGCCAACCGAATGTCTGAACAATTGAAGACCAAAAAGGCTCACATGACTGTAGAAGACATCTGTTCAGTTTCTGATATAGGATGTTTTATGCCTGTTAGTAACTGGTGGTAACATAATGCATAGCAAGTACTGTTATATGTCAAGTACATTTAGAGTTGCAACATGCTTATGTTGTGGATGTGAAGCAGATCTGTGAGGGACAGAGATAGTTGTGTCTTGTATTAAAGTTTCTGTGACATCAGGTGTAACATTCAGATGGTCAAACCCACTGCAAGTTTTAATCCATGCCTTCCCTTCCCTTGCCACTAACTAAGATAATTTTGGGAATGTGAAGAATATGGGGGCCTCAGGATGGTTCAGAGCCCATGTTACCTTTAGTTCCCCATCTCAGTCATCATCCTACCATCTGGGGAGGTGGAGGGCACAACAGAATTTGACTTTCACCATTGTTGAGGCAGGCGCTGATCAGCAAATTACAATATACTGTGACTGGAAACCCAACAACCTGAGAGTGTCTGGAAACAAAGTGCTGTGGAGAAGGTTTGACCTAAGTGAGGAAGTATTGGAGAAAAGTACATTATGAGGTATTATTTTTATTGTTCACAAGATGCTGTTAGAGTATGTTACTCATCAAGGGTGAGGGGGGTAGGACATGTATGATACTTGGGTTAACAAGAAATGCATTCAAAATTTTGATTTTAAAACCTTATGGGGAGAGATTACATGGAGGGCATGTGTGTACATGTTAAATTAACATTGCAGTTTATTTTGAGCTGGTGAGTGTGGACTACATGAGGATGGGCCTAGTAGTGGGCACTTGTAAACATGTTATTGGTCATTCAGGTTTCAGGAAACCTGAAGTCTTGACCAGATGAGCGACTGTTAAGGACTCAAGGTCAGACCCAACAGTACCTTTATGGTTATATTCACTTCCTTGTTAAACAAAAGAATTTGTGTATTGGAAGTTAAAAAAGTGGTCGTAGGGAAACCACTGATTGTTTTCAAAAGCAGTATAACTGTAGTTTTCATGGGATGATAAAACTGCCAGAATGTGAGAGATGTGTTCTGTTTCCAAGAACATGTGAAGTAGCACTAGTGCTGAAAGTGTTAGTGTTCGCATCCACTGTGATGAGAGCCATCCTTTGTACTCTTAGGTGAAAGTAATGTTTCAGCATGACACCCAGTTTAGGTTATGTCTACCTGTTTTTATACATACGTACTTAATAGCTTCAGTTTTCTTGGAAAACATTCTGTTGTATATTGTTTGGATTGTAAAATAAGGTAGCTTTTGTTACTTGTTTGTACACAAGTTAGTTGATGGAAAACCCATTTCCAAAATTTACAGAAACTATTAAATCAATCTGAATTAAAGAACATTGTTTTTTGCATTTAAATGGATAGTTGCTGAAAACTGACTGATTAGGTGTGAATACTATTGACAAATTCATGTGTGTTGGAACAAGTTGCTACTTTGTGTACAAGAGTGTAAATAAAGTGGTAAAGTGAAAGTGATTGTTACTAGCTGAAACCCACATATTTCGGAGTTAAGGTGATTGAAAACAAACATATTACCTTATTTTCTTCAGGTGGTCAAAGTTGTTTGTGGGTAACCGAAAGTGAGACACCCTGTCATGGTGGGCATGTTCCCTGATATTTTGTATTACCTGGTTGGTTTCATATTCCATGCGTAGTCATAAAACACCAGGCAATGAGAAAAGCTAACTAGGGGTGGAGACCTGCACAAGGCATAAGTTATCATCCTTTGTTATGTTAAATGATTCCTACATAGCTCTAATGTGAAAGCAGTGTTGCAACTAATCAAAGAGCTGACTCATGAGAGATGTGCAAAGTGCATTTGGTAACCTTTGTCCATTGAGCCATTCCTGCATATGAAACACATTGCTGTGCTGTCACAGAAACCTTGTAACTGTAATGGGGTTGTGCTTACACAAATGAATTCCCTGTCCTGACTGATGGCCTTGATGTCATACTCAGGACTGATATATGTCTTTTGGTTTGAGAACTGGTTGAGTGGTTATTTTGGGTTTGTAAACCTATAGTGACTCATTTGTATAGGATAAAGGGCTTTTGTGACCAGATGGTGTGGTATTAGTATTTGTAGTTCATGCTGCAAGGAAGTAGGAAAGTTTGCATTCTCATTGGTGGATATTTGGCCATTACTAAATTAGATGCAAGTGTGGAATGCCACAGTGCCACATAGCCTGGAATTATGAATATGAGTGCCAGGCCATTCTTCAGTCACAGATTACCTTACCAAAGATTGTGGATATTAGTGCACTTTGGCAAGCATGACCATGAATAAGGTTCCTACACCATGATGTATGAGGGTTGCCACAGTAATTTTTCTGAGAATGAGTGAACTTCTGATCTAGGAGGTTCTACAGTCAGTGACTTTATTAACTACACCTACCACATAGGCCTATAGTATGTACATTGTTTTTTTTTGTTTTGGCACAGTGAGAGTAGTGTATGGATTCAAGGAGTTCAAACATATATAAAGTATTTGTATATTAAAAAGGGTAATGTTATGTGGTGTTTATAGTTTCTTTTGGTAACTTTTTCATTTCACTGGTATTTTGACAGAATTGCTGTACAACAGCCACTAACAACTTTGGAACACATTAAATTTTCGTGAAACTTACATCACCCCAATTTTGTACTTATTAATCTTGGACCTTAACAAGCATACGCATATGGCAGGTGTGAGAAATTCTTTGATAGAAACATCAGACCCAGTTGAGGTGGGGTGCAGAATTGTGTGTGTGTGTGTGTAGATATGTGGTAGCCACACAAAATGTGTATTTAGCCAGCAATATCAAAATAAGTTAGGAAAGTATATGCATAACATACCAGCTTTGAATCATATGCACACATTTAATTTTAAAACAGCATTTAATTGGGGATGGGGAGGGGAGTGTTTCATTTTCTCTACAATGTTTGCCTCCAGAATTTTTTGTTCTGGTAAGTGTTAAGTGAGGTAAGCAACATATGTGCATAGAAGCATGTGTAGGTCTTCACATATTGCTGCTAATTGAAAAATCTGTTCAATGATTCTCGAGATGCCTCATGCGTAGGAGCGGACAGGCGGATGGATGGAACGACATGCCTAAAAATATTCCATAGAAGCTGTTGATGTTGACAAAGTCTATTGTATTGTGTTTTGTTTATTATTCTGTATAGTGACTAGACTGTTGGAATGTTTTTGTTTTCCGATTAGGTCAAGAGATTTTTCTCTTTTCCATATCGCATATACACACACACGCGCACACACGCACACACACACACACACAACGGGATGGATACCAGTGAATGTAAAAAATAACCCTGTACTGCTTTGCTTGTGGCATTGTTGTGGTCTTTACTGCCATCTGCAGTGTTTCTCTGGAGCTGAGAAAGAGAGTGGTGAAGGAAAAACAATGCGTGAACAGAAGAGGGTGCTTTGAGTAATAAATTGTTGTTTTGAAGCTGCTGTTTTCAGGTG
>Ga0123357_10006951_pt1 | contig 13907 bp, 13 predicted proteins | sample TergutEmb28metaG_FD_89873 | JGI IMG/M metagenome (GOLD analysis project Ga0123357, IMG submission 89873) | Embiratermes neotenicus P4 segment gut microbial communities from Petit-Saut dam, French Guiana - Emb289 P4 | ecosystem: Host-associated > Arthropoda: Insects > Digestive system > Gut ... | reverse complement strand
GGGGGGGGGGGGGGGGGGGGGGGGGGGGGGGGGGGGGGGGGGGGGTTTCCCCCCCCCCCCCCCCCCCGAAATTCCGAAGGCTCTCCAAAATCGTGCCAAACTCAACCCAATTGTGAAAACTGTTAAAAATTGCTGAATTTACGATGCCAATGCCCCAAGATGTTTGGAAAAAAGGCAGTAAAATTCTAAAACTACCTGGGTCCACAATTGTTTTACATTAGCAATAACAAATAAATTTGTCATCATATATATTCTTAAAGTACCAAAAATTAAGAAAGTTTTAGTATATGAAACAAAATTTCTTGTACCAAATTACAGCTGTCTCCAGAACTCCTGACTAGAGGCCAACTGCCCCCAGATCCCTGTTCTCTCTGTCCTCTGTCCTCAACTGAATTTGTTGAATCCCCCCAAACAAAATTCCTGGGTACGCCACTGTAATGCTGTGAAAAATGCATTATGCATTAATAGCCTTCATTTATATAAATTAAAAACAGGTTTAGTCTTAACATGGTAAGTAAAAATTTCACAAGATTAACCATTTACAAGAAATGTAGGAATGTATCTGCAAAGCACCTCGTGACGAGGAGTACACTGAAATTCAAATTCAATGTTTTATCCTCCTGACCAAGTTCCTAAATCTCTATGTGTTACTAGGATACAGTCTACTGTTAACAGTAAGCATTACATAAACTGGATGGCAAGTTACTGAGAATTTAACAGATGATAATCCTTGACTTGTAACCATAAAGTCCTATCACAAAGGGCTAGAAGTGCAGGTATGAAATTATTTAAAACAGAAAATGCATCACTAAGAGTAGACAGTCTGAAATTCATGAAGTGCAATAACCAATGTTCACACAGATGTACAGACATGTTTGTCACATAATGAATACAGTTTTGCGTAAAGTAATGTTAGTACCACTTGAGCATACTTCAGACAAAATTATGCCACACACTCTACATACTGCCATATCATGTCATGCCTGTATTAACGCACAACAAATACATCACCTACTAACCTGCCATGACAAAAAATGTACATGCCAGAGGTAGTGTATATACAGAGGAATGAACCTGCAGCAATATCAGGTTACAGTGTTGTGCTAATTGGCTTATATCACAAGCGTACAAAAACCACATTGTTGTTCTTTTAATCCCTCGTGTATCAGAAACTGGTGCAGGGTTTGAAACCAGTCTGGCAAGGGATACAGTGCAGTAGTATTTCATACTTAATCCTGTCACATGATGGAAGAAACAGAACCCATCTCCAGAACACTGTGACTTGAAATCAAGAGCGTAGCTATGGCAGCTTGAGTAGCGCAGCCACATCAGGCAGCAGAGTTGAAGGAGTGGAAAAATGAAAGAAATCTGATTTTCTGTGCTTAACAAATTTTACCAATCAACACAATGTTATGTCCCAGAAGAAATGGGTCTTCTGAAGCCCCAGTGTGAGAACCTCAAATCTCACAAAGTACTTGGTCCATTGTCTTCAAAACATACTGCAACACAAACCCAACTCATTCCTGCTTATTCAGTCCATCGGTGTGCACAGTGTGCATTGGTGCACACATAATAAAGTCTCATCTCTTCCTGAAATATAAAAAATGCTAATTTAATATTCAGGACTATTTAATTTTGGTATTACAGCCCACTCAAATAAAATCTAATTTTATTCTGATCCAGGTCACACCAGTCTAATTTTTCACTACTATTTCACATACATTACAAGAGTACACACCATGTCTATCTCAGTTTTAGAAAATTTGTGTTTCAAAATTTTCACCACCAAACTCTGTATGCATTGGTTGTTACTTAAGTACAGCAAAAAGAAATTAATACTTACAGTGAGAGAAATCATTTCCTGTGTTGGTCCTATCACTTAGATTGGGACTACTTACATTCATACACACATATGTACATACACACACACACAAACACATTTCATAGATCCATCATCTGTTCAGTGATGGCTTGAATATGAAATTGGTCATAAACAATACTGGATTGTGATATACAATCTTGTTCTAGCAGCAGGAGTGCTAGCATTACACTCCGATATGTGACTGGTGCAGAAAAGTTTCTTAATAGTCATTATGAGTTAAATTTTTAGTTCTTTATTAATTACAGGGGACAGACAGCATTATGTAAGCAATACCAGGAAAACTATGACATGTCAGGATGGATGGTGTCCTAGTCAAGATTCATTCCAGGGACTACAGTAATAGCTACTGAAGTTGATCTGTTATCTGTTAAACTAGATGGTACTTAACCTGAGGTAATACAAATAAGACCTTATTATTCTGTGACCACCCATTTATAGAGAAAAATCCTTAATTCCGGGAAGACGTGTGCATGTCAGTAACTGAAAGAATTGTGTGTGTGTGTATATAAATATATATATATGTTTGTAACATAACTTACTTCAGCTCGCCGAGTCTGTGCCTGGAAAAATACTGCTTCTCGGTGATTGCACTTTGGACAAGGATGATCCTCGCTTCGAGGCAAAGTAGGATCAGAGATTACATCTGACACAATATGTGTTAGTTCACTGTAAAAGCAAGAGAAGGGTAATTTGGTAAGCCTTCTGGCTACAGCTGTATTTGTAATAGCTATGGTATGATTATGACAATAAGGGGCTTCATTGGTTTTATTACACTGACTTCATTGAAGTATTAAATGTATGGGCTTCTATTAAATGTGTAACATCATGATATCAGTAAACCTGAAAGTCATACAGGTAACAATATAGCTAGTGTAGTAGATCACAGATTCTGTGATAGCCTAGGTTAGATTTTGTAGTGTTCAGATATACCTGTGGAGTACAAAATTAAAAGCAAATTCAAATTATGTGCCTGACGATCTTTATAAAGAAAATGGACTTTCGTGGTCAACAAAATATAGCTTATGAAAAAAAAAAATTGCAGCACTTTACCCAAATGTATGATACAGTAGTATTGTCTATATGCTGCATGGGGTGTTTATTCCCCACAATTTCACATTATGTGTGATCATAAATGCTACTGAATAAATAAGAGTTGCCATTGGTTATGGGAATTCAAATTTCTGTAGTAATGTTGCCTTAGCTCCAGTTGTGCTGAAAATATTTATATTAGTAATATATGGGATTAATTTAGGTATAAATTATAGTAACAACTATCTGCAACTCTTGATTGAATACGCCACAGTTGGCAATAATGTATACTTTGTCTTCTAACCTGAGACAGATGCATATAAACTTTATCTTCAACTTATCACCTCACATGTAGGAGTAATATATGAAACACAAATCAAATGATCCTGCAGTTAATGTTCCGATACACTGTTTAGCAGGCGTGTTGGTAGTGCAGAAACTGGCCTGTGTGAAAGCAATTCTCTCAGTGTTGTTGGACCATTACTGACCTTTTGCAGCTAGTTTGTAGTCAACAATTAAAAAACAAAATGTTCAACTAATTGGCAATGCCAACAATCATTCATTTGGTCTTTGTATAATCCTCAAATATCCCAATTTAAGTGTTAATAATGTGTAGTAGCAGATGCAGCTAGCCAGGAATCAAACACGGGGCTTTATAAACCAATACTATCTGACCACATACAGTCTCAGAATAGCTGAATGAAGAGAGACCAACTTGATGTTATTTGCTTTATTATTTCATTATTTAATGCTCAACATGTTACAGATGTTAATACATCCATCCTCAGGAGCTTGTGACTTATTTGTCGAGTTATTTCATGGGTTGTATTGCTCTGGTTCGATGTGTGTTGGTGTTACGTTGTGGTTTGGCTGGGGTGGTGTGGTATCCGGATGCAGGCTGAGGCACTAGTGCCTCAGCCAACACACAAACACATCGAATCAGAGCAATACAACCCATGAAATTACTCAACAAATAAGTCGGAAGCTCCTGAAGATGGATGTATTAACATCCGAAACATGTTGAGCATTAAATAATGAAATAATAAAGCAAGTGACATCAAGTTGGTCCTTTTTATTCAACTATCAAGATGATGCACCGTCCAATAGACATAAGACTCAGAATAGTTCACACTAGTGTTCTAAATGAATAAAATCAGCATTCTCTGTTATAAACTTATTTCTACTTATCATTACCCACTGTTTCTGCTCACTAGCAATGATCCATGCTTGCATGTAACTATTGGAACTATTAAGCATGTAGAAATATGTACTGAAACAATTCAAAATTCTACTAAGTGGCATAGTTTATTCTGTATGTCTGGGCAACAAAAAAGTTAGGAGAAAATTTAGATGACATCTGTTCATGACTGTGTCCAATAAAGAACCTTATCTACTGTTCAATTTGTTACTTTGTTTACTCACTCAATTTCATGCATAATTTTGTTGACATATATACAGTTGCTGTCAGCTAGCTGCTTATATTCACAATTCCGACACTGAAATATAAAAAATAATTCATAATTTGTACAACCAAATTCACAGGCAAAGAATAAGTACTATAAAAATTTTGCTTTTGAGATTTTGCAAATATTCATGAGACCGAAATGCCCTCCACATTTAGACAAACTGTACTTACTGCATAAAGCAAAACTTTGTTCTCTTTATCCTCCTTCGGGTACAACATGTTGTTACTGTAACAAAAATATTCTTGTAAATTAAAATAATCACAACTAACTGCTAGCAGATAACCCACAACTACCAAACAAATTAATTTATAAATAACAAACCATTCCTGACAAAACCTAATACCAACAAATCCAGGTCCATCGTCATGTGTGTCAAAACCCGTTGCTTTAGACATAATTTGTGTTTTATAACATACAATATCCAGCGGCAACGCTATAGAAACTTTTTTAGGTTATAGTTTCTAGTATACAACAAAATGTGTCTAGGAAGTGGAACTCACAGATTACAGATTACTACGCCAGTCAACTGATAGCCCAAGTATGAGTGCTGATCCGGATAGTCAAATAAGTGAACTAAAATTACTCAACACGTTCCGTGTTTTTAATTTTCCACTTCCGCTATGTTCTTCATTCTGTAAAATGAAAGCTTTTGAGTTATGAATTCATTACCACAAACGAAAGAAATACAAAAAGGGGGTTGTCCCTGTGCTCACCAAGAACAAATGTAGGGGCAGTGGAGGTATAGCTCCACTGATGTCTGACTTCGGAACTGGATCGACGAGTGAGCTGCCTTGCACCCTAGCTGTCTTGTCCCCGGGGAATGGTCCCCCAGTACCCATGAAAAGGGGACTGGTTGGCCCCCAGATACAGTCTGGACATTTTTCATTCGCGATAAACCTCTTGATTTTGTGGAAGTCCAGTTCCGGATCGTTCCGCCCCTAGCCCAGTTAGTGTACGTACTACACTGTTACTAGATATGTATAAGAAAGAAAACGAGTTGATAATGGGGATGGACCCTTTGGGACAGTATGGACATATTGGCAATGATGTTTTGAGAAATTTTTTGTCGATGTTGGCAATGAGGTAAATTTCAAGTCTGTATGTAACAACACGGCAAAATGGCCGCCGTGTTAGGAACGTTTGTTCGTAAAGGTGCGGTTGGTGTATCAGTTGGCGGCAAGCTTCTGCAAAATGCGGGGTCGTTATATTTTGCGCAGTAAGGATTTAGTTTTATTATATAGGTTCAATATGAATCATTTAGCTTTATTTGCCCTGTGGTTCAGAATAGGTGCCACAGTGGTTATTTTCGGTATGTGTTATTAGTATAATAGTATTAGTATATGAGGTAAATAATTAGTACGTATTGTGAATCGGAGTCCGTAATTATTATCAAGTTGTACCCTTGTTTTTTGAATTGGAATATACCCACTCCGTGTAAAAAAATCAGGTGATCAAGGCACTGCTCAAGTGCTTGGTACTGGGTTAGAATCCAGCAGGAAAAATGGATATATGTCAACATTTCTGCTATCTTGTGCTGGTACATGCCTTGTGACATGCAGATCGCCTATATAGGAAGCCCTTCCAGATCTCAACAGACATTGGGAAGTACTGAAAACAGGATGCCCTGTGCCTAATTGGCATGTAGCGCCATAGAGATAAGTGGCAGACAGTGGCTGTTTTAATTTCTAGACAAGTAGCAGTTGTGTTTGGTGGTTCACTGTACCGTGTTACAATAAGTGATGCTAGATGACTAGGCTTACGTTGGCTATTTTTGTTGAGGTAAACAAGTATTAGGTGGATTCCACAGTAATGCATGTAAGAAGCCTTTTTTTTTTTTTTTTGAGGAAAGGAATATTGCTTCAGGGATTGGTTGGTTCATGTGTTGTATTCATATTGTTGGGGCTCTCCATTGTTTACGTATAGGATATTTCTGTATTAGTATAAATCCGCATGTTTCACGCAGATTCAGAGACAAAATGAACTCTGTCTATGTTGGTGTGTCTTGTATGCTGGTAGACTTCCACATTTTATATGCATCGACCTAATAACTTCTACATTTTGTTAACATTTGTAGAGTTTATCATACAATGATCCACTGCTTTTATTGAATTGTAATTTTAAAAATGTTAATAATTTGTAACTTTAGCAAGCACAAAGCTGAGTCTCCCTGAGGATGGTGCAGAAGCACTGAAACATCTAGAAGTACTTATAAAATATTTTAGTATATGTGTTTGTGCATTTGTTGGTATGAATAATAAACAGTACAAAATGCACGGTGTGTGCATCACAATAGACATTGCAATTTTTTTTCCAGTGTTTATTATAAAGTTATTTCGTTGAAACCAAGGTCCGAATTCCTTTGTAACATATTTAGTTTTATATTGAAGAGCACTTTCATTTTTTTCATTGATCACCAAATTCGTATCATCTGCAAATAAAACCAAATTTGCCCCTTGGATATTTAATAGAAGGTTATTTATAAAGAGTACAAAGTAGTAGCAGAATGTTAGAAGTTTTTTTTTGATAGCAGACAGTTCTAACATGCCTAGGTATGTGGGACCAGCACCGAATGCCTCATTATAACATAGTATACGCTGTTCTAATAGAGACAGAAATAGTAGTTTGAGCAAATAAGATACTCCCAAAATCCTCTCAGGAATAATTAACATTAGGGTAATGACAGGAATGAAAACAAGTCTCTTGCAGAGAATTATTTAGGAGATATAACACTTTGAAGCCCAGGCTCAAGCAAGGCTCAGGATGTGTCAGCTTTCTGGGTGGACCACAGCTGAGTGCAGGTCGGGCTTTGCTTTCGTGTATGTATGTAACGTTCATGGCTTGAACTTGGGTTTGGGTCACACGGAAAAATATGTCAAAAATGCGCGGGTTTCTGGACCCAACAAAGTACTACAGGGCTGGAGCATAAAGTGTTAATACACTTCCCTTGCCATCAAGATTATACTCTTATTTTTGTCATGTGTCATAACCATTGTGGAAAACTTTCAGACCAATTAAGATGTACACTGTAGAAACCCTCATGATGTATCGTAAATGACTGACTTCATAGGAATCAAGTTTTCATACTTTCCATTTTGTATGCTGTGGAGTATTGCAGGCAGATGCTGGCTTCCCCAGTTTTCTATATGAGTTTGTTCAAACCTGTACAAGGTTTCATTCCCAGTTCTTCATTGTCTGTCTTCTTTAATAAGTTGTGACAGTATCATTAAAAGTTTAAATCGTGTTATAAAAGGATGAATGTTAGCATTACAAGTTGGCCTCTTCCCTTGCTCTTATTCAGTAGAAGAGTTCTGTTTAATTGAAAGTCTTAAGTAAGTTCATAGTAAATATTTGTGAAGAAAATACTTCTGTCATATAAATATTTTCTTATTTGTAATATACCATTTTTAAGAGATATCTTGAATGGCTGTGTGGGCTAGGTAGCTCAGTCGGTATAGCGACTGACTACGGGCTGGACGGTCCGGGATTGAATCCTGGTGGGGACGAGATTTTCCGCCAGTCCAGACCGGCCCTGGGGCCCACCCAGCCTCCTGTAAAATGGGTACCGGATCTTTCCCTGGGGTAAAGTGCAGCTGGGGCTTGCTGCTGACCACTCACCCCCTTCTAGTGCTGCAGTCATGGAAGAGTAGAGCCATACCTCTACCCACCCTCTGGGCCACGCCGGGCCTGTAATGGGATCACTTTACCTTTTTTTTTTTATCTTGAATGGCTGTAACAACTAATTGTGTTAATGGTTATGCATGTTTGTACTGAATTTGACTTTGTATCTGTATTTGTTAGTATAATAACATGGTACAACCTTGCTTGGCCCAGGAAGAGAATTGTGGAATGTTAATAAATTCAAATTTTGAACATGAAGATAGGGTGTTTAGTGAATAATGATTTCAGAAGAATGTGAAAGGAAGCAGTTGTGGCCTGATTTGGGCTACTGACACAACACTTACTTGGAGATACTGAGGAAAACCACAAAAAATCACAGTCACATTAACAGGTCTTATGGATGAGATTAGAACGTGGCGTCTCGAGCATAGGAAGTAGGAGTGATGTGTACTTGACCATGGTGTGAATATGATGTTGCAGATCACAGCAAAGGGGAGCCAAGAAATGGTTTCCAGATTATGAATTTACCAAACAGTTTGAAGGTCCAGTAATGTATCCTGATGAGAAGTCATCGCTGTGGAAGATGCCTCCATGGAATCACATACTCACTCCAGTTGAGAAGAAAGTTCGCAATTTTACCCTTAACTTTGGCCCTCAGCATCCAGCTGCTCATGGTGTCTTGCGGCTTGTGCTGGAACTAGATGGAGAGGTATGGTCATCTGTGTGTTCCAGGATTATGTATTTTTAGTTTTCCATAACAAGTTTTTTCTTTGGATGTGTAGTACAAAATTGGCCATGCTTTCTTTTGAGTCAGTCACAACATCATTGTGGTGGACACTAATTAAACTGGATGCCTTTTGAGGCCACCCCACTTAGTATCTTTGACTCCATACCCTTAACAAGGAAAGTAACTTTGTGCACTTGTTTCATTTTGTTTCAGACCGTGATGAGGTCTGATCCTCATATTGGCCTTCTACACCGCGGTACAGAGAAGCTGATTGAGTACAAGACGTACACACAGGCACTGCCTTACTTTGACCGACTAGACTATGTGTCAATGATGTGCAATGAGCAGTGTTACTCACTGGCTGTGGAAAAGCTTCTCAACTTAGATATTCCAAAGAGAGCGAAGTATATTAGAAGTGAGTATTATTCCTTTGCTCTAAGACTGCCAGGAGTAACAATTTAATCTTTGTATAATGCAGAACAAGCAAATCTGGGCTAATGCAAAAACTGGATTATTGCACTGTGGGTGTATGAACATCATACTGAGATGTAGGTACAAAAACATGACTATGGAATGGTGGCACATCACTTGATGACTTATGTATAAAGTCTCATAGCCCTGTATCCATCAGTCTGAATATTATAAATGTTTGTGTTGACATAGGGAGAAAAGTCAGTAATTCTAGTTTTGCTGTATTGCTTGTTATGAAGTCTCATATCATGCATAGCATTTTCATCTCAAAATCGTGTATCCCTTCACATGAATAACCTATAATGTATGTTTGGTTATCTCAAAACATGTAGTTTTAATAGTGAAAGTAACCAGATGGTTTGGCATAATAAGGAATTTCTCTAGATTTGTATTTTAGAGGTGCCTGTTTTGAAAATTGGCCATATCATTGGATGTCATGACTCAGGTTCTCATGAGGTCTTCCAGGCAAATGCTGGGATAGTACCTTGAGTATGCCATTAACACTTCAATTCATACCCTTTCCAGTTTATCACTTATAAGTTATCCTACCATTTGATGCTCTGTGGTCTGAATTATTCACTGCACTGTAAAATAACCCATAAAAAATTAAGATAAAAATACCAAGAATGAAATTGACACTTTTTTACTTGCCCATAGTGGAAAATTAATAAGCCTTTATATTTTTCTGTTTTTTTTTTTTAAATCTGGAAGCCAGAAGTGTCTATAAGTTATTTTATGTCTTCCTAAGTTAGTTTGAGGTGTTGGTGTGTAATGGTGACATGGTGCTTACAAGAATTAAAGTTTGTGTCAGGGGGCATGTAAAATTAAGATACATAAACTGCAGTGCTCTAGATAGGGACAGGTGACAGTCACTTACACACTTGGTAGTGAACCTTCGGGATCCATAAAATGCAGGGAATTTCTTGGCTAGCTGAGAACTAGTTAGCCTCTCAAGAAGGACTCTGCTCCATGGAGTAAGTAAACTGCAGCAGATAAACGAAGTTTGTCTATAGGTGCAATGTGGATGCATATGACAATAATACATTTCCATTGCATTGTTACAGCATTGTTTGCTGAGATAACTCGACTTCTGAACCACATTATGGCCATTGGCACACATGCTTTGGATATTGGTGCCCTGACACCATTCTTCTGGTTGTTTGAAGAGCGTGAGAAGATGATGGAGTTTTATGAGCGTGTGTCTGGAGCGAGAATGCATGCTGCTTATGTTCGACCTGGCGGCGTAAATCAGGTATGTGCGTAGGCTGTATGTGCTGCAGAAGTGGGTGGGACTCTGGTGCCTTGTTGTAATAATGCAAACACATTTCTGTGGTACTGTCTATGCTGTTAAAATATTTGACATATACATATGGAACAAGATAATTCCTGAGTTGGGTCTTCTGGTTTTGGCTTCATGCTGTGCTGTGGATAGATACTGATATTTTGAAGGAATGTATTGCCTCCATGAACAGGGTGTTGAGGAGAGTATTTGGGCCTAAGAGGGACGAGGTAACAGGAGAATGGAGAAAATTACGTAATGAGGAGCTTAGGGGTCTTTACTCGTTACCCAATATTGTGCGGGTGGTAAAATCAAGAAGAATGAGATGGGCTGGGCATGTGGCGCGTATGGGGGAGGGGAGAGGTGTGCACAGGGTTCTAGTGGGGAAACCTGAAGGAAAGAGACGATTGGGGAGACCCAGACATAGATGGGACAATAATATTAAGATGGATCTTTGGGAAGTGGGAGGGGGTGGAGACTGGATGGAGTTGGCTCAGGATAGGGACAGATGGCGGGCACTTGTGAATATGGTGATGAACTGCTGGGTTCCGTAAAGTGCGGGGAATTTCTTGACTAGCTGCAGAACCAGTTAGCTTCTCAAGGACTCTGCTGCATGGAGTGAGTGAGTGAGTATTGCCTCCATCTTTGGTGTTGAAGGATTAGGCAGCATATCTGAAAAATCAGTATCCACCTGCAGTACTGCGCAGTGTCAGACCCAAAAGACTGTAATCTGATCAGTTCCTGCTGAGAGAACATGAAAATTAATGTAAAATACTTCTCTTGTGATATTTGTGATGCTGGTAGTGGTATTATTGGAGATTCAAGTTTTGTGGGATATGATAATGTGTTGAATGGTGAATGATGAACTGCTGTTGTGGAGGAGATTGTTTCCTTAATCTTCAGGCAGTCACTTCTTGCACAACAAAAATTGTGTGGTTACTTGAAGGTGGAGGAGGCTGTATGCTCCCTTGAACTGTCTGTAGCTGTTTACTGAACATGGTGTCATATCTGAAAAGGCTTTGATGTTCAAGATATTTTCAGTTGAGTAAATCTGTGTGATTGTTTCCCCGTTCTAGAATGAAGTTAGTAGCGTGCATAGAAGTAATGTACATACTTGTTTTAATCACCAGGGTCATCACTTATTCTTGTTAATTTTAGACCTTGGGGGTGATGGTACTCTATTTATACATGTATATGTTACGTCTATGTTACAAGATAAAAAATTAGTAATTATAATTTCTCATAACACTTTCTGGAGCATTTTGATCAGCATATGAATTTTTATTTTGCTTCAGATCACACAATTTTTTTAATTCTCCCCATTGTTGAACAGAGAGTTCTGAGCGGGTTTGTACAGGCAGTGCATCTGAATTGTATTTAAGTGGTGTGTGGTTTTATTACCTCCTTGGTATGGACTATTCTGATAGTTTTTAATATTTTACTTCCAAGTCTCTCTGCCAGTGTGGAACCTTGATTACCCTGTGATCTCTTCCTTCCAGATCCTTTCCTATTTATCATTTGCCACCCTTGATCCTGTTGGTACATAATCTGTGATATATTGTCAGCATCATAAAATAAACTAGAAAACAAACTCAGCACTCATTGTATTTCAGCATTCTTCATTCAAAGTTGAATGCTGAGGATTGTCCATAATTGCAGTGTTGTATAACTGAAAATAAGTGAATGTGGGCCTTGTAACTGTCGGTATGAATGGCAAATTTGCCAAATTTAGCTGAAGTTGTTAATCTTGTGTTTATATGTTTGTCTTGTGTTCTTGTGCAGGATATGCCACTTGGACTTATGGATGACATTTATGAATTTATTAGCAAGTTTGGGGAGCGTTTGGATGAGGTGGAGGATCTACTGACAACAAACCGCATATGGGTCCAGCGTACAGCTGATATTGGTGTTGTATCTGCTGAGGATGCCCTTAACTATGGCTTCAGGTCAGTGTGTGTCTGTGTATGTTCTCAACATAAAATGTGTTGCATTTTGGATTAATGCAGTAGAAACTTTGTGAGTGGAATCATTATAATGTCACTTTATTTTTATGAGTTCATGAACTATGAAAGTCTTATACCGCTTTTAAAATTGCGTAGTCTCCATTTTAGGCATGTTTGCATAACTGCAAGAAGTGACTATTAGCTCGTATCATGTCTGTCTCGTAGTCTGCGTGAAACAACTCAGCTTCCATTGGGTGAATTTTTATGGAATATTATATTTGATTATTTTTGGAAAATTTGTTGAGAAAATTCAAGTTTAATTAAAATCTGACAAGAATAACTGGTACTTTACATGAAGATCTGTGTACATTCATGATAATATCTTGCTGAGTTCTTCTTAGACTGAGAAATGTTTCAGACAAATTTGTAGAGAAATTAAAATGCACGTTTTTTATTCAGTCATTTTCCAAAAATTATGACTTTTAAGAGAGAATGTTGAAAACTATGGTAGAGCCAGACTGCCCACAGATAAGAGTAGAGTACAGCACATGTGCTTTGCATGCTGGGTAACTAAGGCTACAGAGAGACTGGCACTTTCAGAATATGTAATGCATTGTGCTTTTCCATGCCAACAGTGGTTACATGAACACACTTGTATTACATTATACATATATTGCTTGCCTTGTCCCTGGTTTCAGTCTGCCAGCTTATAGTCCATCCATTAGGACTGTAGTATTACTTATCACCTCCACATACCTCTTACTCTTTATCTTAAATATATTCTGAACTTTATAAATGTAGTTTGCTAAATAGTTGTAAAATACAGCTGAATAATAAACGTTCATTCCTTTACTTCTTGTGAGTAGGAAATGATTGGCCATTGTGTACATTGTCCTGTCAAAAAGTTGAGCTGTTTATCAAATTTCACCCCTCAAGGCCTATTCAAAATGGTACCCCTTGTGTTTTAAAGGCAGAAACAAGCAATTAGTATACAAAGATCTGAAGGAAAATTTTTCTACACCTGCATTTTCTGTACAAGTTTTAATAATCTTGCAAATTATTTAAATAGTTCTGTTTTCTTCCCAGTGGAGTCATGCTGCGTGGATCTGGAATTAAGTGGGATTTACGTAAATCACAGCCTTATGATGCTTATGATGAAATGGAGTTTGATGTTCCTGTAGGTACAAAAGGAGACTGTTACGACAGGTGAGACTGATGAACTGCACCTTCACATGTGATATATATTGATAATATGTTCTGTCTGTAAAATTGTTATTGAAAGAATCATTGCAAAACAAGGATTTTGTCTGTTTCTTTATTTAATTACTTTTGCATTAAAACACTGTTCTCATAGCTCTTCTCTGACGTGTATACAGTAGAACCTCGATCTATCGTTTTTCAAGGGGATGGAGAAAACAAACGATGAATGCGGGAAAACGATTAATCCGGGAAACCACTTTTTGTAACAAAAAAAGTCGTACATTGTCTTTTG
>Ga0123357_10006949_pt1 | contig 13910 bp, 14 predicted proteins | sample TergutEmb28metaG_FD_89873 | JGI IMG/M metagenome (GOLD analysis project Ga0123357, IMG submission 89873) | Embiratermes neotenicus P4 segment gut microbial communities from Petit-Saut dam, French Guiana - Emb289 P4 | ecosystem: Host-associated > Arthropoda: Insects > Digestive system > Gut ... | reverse complement strand
CTGAATATTTTAAACACGGTATATACTCTCCGTTTTTTTCTCTTCAAAATGCAGTTTGTTTCATAATTCTAACGTATTTGGTTCCTGTTTTATTCACATTTTATATACAGGGTGTGCTAAAATAAAAAAAACAATTCCGGCGCCAAAAGGTTAAGATTCCCAGCCTGCAAGTAGATACTATGTGCAGTGAATGGTGAACATGACCTATTGTACTCGTTCTAACAGAATTAGAACAAGCCACACAATGACGCACGAACTGGCAATTTTTTTCCGCAAGAACTGACAGTGACGATCACGGCATGAAAAGGCACTGAAAATTACTCTCTATCTACATTTGAAATCTGAAATTACTGAACAAATTTTGTTTAAGTTTGATATTTTGGGGATTATATACTACCTGCTATACACAAAATTTCCATTTATGTATGTAGAACAAATATAATTTTCACCAAAGATAAATCAAACCCTACAACATAGATTACCATTACACGTACCTACAATCTGTTTGAAATATTTCGCGATATGAGTAATATTTAACGGATAAGGAATAAAATTTCGATGTTTTCTGCAGTATAAAAATGTGGTGTGATTCTGTTTGAAAAAAATAAGTTCATTATTTTAGTAATAGATTCATTTTTTAAACAAATAAATTTCAGATTCAACAAAAGGGAGAAATAACACGTTATTTATAGGTAAATATCAGTACATCGATTTTTGTATCAGATATCTTATTGCTACAATCTAACTCGAATTATTTTGTAGAAAACTAAAAATGAACTCAATACAGAGGGACTTTATTTATTTGCCCCATGTTCTTGGTCAATTTTTTTCGAACTATTACCCCGAAGGAACGTAGCACCCTCGCGTTGTTTATGTGTGGGAGAACTCAGCAAAACCACGGGGGTTCAGTCAAGATAGTCCACTTGTGTGATTGGAATGGAACACCGACCCTGCGTAATATAGATAGTCCTGCCATAAGTTCTGTCCCAAATTTCATGTAGTCCGCAGCCGGAGACAATGAGGCGGAAGGGTTCAAATGTTAGTTATTTTTGGACTACTGACCCTTCAACTACTTGTGCCAAGGCAGTTTACTGACGTCTCTCGCAGTGTTAACATGGGGTGGGGTTTCAAGGAAAATCGTGTGGCTGTGATTGCCCTTCACAAATACGGAAAATCAGATTATCAAATTTTCAAACTCTTGGAAACATTGAAAATTTCGCGAAATTTCGTCTATCGGTTAATTAAACGTTTTAAGGGGTTCTGGGGTGTTGAAGACAGGGCTCGGTTAGGACGCCTGAAACTCGTGAGGGCTGAAGCTGCTATCAAAAGAGTACGGTAGCGGATTCGCCGAAATCCGCTCTGGAAACAGAAGATTATGACCCGAGAGCTCAACATATCGACCCAATCAAGTCGTGCCTCATCAGGGACGATCTAAACATGAGAGCACACCTGCACTCAAAGGGATACCATCTTACTCCTGTTGTGAAGGAGATCCGACGGACAAGAACAGAGCGTCTCCTCCAGTGGCACGCTGAGAACGGGCACGAAAACATCCTCTTAACGGACGAGAAATTTTCACCATCGAGGAGCAGTATAACAACCAGAACAACAAGATTTATGCTAAAACGTCCCTAGAGCTGCATTCTGAGGGTGCAGGGATGCCATCGCCTTTCCTACATCATGGTTTGGTGGGAGGTGTCCCATCAGGGGGTGACGCATCTTCATTTTTGCAAGAAAGGGGTGAAACTGTTGTCCGAGTGTATCAAGAGGACGGGCTACAAGGAGGTGTGAAACAGCTTAATATGACCCTCTTCATTGGGCGGGAATGGGTCTTCCAGCAGGACTCAGTTCCTGCCGAAAAGCCAAGAAGTATCAGGCGTGGCTGCGGAGGAATTTTCCGGCCTTTATCAGCTCCGAGGATTGGCCCTCGGGGAGTCCAGACCTCAACCTCCTGGACTATAAACTGTGGGCTGTTTTGGAGGACATGGCTTGCCAAAAGTGTCACAACAACCTGGACAGTCTGAAGAGATCCCTTGTGAATGCAGCGGCAGATATCACCCTGGATACGGTGTGTGCTGCAATAGCAGAGTGGGCGGAGAGTCTCAAGGCTTGCGTCGAGGCAGAGGGCGGCCATTTTGAGTGGTATTATTATAAATAAAAACTTAAAACTATTGCTAATAAATTATTTGGATCGAAAAGTGGATGTTCTGTTTCATTTTACTTCTGGCCACAATATACTTGGGACAGAACTTATGGCAGGACTGTGTAAAACTTGCGTTTTGTTCAGTGAACGTGACATTAAGCGAAAATGTAATTTGAGTCGAAAAAGTGAAAAGGGAAAAAAGTGGATGCGATGTCCTTGTGTTAAAGAACTGTCAGAGAATTTCCATAAGACCAAGAAATCTTAACTCTGTATAGCCAAGAAAGTGGGGAGGGTAGAAGGGAGTGGTACCCTGAATAGAAGTCTGTTGTCATGCCAGACCTATTCCAGTATAAGCCAATGTAAGCGTAATAGTCTCTTATAAAGATAGAGACCCAAGTTAAGATAGCTTTACGTGTCTAAACGGTGGTGAATATGAAAATCTGTCTTCTAAGATGTGATGCTGGATAAGCTGATCCATTTTTACCGACTGTTCTGAGTAACCTGTTTCACAGACAAAAATGGAAGACAGAACTTTACCCTAATAACGTATAGAATCGTCTGGTAGAAAGGCACCTTCATTTCAGAGAAGCTGCTGTCTGCGGCTGCCTGCACCCTCAGGGTAGATGGAATCAAGTACGGAGGTATCAGGTCGCACTGAAACGTCGGCGCACTTCTGCCAGACTACACAGCGTCATATCCCATAAGACAGCAGTCTTCGCCTGTCAGATTAGAGCATTTCCGATAATATGCTGTGCACTGAAGGTAGACCTCACACCTTTACACAATCCAGGATAAAACAGGATATGACATATGACATTTTGTAAAACGCGGGGAAGTGATAACGCGGTAGTTCGCTTAAAGAGACAGCAGTGTGCTTTCCACTAAAACGCGTTGCATGAGACGAGAAACAACAATGATATGCTGCCAGTACATAAATCAATACCATCAACTCACACAGCACAAAATGTCTGAAGCAGTGGTTCTCAACTAAGGGTAAGCAAAACCTGTCCCCAATTTTGACAACACAATTTAAGTTTTTCTGAGTCGCTGACAATAATATTAAGGCAGTCGAGAACTAAATCTCTTACTCAAAAGGCAAATATCAAAATGGTCTTTAAAATATTTCGCTGTCAATTTGGGCAGCACCAAAAGCCCTAAACAAGAGTTCAACGCTGGTGCGTATCATTCGCGATGTTCCTGTTGCGATATGCTGTCAAGAGGCACGTAGTCTTGATTGGCGTTTTCATGGTTTATTATAACTTGTCCAGGAAGTCATTGGCATAATATGATAAATAGGCCATGACTAGTATCTTCTCTCCCTCCTCCCCCCCATTAATCATTCTTAATATCTTTTCTCTCCCAAGGGATTATGACGTACTACTCTATACGGCACACTAATATAAAATGGACTTTAAATCCATAACATGTCAGAAGCGGAACTTGAGAGCTTCCCAAACGATGTTGTTCTGGAATAGTACTCACTGTCAATTGGTAAATAGCTACCGACGTTTCGAAGCAGAGCACAGCAGTCGATTCTTGATCCAGTTTACCTCGCAGATTGAACGCATTGCCATCATTCCTCACGACGGCAGCTCTTTATCATCAATCGACAGGTTGTAACGCCCCAGAAGATTTGGTTCTGGAACGCACAGTACATCAACATACTGACCATTGGCGGGCTCTTGTGAAGAGGGCAATGAACCTTCGACGTCCATTACAAAGAACAGATTTTTTAACGAACGGAATTGCTGTCACTTCTAACAGGAACATTCTCACTCTGAATAGGTTATGGTAGCAACTGATAGTTCGGGCAATATACTGGCTTTTTACTGGTTGGCTGGTGGAGTTCATTCTGGGCAGAGCACAAACATAATTTCTTTGTCACCCCATTCAGACTCCTGTCCTTCAGGTATATGAAAATTTTATTGTCCAGGGATTATTAGATCGGCGCGCGAAGCTGACCATTCACTCCATCTACCATCGACGGTCACCACTGCACGGTTTAGGCTTAATTACATATAGCTATGCACCGTGCCGTTCGCTTGCTGGGACTGCGGGTTCGAATTCCGCTGGGGGCATAGATGTCTGTCTCTTGTGTGTGTTGTATGTTGTCAGGCAGAGTTCCCTGCGATAGGCTGATCACTCGTCCAGAGAAGTCCTACCGAGTGTGGTGTGTCTGAATGCAATCGTGAAGCCTCGATAACGAGAAGACCGTGGCCTGCTAGAGGCTGTTGGAAACAACCAAAAATAAACATTGCAGTTCAAGAGATACTGTCAAATAAACGAAGCAGCAAAAATCAACAGGTTTAAAAATTGCAGATATTCCGTTGCCAGAAACAAAGGTAATGCATGGGAAAAACTGTGCTTTCTGTAGTGTTTGTGTGCCGATCCCAGTGGCCGCGCGGTCTAAGGCGCAAGTCTGCGTCCGATCGCCTGCTGAAATCGTGGATTCGAATCCCGCAGAGGGCATGGATGTTTGTCTGTTTTGAGTGTTTTGTGTTGTCAGGTAGAAGTCTCTGTGACAAGCTGATCACTCGTCCAGAGGAGTCCTACCGACTGTGATGCGTCGTTGTGTGTGATCTAGAAACCTCAAGAATGAGAAGGCCATGGCCCGCGTTGGGCCGCAGCGCCACAGGAGGGGATTAACGATGTGTGTCTATCCTCAAGACAGATCTTGTGAGAGCGTGGCAGTTGCTAGGTAATACAAAAGATAAACACAATTCTGGAACGTACATTGCACAGTTCAGACAAGCTCGCCACTGCACCACAGAAGTACAGCGTTCAGAATAGCTCGCCACTGCACCACACCATCATAGTATTCAGAACAGCTTGCCCCATTATAGTGCTCATAACAGCTCTCCACATTGTAGTGTTCAGAACAGCTCGCCACTGCACTACACCATTATATTGTTCAGAACAGCTCGCCACACTGTAGTGTTCAGAACATCTCGCCACTGCACTACATCATTGCATTGTTCAGAACAGCTTGCCCCATTATAGTGCTCATAACAGCTCTCCACACTGTAGTGTTCAGAACAGCTCGCCACTGCATCACACCATTATAGCCTTCAGAACAGCTTGCCACATTATGGCATTCAAAACAGCCCGCCACTGCACCATTTTGTAGTTTTCAGAATAGCTCGCCCCATTATAGTGTTCAGAACACCTCGCCACATTGTCGTGTTCAGAACAGCTCGCCAATGTACCACATTGTTACAGTGTTCAGGACAACTCGCTACATTGCAGTTTTCAAAATAGCTCGCCACTGCAGCACATTGTTACTGTGTTCAGAACAGCTCGCCAAATTGTAGTGTTCAGAATAGCTCGCCACTGTACCACATTGTTACAGTGTTCAGAACAACTCGCTACATTGTAGTTTTCAAAATAGCTCGCCATTGCAGCACATTATTACTGTGTTCAGAAAAAGCTTGCCAAATTGTAGTGTTCAGAATAGCTCGCCACTGCATCACACTGCTACTGTGTTCAGAACAGCTCGCCATATTGTAGTGTTCAGAACAGTTCGCCACAGGAACCCTTATTTTTAAACACCATATAATATTATGCAAATTACAGTCGATGTGTATTCCATATGAAAATCTCCCTGCGGTCTATGCAGAAGCACTGCAACTAATTACCGACAGCTGGCAGCCATTGACTCTGTCAGTAGTCATGCCTGCCAGGTGACAGCCGGAATACAGCGTTACGTCAGTCAGCTAGTCACTTGAGAGGCTTCCGAGGTGATTTGTTTCTAGGGTGAGCAGTTCGGTTCTACAGATGAAGACCAGAACAGATATAACTTATTTCTGCTGTATGTAAAAGACATTAATCTCTTCAACCGTCTGAGTCTACGGATATTCTTTTACGCCAGAGTGGATTTGATATTCAGTCAAACCCAGAATGTCATTCTAAACATGAATCCCAAAATCTATATAAAATTACCTTTTCTTTAGTCATACATATAACAGGATTTTAAAGAAAAAGAAAAGGGTGTAATTACTCCATAATTCTAGGAATTAAAGAGGCAGACTTTATTACTTGTACATTTAACTGCTGGCTAACTGAAAGAATACATGGGGCAGGAACATTCTTATAAGCTAGCAGTAATTCAACTACAGAGTTCACTAGAGCCCACATACTGCATTTAGCACAGAGCAACACTCAGACAAGGTAATTTATATTCCAAAAACATTCCTGAAGATAAGGCTAATTAATTTAAACAGCTCTACCGTGATTCATACCTGAACCACTTGTACAATTCAGTGAGGCCCACCAGAACACGTATTACTGTACACGTTTGGCTCTACATCAATTAACATAACGTCGTGAACGAATGTAATTCCTACCTTGCTGTAACAAAAGTAACAGCTGAAACACAGCGTTATGTATCAGGCCTAGTAGGCTTAGTCAAAGCAAAAGCTGTCGAAATTTCAACCCATATTGTTTATTACATTTGTTCAACAAATGCACAATATATTTTAACTTTAACTGTTTGTTAAAGCACTCCAACATGTAGGAGCGCTTTAAGGAACAAATATTTTTAATATATATTTGCATTTGTTGGATAAATAAAATAAAATTATACAAAATGCAAGGTAAATACATCAAGATTCAAACAATGTATTGTAGATGATATTCAAGAATAGCTATGACCATAATGAATGCATAAGCCCAGTACAGAAAAACTTATGTTGCTTGTCTTGAAATTAAGTGGGAATATGGACAATTTATGACACTCCAGCTTTTCGAATAAATTATTGGAAAACACTCTTCAGTGTTTAAGCATTATAAAATGATCATTTCACACTGATGGGCCCTACATTGTCCTTAATTAAAAAAAAACCAAGTACAAACGAATTTATAACGAAAGAAATGACATCATTTAGTTTCTGTAATTTGTTAAAGGAATGGTTACTGAGAATTGAATAGTTATTTTTTTTGTTTGTTTTGGAACTGCACCAATGATTATGGTAGAAGTTGTGGTAATGGTGATGGTGGTAATAATGGTGGCCGTTGAATCATAATCACTTTATCGACCTCGTGTCATTGCATTTTAAACCAACAACTGTAATTAAATTATCTGTTTATCTTAAGAGGATCTCAGGTTTATTAGTTCTTCACTTTACCTCAGTTTTCCTAATTGTTCAGTTTATGTCAGTTTGGTGACAGCATGTTTCCTGAAACCTTTTGATATGTTAGTCATAGAATGTTGCGTCGAAGGGAATTACAAATGGCTCAAATATGTTCATGGAGATAATAGTGCGTGACGACACGCATTCCAGTACGAATGAGGGTACGTTTATGTGTTCCATCTTTCATTACTCCATCACAGTGCAGACACACGTCATACATGGCAAAAATTTGAAACACTTCAAATACAGTCGTGTGAAATTACAGTAAAAACTGTAAGACAAAAAGGCACTATTCCACTCGTAAATAAATTTCAAATTGTGAATAAATGAAAATAAATATTTGAATAATGATAATAATAATAATAATAGAAAATCTACACACTGAAGCCACTGGTTAATTACCATTCATGCATTTTATCTAAAACAGGGTTCGGAATTATTTTTACCAAATACAGGAAAATGGAAACACTTTACTCAACACATGTCACACAAATCCACATACAAAAACTAATAAATGATGTGAGTAAAAAAAATGTAATATTTATTCCTTTCCTTGGTGATGTTAATGTATTTTGGTTCAAATTTTTTAGCATAGGTTTAGTTTGATTAAGCAGGAATTTTCTCACGGTGTCTGAAAAATGATGATGGCAAAATAATACATAAAACATGTGACTGTCTCCGTGAGGTAAGTAAAAAATACACGGCTTTCCGCGATAAATTCTAGTCCTAATAATGGGAGCAAATATTTCTTAAATCTAAAAGTAATGAAAATCCAGGCAAGATTAGCTGCGTTTCCAAGGCAGTGATTGGGAAGGCGGTTACTTCCACGTGAATAATTTGCAGCAATCAAATTAAGATTGGTCATGATGCAGTAAGGGAAATACAACACCAAATAGGAGAAACGAAACGAACATGAAAATCTACAGTGTTTATAAATAAGAAAACGAACTACGTTTGTTTTTGTGACAAACCGTTATTGTGCAGGCAAACTTATCTGTCCGTCAGAGTTAACTGACGCTAAGCCATGACGTCACTCAATACACCAGGGAGCACTCTATGCTAATTCTAAATGTTGCTTTAACACTGACGAGGGAAGAAAAACACTCAAAATATTACCGTGAAGGGAAGACGCGAAGTCCTGGCCCACAGGGGCAACATCCACTTCCGGTTCGCTTCCGTTTCCGCCTCACACACCAGTCTTGCCCCATTAGTGTTTTAATTTGTAACAAAATGTCACTGATTTCCCAAACTACACCAGAATCCAATCCTTGTTTTACTAACTAAATAGTGTATGACATTATCCGTTACGAGCGTTCTTATAACACAGGAGACAGTCATACTTAAAAGCCAACAGCAGTAAAACCAAACACGACTGAAAGTATTAAGCGAAACAGTCATCTTCTAACATTATACTGATTCACGATGCCAAATTGAAGGTATGTGAAAGACATTGACGAGTGTATTAAAATGTAACACATATACGAATATGCAAAGAAACAAGGGAACAGAAATAAAACAAAACAATTGAGCAGCAGTGAGCGTTATACTACAGCCACGCAACCACACGTTGTATTGATAGAGTGGCCTCTCCCGGGCTAATGTTACCAGCGCACGGCAGTGGCAATGCCCCGAACTACGCATACACGAACACTACTCAGCCTGCCATCTTGGATTCGAGTTGTTCCACCCCCCTCTCACCCCTTCTTGCAGCATCCCCCTTTCCTGTTCATAATGGACAAGCAGGTGCAGCGAAAAATAGAATAACAAAATACATTCCTTCACTTCTTTCGGCTAAAGTATGCCGGAGTATGTTCCTTTGGCTGCATGAATAAAAATAATGTCGCTTTATATCTCTGCCATTATTTAATGCATGTTGTACCTATTACTATGTCTGTACGCTACCCCATGTAAAGAAGTAAGCATAAATCATCTGTGTTAAGGTAAAATATGACCACACATAGCAAACTCTGGCTGGAAACAAGTCTTAGTAAGGACAGAAAACGTGAAGACGGGACAGAAATTCTCTTGCGTCATACAACATGGCGTCCTACATCCCCTTTAAATGTAAACTGCATCAGGCCCATGCCAAGGCCAGACATTGGGATTTATACTCATAGAATCTAATATTTCACGTTGTTTTAGGCGCTTGAGTTAAGTCATTTACTGGAAAGCATTGAGTAGTATCTGTACTAATTAATAAATGACACAAGCCTATTTCTTCGGGACTGTTTATTAGTTGAGTTTCAAATACACTTCTTTGGATGTGACTTGTAAACCACAATTCAGAATGCATGGGGACCATGAAATGTATTCTTTATATCACATAATAAGACATTTGTGTTTTACAAATTTGTAAAAGGTATTTTTAATGAGTATATATGGTTGCAGTGGGTCATAGAGACAGATGCATAACTTGCATGTTACTGTAGAGACAGACCCTAGAAATGATCGCGGGTTCAATCTTGCTGCTAAGATAAGATTACTCTCTTTAATAAGATGCAGTCCGGGGTAGTTAATGACCTTCTTACTGGACACAACCTGAGAAAATATTTCTACAAAATGGGGATGATAGACAGTCCCTTGTGTAGGAGGTGTGAAGCAGAGGAGGAAACCTCCGTTCATGTTTTGTGTGAGTGAGAAACTTTGGCGACACTCATGCTTATCTGCGTTCCTTTTTCCTTGGACCCTGAAGTAGTTAGAAGTCCAAGTCTGGGGGCAGTCTGGAACTTTATTAAAGGGATAGTGCTCCCATGAATTCAATATCAGTGTTAGGGGCACAAAGGGCCTGTAAAACAAAGGCCTACATACATCGTGACAGAAAGGACTCGAACCCATTACCTATTCTATTTTGTATAATTTATTACATACCGTCAGTACACAACAACGTCAATATAGTAATATAATGTATGCAATAGGTTTCGCTGTGGCTACATGTTTCGACCGTAAACGGTCATCATCAGGCCAATATAGAATATTTTGTTTAAGGTACAGGTACAAAATGTTCTTTATTGGTCTCATGATGACCGTTTACGGTCGAAACATGTAGCCATAGTGTAACCTATTGCATACATTATATTACTATATTGATGTTGTTGTGTACTGAAGGTGTATAATATATTGTACAGTTGTTATTGCACAACGGGATGGCTTCTGTCAAAATCATATTCTATTTAATTGCACACGTTATTTTTGTGTCTATAATACTTGAATTATCATTTCACACAAGTCGGTAAAAATTGCGTTTTAATTAGCCTTGGTTTCGTATATTCCCTTAATAAAATATCCAACACCAAACTGTTCTTGTCTGGTTAACTCACGAATTTTATCTTTGTATACGAAGACAGGTTGCTGATAACTCAGCTCAATTATACAGACAAGCAAACATTAATTGCTTACATTGCTAACTCAATGGAACACAGTCGTCTTTCGGCAATCACCAGGCGTACGGCTACCCAAGATACACTGTGCACTAAACAAAAGCCGATATTTCATTTCCGTTATTTACAAAAAGCCCGCCACAAGACCATCGCCTGATCCAGATTAACTCACAATTTTGCGCATTAGTTAGCTCAAGTATATGTTACTAATTGTTTTTCCTACATATTGTTAGGTCTTTAAGAGGTCTTCTCTCTTCAAAATTTTTCGTCAAACAAGGAACAAATTCTAAGTTTTCTGTCAGACACAACACGTATTTTCTTTCGGAGGTACAGGCAACATGTTTCGCATTAATTAACTAATCCATCATCAGGTCTTTGTACAAGAGAAGTAGCACGACTGTACTAAAACTGACATATCGTTGATTTGTTCTGGCTGTTTCTCTTGTCAAAGGCTTGATGATAGATGAGTTAAGTAATCCGAAACACGTAGCTTGTACCTCTGAAAAAAATATCATGTCTGATAGAAAACGTAGCATTTTTTCCTTGACTGAGCTGTACACAACGGATGCATTCCGTTAAATTAAATTTCTCATCAAACTTTTGCATGCATTTCTGGTATCTCCAACACTTGGCCATGCCAGGTCCATTTTACCTTCTTCATTTGACATTCCTAATAATGTTTAGTGACCGAAGAAAAACATGATTCTCGCCAGTATCTAAATCCCTACACTCCTATCTCGTCTATCAACATTACTGTTCCTTACACAATACTCGTAACAAATGGCAGTGCACGCACTCACATGAGGCAGATCAAGTAAAATGCGACACTTCAGTAGGAAAATCAGAGAGAATTGGCCACCTGAGAGGCGAGGACGTAACTAGTCTTTTAAATAATTGCTTTGCCAAACGGAAAGCACGTACGAAAAACACCCCTGGAAATTTATTTTATATATTCAGACAATACATTCACTGCATTTTTAAGACATGCTGCTTAACCCTTTAAACGCCGAATTAAATCCCATCTGCCGTCTGCTGACATTATTAGGAGCTCACCGTATTCTCCACGTTAGTAGGGTAAGGGTTAATCTTTTTTTTTCTATAAAATGTTGTTTATTTCACAAGTTAACCTTTGTATGTTCAAATAACACGTTTTTCATAAATCATGCGGTAAAATTTAAATAATAAGGCTGGTAGGGTAAAGGTTAGGTCGTGCTCTTAGAATGGATTTTATTGACCCATTTCGTAAGTAAACCACTACCATCGACAACATTATGTTTTTTATAACAACGTTTGCTTCTAAGTAAAGTTTACATCTCTTGTTGGCTTGGGTTCTACACACAAATTACTGATGGCTCAGTTAATGAGGGCGGAGGCGTTTTATGTGCTAAATGGTAGTAACGAAAACAGTAAATGTAAAACACAGGATAGCGATGATATTAACCCTTATCCTGCTAACGTGGAGAATAGGGTGAGCTCCTAATAATGCCAGCAAATGGTAGATAGGATTTAATTCGGCGTTTAAAGGGTTAAAGGAAGTGTTTAGAATCTTAAGACAAATGTCAAGAAAAGAAGTGTTTAGTTTGAATTCCTGTGCGTTTGCTACTTATTTATTGTACTTGGAGCAGCCAACAATGAATATGTGGTAAATAAAATTATCTAACTCAAGCCACGTAAGTTACAAGTTTATTTTCCTCTACAATTGCTGGCTGATGTCTATGAAGCAATTCGCGACCAGCCGAAAAATTAGATTTTTCTCGGGGAATAAAAGCGTTCGAGGGAAGATCCGAGATCGATTGTTTGTAAACACTAAGCTTATGATGGTGTGATGTAGTATTACTTTGGTATATAAGTAAATGCCTCTTCTAGTGGCCGCAGGTCTAAGACGTCGGTCTACGTATCTCGCTCGATGAGAATGCGAGTACGAATCCCGCCGGGGGCATGGATGTCTCTCTCTCTTATGAGAATTGTGTCTGTTGCGACTGGCTGATCACTCGTCCAGAGGAGCTCTACTGAGCGTGGCGTGTATGAGTATAATCTCGAAACGTCAACGATTAGGAGGCCCTGGCCCACTGTTGTCATCGAGCCATTATATATATATATATATATATATATATATATTACGAGCTGCCGCACTCTAGCTGACGTGTACTGGGACGAAAAGTATTAAGCTGCGGAATGTAAAAAATTACAATAAATACACTTCACGGTATTTGAATAAATAACAACTATTTTAAATTTTGAATAATTAAATTTGCTTTAATTTTAAAGGCGTTGCTTCATGTGTAGGCCAAAAACGAACAGCAGTTATCAACATTCGTACAGAAATGACTGTAAAAAAATGCTGTATCATCAAGCTTAAGACAGAAAGACAGGTTCACAAGTCGAATGCCCACAAGAGAATATCTAAAGCAACAAGTTTACACTTAAATAGAGAAATGTGTTTACCCGTGTATTCACTTGTTAGAGGCCAATCGCACCATCTCCCCTGCGCTGAAATGTTACAGGGTGCAGTCCTCAGCCCTGATAAGTTACAAATCCTGTATCAGAATAACCGATTGGCTTTCCACACTTTAGTTTCAGAACAAAATATCGCGCGAGAAAGCATAATGCAACTTGACTGGATCTTACGAATAGGCTGTAGATTCATGAGTGGCGTTAATGACACTTGCAAAAATATAACTTAACCTTTTGGCACCGAAATTATTTTTTTTTTTAATTTTAGCACATTCTGTATATAAAACGTGAATAAAACAGGAACCAAATACGTTAGAATTATGAAACAAACTGCATTTTGAAGAGAAAAAACGGAGAGTTTATACCATATTTAAAATATTCAGTACCTATATTTGTTGAATAAATATATAAAATGCAACGTTTAGAGGTTAGCGGTGCGGTACGACCACTATATGGGTCGTGAGGCGTCAAAGGTTTAACCGACAAAGTAATCTGTGTTCGCACTTTCATTGTTTAAGTCAAACGTGGCCGGTAACAGTCGCAGTCAGACTTCAGTTCCTACACATTGCACACAAGTTAATTATACATAATCTGCTTCAAAACCTAATCATTTATCTCAATCAGGAACACTGTGTTCAAATTGAAGTAATCATTGCACTTCCTGTGTTGTAAATCTGATGTTTGTTGGACCGTGCATCATTGTGATAACTGAAGAATAAAAAACCAACTAGATGCCACATATTATTTTATTGTACTTCTTATAGGCTCAACATGTTTCGGGCACTACTATGCCCATCATCAGGAGCT
>Ga0123357_10006948_pt1 | contig 13911 bp, 12 predicted proteins | sample TergutEmb28metaG_FD_89873 | JGI IMG/M metagenome (GOLD analysis project Ga0123357, IMG submission 89873) | Embiratermes neotenicus P4 segment gut microbial communities from Petit-Saut dam, French Guiana - Emb289 P4 | ecosystem: Host-associated > Arthropoda: Insects > Digestive system > Gut ... | reverse complement strand
TTTTTAATAAATAAAAAAAAAAAAAAAAAAAAAAAGCAATAAAGTTCATGACAAATTTTTGCCAAGTTGTTGATTACACTGGTTGTGTTTCTAAAAGGTAATAAATATCACGGTTTTATTTTTTTTTTTAATTCTGCTGCAATTCCATTACTGTGGCCAGAGTCAGAGTACTCTCATAAACAAACATAAGCATTTTTCCTCAAGCCAATTCACATTTATTAAGGAGAGACATCAATTCAGAAAAACAATACCACCAGCACCTGTTTCTCCACTCATAGGAGCCAATTCTAAAAGCTCCACAAATAACTGAAAGTCCTCACTCACATTTCAGACATAAACAGCAGGCAGTACAGTATCTGTGACATCTGTACTCCCATCAGCAACAACTAAATATGTCATAAAATCTTCACATTTTTTATGACGCTGACATTTTATATTTCCTACCAAACCATGAAAATGACCAACTAGTGTGTTTTCAAAAAGGTTGTAGTTTTACAAAGCTGCCCATTAGGGAAGGAGAAAAAAAAAATTCAACTGCCTTCATTACACATACCTTCCCATACTCACCACCCATGAATGGATTTGATTTCTTTGCAATTATCTGCACAAAGGCAACCCTGCATGAATTCATGTTCTACTCGATTTACATCACAAACCAAATGTTCTCATCTTTCAATTCCAGACAGACAACTTAAATTTAAATTTTCCAAAATTAGATATTAATTTAATGTACTGTTTACTTAACAGTCTCAAGGAAGCAGTGCAAGAGTATTTCATGGGTACATCCAAGCAAGACAATAGATTTACATATTCAAATGTGATTCACCTTTATAAGTAAGTCTTCCACTGAGCATGATAAAAAAAGTAGTTTACTTTAATATTTCTAACACTAGTCATGCCTTGTGAGATCTGAGGTCTGAACAGTGGTGTTGCTAACGATTCGAGTCTGCTGGGATGACACTGTGTCAATGGGTGAGTCATGCCTCATTCTTGGCACTATTAGCTTTCTGGTGTTAAACCCCAAAACTGATACCAACAACACCAAAGTTTGCAACTGGACATGGCTCTAAGCCCATTTTGCATTTCCTCAATGTTACATCTTCATTTTCCCATTGCGTGTCCCACCAAAACTCTGTATTCATGTATGTCTAAATACAAACCCCTGAAACGCTTGTAGTTACTGTTCCTTTCTGGTGAAGTCATGCAATTTGTCTATCTTTTGCCTACACAGTTCAACTCATTTTATATTTTGGAGTTACACCGACTAAATGTACTTGATATAACACTGCAACCATCAGATTTACCAGTTTTCTTTATTATGCTAATTTAGAACAGCGTTCATTCATCACCAACAAAAACACAATCATTATGAAACTCCGTAATGTCCTAGGCTATTTCAGGGGGGGAAAAAAAAAAAAAAATCATTTTTTTAAGTTCTTCCATTTTTCCAGTTCTTGGCTACCAATAATCATCAGTTTGCTCTTCTTTTATATACTATGTAGCATAGAAAACAAAAAGCACATTTCATAATATCAAAAACACATCCATCAAAAGCAATCAGCCAACAATTTAGTCTTGGACAACACTGGTAACGAAACTTAACACACTTTAATGACAGAAAAATTATGACATATAACATGAATTTATTGTTGGTTCAGGAGTGCTTCATGTTGTTATTTGCATTTCATGCAGACAAGGGTTAGTAGAGAAATGGAGGCAATAAAGGTTATGATGTTTATGGGTATGAGGTAACATACAGTCATGCCTTTCTGTACATGCATGCCTACCATCACTTTGGCTTCACCTGAATCTTACCTGAGAAGCAAGATTCTCAAGATGTGCAGTATCAATTTTATGACCAGACATATCATTCTCATCAGCAGATAGCTGCCCATCTCTAGCAGGTGGATAATTATGTTGACACAACATGTAACGTGTTTCACCAACACTCAGCTGGTCTGTTACATCTGCAATGTATGACAAATCAGTATGCTCTAGACATAGGTTCCTGCCATAAGCACAGTGGTGCTTAGTTGCATCAGTATTTCCACAACAACACAACTTCTTTTTACTGCAGGATGTACCTGACTTTTTAGGAGTGCTATGATATTTCCTTGGAAAAGAATGTTGAGGTTCATCAGGAGATGTGTGAACTTGTTCCAACCAATAGTCTGATTTGTTAACAGGAGACTGAACCTGTTGGTTGTCGTTAGGATCGTTATCAATGCGCTGAGATACAATACATAGAGAATGTTCATCTGGCTGGCTGTTATTTACCTCACTTTTACAGTCTGGACTACGGGAGACATGCTGCAAAATAAAACATTCAATACGGATTATACATTTCAGGCATTCTGTATCTTTTAAAATATACAAATATTTTAATTTGCGAAGGCTGAGATCCAAAACTTCAAATAACGTTGTAAAATACACACACACACACACACACACACACACACACACACACACACACCCTCAACTTCAGTATTCTTATAATTAGGCCTGATGATGGTGAATCATTTTTATCCAAAACATGTAGCCTAATTCTTACTGAATATTGTGTTTAGCAAGCTGATAGCAATATTCAGTTGTATTTAGATACAGCAGTGTGTACCGGAAAATTTGGACGATGAAGATAGTATTGACAATAACATTAATGAAAAATGGGAAAACATTAAAACAATAATCAAGGAAGCCAAACAGCAGTTTACAGAAAATGATGAAGGCATAGACATTTAAAAATAAATGGTACAATGAGGAATGCAAATTTGCAATAGAAGAAATGAAGAAAACAAGAGAAAAATTGTTGGTAAAAGGGAGAAGGAAGAGCAGGAACATCACCACAAAAGAAAAGCTCACAAAATAATTAGGAAGAAGAAAGACATACATAAAAAAGTTACAGAATCAATAGAAGAAGATCAGAAGCATAATAACACAAGGAAATTGTATCAAACAGTAAACCAATTTAAGAAAGGATATCAACATAAATTTAGCATAATTAGGAACAAAAAAGGAGAACTGGTAATGAATACAAAGGAGAAAGCAGAAATATGGAAAGAATATTCTGACAAATTACTGAACACAGAAGAACCAAGGGAATTAATTAAAAAGGAAATAAAGAAATTAGCGAAGTTGAAGCTGAAGTAGAACTCACCATAGAAGATGTAAAAAAGGCAACAAGAAACTTAAAAAATAACAAGGGGGCTGGAACTGATGGAATACATCCAGAGTTAATCAAATACGGAGGAAATAAACTGCTGAATAGAATGTATGAACTAGTAAGACAAATCTGGGAGGAGGAAAGCATACCTAAAGAATGGAAAGAAACAATAATAGTTCCTACATACAAAACAGGAGACAGAGATAGGTGTGAGGATTACATGGGAATAGCACTGGGAAATGCAGCTTAAAAATTTTGTTGAAAATAATATTGGAAAAAATTAAATTATATATTGAAAAATTTATGGGAGACTATCAGAATGGATTTAGAGATGGAAGATCTGTAATTGACAACATATTTGCATTGAAAATAATAAACAAGAAACTCTGGGAGTATAATCAGAGTGTACAATATTTATTTATTGATTTTCAAAAGGCATATGACTCTATACATAGAGATATGCTATGGAAATGTATGAAAGAATTTAAAATTCCTACTAAATTACATGGGTCATTTAATAAATAATCCACAAGGTGGTAAAACTGCAGAATGGATGATGCTATCCCAGCAAAAGTTATGCTAGTTACAGTTGAAGACTTGAGGAAGCAGCACGTGTGTTCGCTACTTCCCTAGTGTACGCTGTTTTGAATTGACGAGCATTAGACATGCCGTCTGCCGGCGCCTCTGGTACTGTGACAGCTGAAGATCAAAGATCGTACATCAAGATCAAAACTTTATGTGGAAGAAACCCTACAGAAATTCACAGTGCTTTGTGTGAAGTTTGTGGCGAGCAGACAGTGGACCATAGTACATTTTCCCATTGGGCTACTTGTTTTCGTGAAGAATGTGTCACTATAAATGATGACCCAAGGCCAGGAAGGCTGTAATTATCAACAGATGAACAAAGTGTGAAATTTATGGTAGACTTTTTTGCACAAGATCGTTGAGCAACGTGTGAGGAAATATCACAGGCTACCAGAATATCACCAACATCAGTATTCCGTATTTTGACAAACGATTTGCAGAAAAGAAAAATTTGTGCCCAATGGGTCCCTCACTGCTTGACTGCTGAACAGAAACAGAAATGCCTGGAAATTGCAACATTACTGAAACAAAGATTTAACGCTGAAGGTTAAGCATTCCTGTATTGAATTGTTGCTATTGATGAAACGTGGGTTAGAGACTTTGAAATGGAGTTGAAATTGCAGTCCAATGAGTGGAGAAGTCCAACCTCCCCGTGGCCCAAAAAATTTCAATGAGCACAATCAAAGGTCAAGCAAATGATGATCTTTGCTTATGATTACTGAGGAATCATCATGACAGAGTTCCATATGAAACAAGTGTGATAGCAGCATATTATCGTGACTGGATGCAAATACTGCACAGAAAAATGCACAAAAACCTACCTGACTTTCTCAGGGATGGGCCACTCATTTTGCACGACAATGCACACCCACACCTGGGGAAGATTGTGACCGATTTGCTAAGTAAACACGAACGGGAAGTGTTACCTCATGCGCCATACAGTCCAGACATGAGTCCAATGGACTTCAACTTATTGCACAAGTTAAAAGATCCCATGCGTAGACACCGTTTTCCCTCCCTGAAGAGGTTTCTGCAGGAGTTACCCGCACCATCCCAGGACTGAACAAAATTGGTACTCTAAATGGAATAGCACATCTTCTGAAACATTGGGACGCGGTCACTGAGAAGCAGGGGGACTACATAGAAGGATTATAAACAGATACTTGATAAAAGAGTGTATGTGCATTATTTTTGAAAATGACCCTCATAATAAACATGTGTAAAACATAAGTACAAAAGACCAGAAGTGTGGTCAGAATAGAAGGAACGTTGTCATCTTTTTTTTTTGAAAATAAAACAGGCCTGAAACAGGGTGACCCTTTATCACCAATATTATTTAATTTGGCATTACATGAAGTGATACAAAGTATAAAAATGTTCCCTAGTGGTACGAAGATTGGTAAAGAACAACTGAATGTATTAGCATTAATTGGAAAAAATGAAATAGAAATAAGAAAAATTTGTAGAAATGGAAAACAGTGCCAGACAGTTTGGACTACAGGTAACCAAGAAAAGACAAAATATATGATAGTGGAAAGGAAAAACAGTTTTAAAAAAAATAAAATAGAACATTTGAAAATAAAAAATTACAAATTTGAAAGAGTGAAAAATTTTAAATATTTAGGAGTAATACTTAATGAAGATAACAATAACCAAATATACTTGCAAGAAAGAATTAAAAATCCTAACAAAACATATTTTATGCTACAAAATTTTTTTAAAAATACAAACATATCAAAGAAACTAAAATTAAGACTAAAGAACACAATAATAGACAAAATGGTAACATATGCAACAGAAACTTGGACACTAACAAAGAGAGATAGAAAGCAATTCAACATATGTGAAAGGAAACTGTATAGAAGAATTTTAGGCCCAGTACATGACAATAAAAAAGAAAATAAGAGGATATTAACCAATAAGGAAATTTATGCAAGTGTTAATAAACCTACTATAATAGAGACAATAAGGTTAAATTGATTACATTGGTTTGGGCATGTACAGAGAATGGAAGAAAATAGAATTCCCAAAAGAGTATGTGTGAATTTGGGAACAACAAGGTTGAGAGGTGGAACAAGAAACAGATGGCAAGATGAGGTGAGAGAGGATGGAAGAATAGTTGGTGGAGAAGGGTGGCACGAAAAAGTACGTAACAGAGAGGAATGGAAGAAGCTCCTGAGAATGGCAAGGAATCGTTGCATTCCGCACATGCCAATGGAATGATAATGATTGTGTTCAACTACACGTATCTATTGAAATTATATATGCCAAATTCAAAATATTCTTAAAAGTAAATCATCTCAATGTCTGTAATGTAGAGAATATTTGGAAAATGTTGTTAACAGGTAAAAGTTAGACACATTGTCACAAACTGTGTTCTGTTGTAAGTTCTACTGTTAGAGGAAATGTAGAGTTAGGGAATGCCAAATTGTTGTCATTATTTAACAGTTTGTTGATGCACAAAGGCCAGAACTTGGTTACGCACTTAGGAATTTCCAACAAGGAGACCAAGGTCCATATATAGCAAGCAGATAGCCAGAAGAAATGAAGGTCATACAGTAACATTCGAGTAATTCTGTAATACTACGGAATGCAGAATTAGCAAAACAGTAGACACTGAGAACCCCCATAGAGTTGTTAAACCTTGCAAAAATAACAAACAGGCAACCAAATTGACACCAATTTATGGTATATAAACCCCTAGTTAGTTAATTATGGGAGGCAGCATTAAGATTAGAGGAGAGATGTGTTATTAGAGAGCAACTGGAGAAGCATGACAATAACATCAGAGTGATAGAGTCATTCAACCAGTATGAAGGAAGAGACAGGGACAGAGAGATGTCTGACATGGACAGAAGTATGTTAATGGTGCTCTTGGTGCTGTCTGCAAGTCACTCTGCTAGGAAGGTTCATCAGATGTAATCCATTGTGAGTGGTCCTCAAATAATACCAATATTGGTTTGTCAGTGAGATTCTATGACCTCATTCTGGTTTAATGAGGTAATAGTGACAGTAAGTACAATATACTGAAAGGGACTAGGACAATTCATTGTAGAATTTGTTGTGAATATTTTAATGTTAAATCTTAAGGGTTTGATTAAGATGATAAAGACTACACCTCCCTTATTTCTTCCTCACGAACCCAAGCCCTTATGATATAGACTGTAACCTCTTGGTTTCATCATAAGTCATGCTCATCTCATGTGGCCTGGTCCCTTTAACATCCTTCTAATTCGTCAAATGGTGGCAGCTACCCTTTTAGCGAAACAACCACACCAAATGGTGAGTTGGTCCACTATAAGACAATGTACTAACCTTGAATTCTGAAGCTTTTCGATCTTTTCTCATTTGCTTAATAATATCATCCTTGAACCGCACCATTATTTCTGCTTCACGACAGGTCTCTGTCAGATGCTGTATCATACGGCGCAGAGTTATAATTTCATCATGCTTTTCAGCTACTTCCGCTGCTAAAGACTCACGTATATCTTTGTTAGACTGCATGTGGAGAGAAAAATATTATCAACCAAGATGAAACATTTGTAATGAATATATTTGGCTTACACAAGAGAACACAAACACATTTTCTTTACTTATGCATCCAATTGTGCTGTTTAAATTAACATACAATTCACATTAGTCACGTCACACAGTCAGCACAACTCTGAGCGTGTCTTTTACATATTTTATTTTATTATTTTAAGCATTTCATCTGTTTACTTCTTGATACATAAACAAAACCTGGCATCCAGTGTTATAAAGATATTATTCACAAAGTGAGTGATCCACCTGCACTCATAGCCTCACCAAAGCAAAACAACTTACTCTAGAAGATACACTAGCTTTCATACAAGCATAACCTATGCCCTCTTCATCAAAAAAAAAGGGGGGGGGGGGCAGGAGGGGGGGGGAGAAAAATAAATAAAAAACAAAAAAAAAAACAAAAATATAAGGAGAACACTAACTGCATATTTGACCTTTGCATCACTGCTAGTCTCCTACCCACTTGCCTAGCAGAAAATACGGATGTCCAACTGAAGTCACTAATATTAACCTACGTCTTTCTGCAAATCAGAAAGACATACTGTGTCTTTGTTTAAAAGATCTTTGGCACATACAACCATCATTAATGAAAGGTAAAGAAGGGCCATACAAGGACAAATACAAGATAATTACCTGCATGATATATGAACTTGATGCTAACTGCATGCTTAAAATCCTTAAGAGTTTTAGTGCTTGATTTTTGTCACAAAGAGTTTACATCAACATAAAAAGTACTCCACATGCATACACAGAAACATATATACATGACAACATAAGTATGGTTAAGATAGTGAGGCAGAAGGTAAAAATGTTTCCATTTTTGTTTCATAGTTCATTTAACGACAATGTATGAACTGTAGGATGTAAGAGACATGACTGACGTATTACGAATGCTAAGTTTGAAAGCAACCTTCACCCTTTTAAGCTAATATGCCATTTTCCAAGAGAAGTGAGGAACACTGCATTATGCAAGTACCACAATCAAGATGTTCAGTTTCCAAGTCAAGATTCAAACTGTTTGCCTCTCAAATGACAGCCAATCAAAAGACCACAACATAAAACAAGAGAAGACACAGAAATAGCAGCCAAGGAGTGAGAACTTTGTAACTTAAACTTACCTGTTTCATGTCATTCACTGTCTTGCTGAGTTCTTTTGTCTCTGCCTTGCTTTCCTTCAGTTCTGTTTTGAGGCACTTCACTTCTGCTATAAGCTCCTCCTTTTCTTCCATAGCCCTTTGGAAACATTCATGAAAATCTTCAAGACTGCATCTTAGACATTCATCAAGGGATGTTTCATTAACCGCATTACCACACCCTGACTGGTATTCAGTGGAACACTGTCAATTGAAATATAAGTGTACAGACAGGAACAAATATATATTCATGTATTAGAAAGAGTTAAAACCCTTATTACAAACCTATTTCAATAAACATTTACTCTGATTAAGTTCTGTACTGCAGCTCCTAGCAAGCCTTTCAAACACAGTGGTTAATAAAGATCTCCATAACAAACATGGCAATTACCCAAACAATCTAATATGCCTTATGTGGGTAAATAATATGGCAAATTAAACAATTACAAGGACTGCTTTGCATGTAACTGGAGCGCCATATTACAGCCTTCATCTAAACCTGTCAAAGGGTTCAAAATATGAATATAAAGGCTCTTTAAACTGATATACAACTTTGTCTTAAAAAGAATTAATGTTAATATAATTTACGTATGATAATAGTCACATGACTCTCGTATAAAGTCCAATTAAAGTTTGACAGAGGACTTTTTCAGTTAGGCCTCAAAAATGAAATGTAAGAGATTGCTATGACTTCAGAAATTCTAGCACATTTATCAAAAATTCACAGTTGACTGAGACTTCAGTGTAAAAAAATGCTAACCTAATATACCACTTTAAAAATAAATCAATTCTCGTACAACAATATGAGTCAGTAATATCTACCATAAATGTGAAATTCTGTTGCACCTAATTAAATACCACAATGACCTTTTATTTCAACTTTTTTTGGACAGTTGTTATTACGAAGGTATTTAACCTCTATGGTTATGTCATGTTAGTCCTAATTTTTACCAATATATATGGCATACCTCAACCAAACTGATACTGTGCCACATTCCATGACAAATGCTGAACTACACAACTGTTCCATGTTCCATCTGCACTCTCATATCTATTTACTTACCTCCCATTACCTTCAGGTTGTAAAATACTGTTCAGAATACTCAAAATATATGTACAGATTAATTAAAATATTTTAAACAGTGTGCTTCAACATTAAAACAAAAATTTCATACAAGTTTATAAGATCTGTCATTCATCATACAAATTATTTTGCTTACTGTCTGCTGTCACCTCACAGCCATTGAGGTACCTAACCCAGCAGAACTGGCAGGCACTCTCTAGCTATCTAAATATACCACTGCATTTAAGTCAGAATAAATGAAAGCTATACATTCAGAAGGATTACTGCCCCATAAACATTTCACCACCTTCACATTTTGCCTCTCATGGTGCACAGGAAATATGTTCACTATCTGAATTTTACATTTCACTCAATGCTGATTCATATACAGAAGAAGTGTACAAAATACATACGTAAATAACAGCTTCAAAAAGTTCCCAAAATTCACTGGTATAATTTATAGAAATTGCTACTGTGAAGAAGGAAATGTTCATTGACATCCTTTGCCACCTTACGTTTGCGGTCAGAAGGAAATACACCAAACAATGGAGAACCAACAGCTAGTTTCTACTTCATGACAATGCTCCAGAATACCAAATGCTTTTTGTCAAGGATTTCTTAGCAAAGAACAATGTGACAACACTGGAGTATCTCCCATTCACTCCTGACATGGCTCCATATGATTTTTACCTGTTCCCTCCAATTGAAGGGACAGTGCTTTTGCAATTCTAGTGACATCATTAAGAATGTGATTGAAGAGTCTAAAAGGCTTTCACAAAATGGCTTCCAGGACCGTCACAGTTGCTGGCAGAAGATTATACTTGCACTAGAGGACCATTCTGAAGGAAATGTAGCTTATATGATAGTACTGTTAAGTATTTCTTGGAAATAAACTTATTTCAGGAACATATTGAACCTACCACCTATGCATAATTTGGAAGTACCATGCAATCAACATTATCAGACCACTCACGCCCCGTATCAGTCTGCTCATATCTGGGTCTATGCGAGTTATTAAAATTGCCGTACAAGTATCAACACAATATTAAAAGATATACCATATTTATTTGAATGCAAGACAAGGTTTCTCTTGCTTATATTTGGTGCTTATATATGTGATGTCATCTTCACGTACGAAGCGCCAAACCAGAGCACACTGAACCGGACCATGTGGAGCCAAACCAAATTCTGCATTGCCAAATCGTCATGTGTATAAAAAAGAGAGAACACAGCATGATCAAAGTTAACTGACATGATCTTCTGTTTTTGGACACTATCCATGCAATGTTTTTAAAGAAGCACAACGTTTCAAAAGCCTGCTCTGTTCCTGTCTGCAGGTAATCAAGCACCTAACATGAAGGATCCCTTAGATTGAGTTCTCAGTCACCAGGCACCACACAAAGAGTAAACTTGTTACGATATAACAGATCTAGCCCAAAGGCAGTAACAGGAAAATGGCTATAGAAAAATTAACTACAAGACTCAATAATAAAACCTGGACCAATCCACATATTATAAACAATCAAAACAGCCATGACCTCACACTGATCAGACCACAGACACAACACAAAAACCCAGAACACATGTACTTAAAATTCAAATACCACTAACACCATCTGTGAAGAAAAGTGTGAATCTTCTTCATGGTTTCAAGTAATATTATCAACCAAGATATATAAATGTATTATATAGTCTATGTGAATCATAACGGCATGGGAGCACTTTCCCTTGGAATTAAATGTGAAGGGTTTTAAGAAGCGCTGTATATCCAATGCAGTAGATGAGACTGATGGTGACATGTTGTGGAATGGCAATGAAGAGGATGGAAATGTTAGCAGTGAGTGTGAGGAAGAGGAAGGTGCTGATTGTGAAGACAGACAGTGACAGTGATAACGGTAGACAGAATCTGACATACTATGTGTTCACCTTTAATTACCTCATTAAGTTTGTTGCACATGTTGTTATGGAATGCCTCGATTCTCCTTATACATCTCTGAATCTGTTCATCTTTCTGTTCAACATCAAACTTCAGCATTGAAATTTTTGCCTCCAATTCTGAAACTTCCCTGAAAATAATAAAATTATTACAAGTTCAAAAATGTTATAGCAACTTGCATCCCATTTTTTAAGGTTTACAGAATTATGAATACATACAGCAAACATTAACAGGAGTAACTGGTAAAAATATTCCATTATTACAGGACTACATGCACTCAGAGTTCAGCACGGCACCAAGAGACTTTTGATGTACACAGAGGCACTTCACGCTGTGGGGCAGTCACATATAAAGCAGCCTCAACAACAGTTAGCAATGTCAGTGAATCGATTAAGCATGCTAGGCACAGTAATCTATGCAACAGCCAAGGTTCGTACAGCAATGTAGCTGAAGATTCAAGTCCACTTGGACATACAGACCATGTCTACTGGTACATAGTTACCAATGTTTGAAGGATCCTAGTGCCTCATCATCAGGGTCAAGCAGTCTACTCAGCTTGGAAAACTTCAGCCTGATGATGAAGGCATCATGCCTTGAAATGGTGGCAGCTGCTTAACAGTTGTCCTGGTACAACACCTACATCACAATCTATGTCGGATGCTGCACGCTAAATTTAAATAATATTCAAATAATGACCTTTAATTGATCCAACAATAAATATTAAGATATGCCCATCATTTAAACATACTGCAATGGTAATCAACATCTATCGGCCAAGAATACTGACCATAAATCCAAGACACGAAACTCCTAAATAAAACTTCATGCCATTCATAGACATCTGCAAAACTAGGTCACTTCCAGCCAATTTCTTGTTAGAATTTCCAAGAAGTTAATTCGAACAGTAAGGTAACATTATTCAAATCATGAAACATAGTTCTAATTTTGAGTACCCAGAGGTTTTCTACACAACTGGCGTTTCCTCAAGTGACAAGTCTTACACAACAAAGATCCATAACCATACCACGTACAGAAAGCAGGCCACAGTTTTTTTCATGGCTTTATTGCACAATTATAATGGTGCACATTCATTACATTCTCTGGCAAAGCTCTGATCATTCACAGCAGAGTGACTAATAAGCAGCTTCCACATTCAAGGTTTAAAGAGAAGCTTCATAAAGGGACAGATATTAAAATGTCATGTTTCCCCAACAGAAAATTCTGACAAAATAAAACATGTCGTGTCTTTCTTTTTTATCTGACCACACACAATTTGTTAAATGGTGATTTAAACATTCAACAGTTCACAATATACAGTACACAAAAATAAAAATCTCAAGCATAAGGATTTAATTTTTTAATACTAACATGTACATTGTAACCTACCCACAGAGTGGAGTTCCAAGTCTCTAAATATTTAGTAACAATGGCTGGCTTCAGGCATTCTGACAACACACATTGCTGTCTACACTCAAAGCAGACAAAACAAATGACCACCTACGCTGGCCAAATCAGCCACCCTTTACCTACAGTTAAAAGTGAAGTATGTGAACACCAACATTTTTTTGTGTCACATTTTGATTGTGCAGGGAAGTATAAGACTATTAAACTACCAACAGTATACTTACTTACTTACTCACTCCTAGGAGCAGAGTCCTTCTTGAGAAGCTAGCCAGTTCTCAGCTAGTCAAGAAGTTCCCCGCATTTTATGGAACACGAAGGTTCATTACTGCATTTACAAGTGCCTGTCCCTGTCCTGAGTCAGATCAATCAGTCCATGCCCCCCCTCCTCCATTCTCCATCCAGAAGATCCATCTGAATATTACCCTCCCATCTATGCCTGGGTCTACCAAGTGATCTCTTTTCCTCAGGTTTTCCCACCAAAACCCTGTATGCACTTCTCCTTGCCCCATACGTGCTACATGCTCCGCACATCTCACTGTTCTCAATATGATCATCCAAATAATATCTGGTGAGGAGTACAGATCATTCTGCTCCTCATTATGTAGTTTTCTCCACTCCCTTGTTAAGTCGTCCCTCGTCGGCCCAAATATTCTCCTCAGCACCCTATTCTCAAACACCCTCAGATAACAACAGCATACACTACTAGAAATGTATTTATAAAAATCGTACATACTTTGGCAAGCTGCCAACTTCAGGGATTAATAAGCACAAAATAAGGGTGTAACTATATGAACTACAATGGGTATAAAAAAGTTAAAAAATTAAAATTACAGGATGTACACATTATACAGGGTGCGGCAGAAAGAACACCCTGATTTGGGAGGGGCATAGCTTCGGGTGGGGAGCGCGTACAGTGGTGGGGAGCACGTCGTCGAACAGCGGTGTACATGCTGTTTTCAGTGTACACCATGGCATGGTTGGGAGAACATCGAGCCTTTATTGTTGAGGAGTTTATAAAAAATGGCGGGTCGCCGGTAGCAACACAGCGTGCATTTCGCATCCGCTTTGCGCTTGGTTGACGGGAAGC
>Ga0123357_10006947_pt1 | contig 13912 bp, 7 predicted proteins | sample TergutEmb28metaG_FD_89873 | JGI IMG/M metagenome (GOLD analysis project Ga0123357, IMG submission 89873) | Embiratermes neotenicus P4 segment gut microbial communities from Petit-Saut dam, French Guiana - Emb289 P4 | ecosystem: Host-associated > Arthropoda: Insects > Digestive system > Gut ... | reverse complement strand
TGGTAGGTTGTCAGCCTTACGCACCGGCCGCCTTTACCCCCAGGAAATACTCCTGGTACTCATTTCTGTTAGAGGCTGAGTCGACCCCAGGGCCATAGTGCGATCAGAAGGATTTTATGTCAAAGAAAAATCCATTGACACCAGCTGGGATCGAACCAGCGACCTTCCGAATTGTAGCACAGCACCTTAACCCCGGTCTCAAATTAGTATAAGTTTAAAATATTACGTACGGGAGCGGCATCTTGTTCAGTGACGGGTCTCAGTTCTGACCTCTTGCCAAACCTGAAAGGAGAAAGAATCAAGTCTCAGCAATATTTCTGAAATACATCATTTGTCAATAAGCTGTAAACTACAACACCAACAATTATGTATTTACATCAATAAAACAGTTATTAAAATAATATTTGTTTTAAATTGCCTTGCTATTTAACTGAAGGAAGACAATGAATTTATAAAACAGTGTACCTTTAATCATGTCAGCAATGTTTCTAAAGCTAAGCAATACAGCCATTATCAGCCTAACTGTTCAACGTGCATGCGGCCGAAGGGTGCCTTTGTGAACGGTACAAAGCTTGCGATGGTGCAAAATCAATTCAAAAGGAAAATAAATGTGAATCACAGTGCAAATATTTCAGAGAGAATCGTTTAAAACATTTCTATTTTCATGTACCCCAAAGCAGAAATGGTACATTTGTTGCATTGTTTATTCTTATTATTTAAATGATATAGCCCTTTATTGCAGCAATTATCATATTGTGATATTGTCTATAAATCCTACATAAGGAACCAATACGTCTACATAAGAGGCACACCAGATAAGAGTAAATATCTGTCGATGTAATCAGTCACACACAACTCACTATGTTGCCAGTATTTTACCTGCTAACTAGTGTCGACCCCAAGTAAAGGTCACCATATGGCCACTGTACAAGACACAAAAGCGTATGCAGGCTGAGGCACTAGTGCCTCAGCCTGCATACGGATACCACACCACCACAGCCATACTACAACGTAACTCCAACACACATTGAACCAGATCAATGTAACCCACGAAATAACTCAACATATAAGTCGCAAGCTCCTGAGGATAGATGCATTAACATCCGAAACATGTTGAGCATTAAGTAAGGAAATAATAAAGTAAGTGACATCAAGTTGGTCTCTCTTTACTCAACTCCTACCTAATATTACTTAGTTTCTGTAAGGGTTCATATTCTTGTACAGTGGCCTGATGTTGACCTATACTTGGGCGTCGACACTAGTTGTTGCCATGTAATAAGTACGAATATTAGCAAAAGAGTGAGTTGTGTGTCGCTGAAGACTTATACGTTTGAAGGTAACAACTACGGAGATACTTCATATCAAGATTAGATAAAATTAAATAGTGTCAAAGAAATTTTATTTCGCATTTGATAGATTTAAATTCTTTCTTCTGGCCCTTTTAAGTTAGTAATTACTATGTTTTAATTTAACTAAATAAAAATTATTATTTTACCTAAAACTTGTATTATTGGCATTAAGACATGAGATGGATAAAATAAATGTATCTAATTATTTTTCGTCGTAGTATTAATATTGTTACAAGTTTAAAATGCCTGAACCAATAACGAGAATTCACCAAGATAGAAAAAATCTACAAATAAATTCTGTATTCGGAACAGGTGTAAAGAAAATCTTACAGAATAACACTATTCAACACGTAGATAATGTAAAACACAGAAATGCATGGAATCCTCTCTTCCTTGACGGATTTTCTCTTCGTCACTTGAGAGATTTTATGCTGGCTTTATGTTTGTGCACAATTCTTATGGACCGTTACTCTTCAGAGCTAAGAAGGATTAGTTTTTTTCTGTAAAGTTAATGGCTGTCAGTTCTGTTGGTGATTAAACACGAGCTCTTTGCTCCTTACATAGTCTCTCTAGTGCTCGCTAGAGTCTATTCTTTTCCTCTTAAATTTGTGCACTCAAGAAGAAGAGTAAATACCTGCCACCGTCAAGTCGAGCAGAACCATAAGGCCTAAGTTCCTTGTATGGCTACGCTGTCTAGAAAACTCCCTATACAAATAACTAGAAGCACATCTGTTTGTGTGACAAACGTGGGGCAGCTTTCAAATTTGCGAACGTTCAGAATGGAAAGGAAGATGGAGAAGCCATGGATCATTACGCAACTTCTGAAAATGGGATGCTCGAATCAGAAGGAATTAAAAAATTTAAAAAACAGAAGATCTTTGAAAAAGCTTCGGAGCGCTGTGTGACAATAGAGACAGGGGCACTGAGGACGAGAAAGAAGGAAATTTCTGGTCGTTGTTGAGCTCAGAAGAAGGAACGAAATGACAAATATTCATACAAGTATGAATCTCATCGTTGCACCGTGCATTTCGTAAAATCACTTCAACTATTAACCAACAAATGCACCTATATAACTTTCACTTAAAATAATTTAAAACACTTAAAACCACTCCGACATGTTTCGATCTTTTCAGATCATCATCAGGGAATTTCATCGTTCCTTGCTAAATTTATTACATATTAACGATTTAGTTCGTTTTTGTAAACAAGTTGTTGTGGCAGCATATCTGTAAATAAATTATACTTCTTGAGTATAATGTCAAAATAGTTATTTGAGCAAATGCATAATTAATGATTATCGGTATTACAAATAGTTAGGCTACATGAAATGCCCACAATCCATACAGCTTAATTATTTGTAATAAAAATAAAATAGCTATTTTGACATTGTACTCAAGAAGTATAATTTATTTAAAGATATGCTGCCACAACAACTTGTTTATAAAAACGAACTAAATCGTGAATATGTAATAACTTTAACAAGGAACGACGAAACTACCTGATTGATCTGAAAAGATCAAAATATGTCGGAGTGGTTTTCAGTGTTTTAAAGTATTTTAAGTGAAAGTTTATAGGTGCATTTATTGGTTAATAGTTGAAGTGAAGTTCATACAAGTCTTTACGTGAGAAAGTTCTGTAATAAATATTGGGATATTTAATTTGCTTTATTATGAGTTCCCTGTAAAAATATTTAAGTGTTTTGAATATTATAGCAAATTAGGTTTTGTAGTTACGTTATGTTATTTCTGAAAATCGTTAAAATTGTTTGATATATATATATATATATACACACAATTTATAAGAGTAATTTATGTGCCTCTTATCAAGACCTATTAAAAACTGGTGCACATTTTGCAAGTATGAATCACTGTGCAGCAGTTTGTTTTTCAAAACCTCTATCCGTAACCCTTAGTCACGAAGTCACGTATCAGATTCGTGTTTCGACACCGGAATATTATCTTGCGTAAAACTTGTGAACGTATTTCTCTGTTGCTTCCTTCGATAGTTAAGGGTGAAGACATACACACACACACACACACACACACACACACACACACACACATAGCTTTTTAAACGTCAAAGTGTTTAACCACAATATTATCTTGCAAATTAATAGTTCGCATGACTGAATATGATAAAAACACAATAATTATACCATTTCTGCTTTAAGGACACATTTCTGTCTGTTGTAAACACTCACCTCGGCCGGGTGCGCGGAGTGTAAAAGCGATCCAATTCTTGGAGTTGCAGCATTTTGAGAGCATTCTCTACCTTGGAGAGCTCGTGGTTCCGCCCAGACTCACTGCGCGGACTACCTGCCACCAGGGCTACAAGTTAGCGGGACTCCTCCCCAGCTATCGCTTACATACACTCGGAATTTTTACATTGGTTAACAGAGACTACTTTACTGAATAAGAAAAAAAATATTCAATTTTTTTTTAGCCTAGATACTATGCAAGAAAAAGAAGGCAGAATTTAGATTTCTCCAAACTGACCAAATTTGCAGGCAATTAAATTAGTATATATGTAATGAAAGTAAAGGCCCTAAGAGAATTTAAAAAGTTTTTAAAAGAAGCTTCTAGAATCTTCAGAAGGAATACGTACCATGGGAATTCTACCGAATGGTAATCCAGTGAAATTGATGGGAGGGACTCTTAAAAAATATGTAAAAAACAAACGTAATGCTTGAAAACTATTTTGTTTTTGGATATGATGCTGCATATTTTGATGGATAGACAATAATATTTCAGAAAAACTTTCTTTCTCAAAATTCTGTTTGAATTATTTTACTCTAAAAATGGAGGCGGTAGTTTTTACAAAGGATATTTCCCATCTGCAAATTTACATGACACGATTATCCACAAGAGATTAATATTCATATGCACCGCCCTAAGAACTACAAATTTTACACGGATGTAGGGTCCGTAATCGTAAAAATATATTATGATAAAATAACTTTATAAACATTTTGTTTCTCAATTTGTTTGCCTTTACCTCTTACGTGTTGAGTGCTTATGCATACTTGAACAGAAGTTCACAAACTTTTGTTGTAAATTGAGACAATTAAAATTGAAACTCTCTAGAAAGATCTCGAAATGAAACGTGTATGCTTTTTCACTTACAATAAATGGCTTAAAGGTTTTGAAAAATTAACTCTGTAAAAATTTTCTGGCGAAGATGTTACGTAACTAACGAAGACAGCGCTAGCCTCTTGTAACAATCAAATATAAACTTGTGTATGTGTTACCAGAATGGTGGTTATGCCATATAAAATACGCAATATTCTTTCCCTAAGAAAATAATTGTGGTTCTTTAATAATTCATTCAAAATTCTCATGGGTAAGTGAGAAGCCGAAGTTCGATAAGTGGGGTAATTTTAATAAATTTAAACGTTCTGTAACTTGAAGAAATATCTGCTAAAACTATCGAACCAAGGTGTGCTCATAAAGAAATCGCAGGGACTTCTTCTCTAGTTCGTTCAAAGGGAAGGGACAGTGAGCAATGCACAATAGACATTTCTTCTAATTATGTTATCTGTGGGAGGCTGGTTATCGTATTCGACAGTGTCGAAGCTATTACATCATAACTCGAAACTACCAGTTCTTTAGTGTTCCAAATTTGGTACAGGTTTCTAAATTAAGAATTGTGCAGAATATTTGATAACGCGTTTACTGAGCCCTTTAACTTGTTATTTTATATTAAACAAACAACACAACCTAAATTCAAATATCAGCATAGAGACAATCGAAAATATCAACATTGTATTTCAGAACAATATCAAGGACTCAGCATTATGCAACCGTATCAAATGAGCTATCTTCATTTCCATGGCTAGTAACAACACATGGGTCTTGTAGAGAGCCGGGAGAGGGAAGTTAATATACTGAAAGGCTACAGGGTGGTCGATATGGAGCTCGAAACCCAACCAGGCAGAGATTGTTGTCTTCCCCAGACCGGTTCTGGGGCTCTCCCAACTTCCTACTAAATTGATACCAGAGAGAAGCGGCCAGGGCGTGAAGCTAGCCGCTCACCTGCATCCAGTGCAGAGGTCAAGAAGGAATGGAACTACAATTCTATCCCCTTTACATGCTTTCAGTGCATGGTGGGGACAATTTTGTGTGACTGTTTTCTTTACGTCAAAGCAAGTATTTATGAGAAATTATAACGAAGGCTTAAATCAAAGAATATTATAAGTGAAGCAGCACTACAATTTACCTAGTATAAAAGTTTAAACAATTTTAACTTATACAAACTATTAATAAGAGGAACTATTTATTTCAAATTAAATTATTTGTCTTATATTTTACGAGAACTGATAAAACAAAATACCATCTTCGTTGAAGCAGGCATTTTTATTCCCTTTGCGTTATTTATTGAAGAGTTGCTGATAATTCCAAGTGTACGCAAGCGTTTGGATTCACATTGCTAACTAAAGGGTCAACTTGATTACACAGTAATAAATGTTAACATGTAAACTGCACACCCTTCGGCCCTTTTTATTTAAATACAACTATTAATTGTGAAATTTAATTAGGCATTTCAGGTTTTGTTATCTGTACAAGATACAGACAAAATATTATTCACACAGACGCATTTCATTATATTTGGTGCTTATACATACTCTGTACTGGGTAAAATATTCTCTGTCTTTGAATGTGCTACGTGAATTGCTCTCAAATTACTCGTATAATAATATTTGACTACATTCTCTTCATTAATTTACACCTTACATTTACAGAGAATATTTTATACGCCATTTCCTTAATTCTAATTAAGGTCAGCCAGGAACTAGTTAAACGTTTGACTATACAAACTGAGTTTGAAACACAGCTGCAATGAGGAAAAATGAAATTGATAGTATACCTGTCACCCTAGGAAAAATTCATAAGATTTAGGTTTCGTTGTCAAAAGTGATTTGAATGTCACTAATAGGAAACAAAACAAACAAATTTCTGGAACACCCTCGAATTTATGTTCACTGTCTGTAAAACCGATTTGGACATTTTCACCAAATAATTAAGAAAGCTTTCCAAAATCAAATGGAAATAAGGATGGCGATTTATTCAACTGTTCTGTAAAATATGAGAGAGTAAAAAATATATAAAGAAATACAGAGTTCATGTAAGTAAATAATCCATTACACATAGGAAATGCATAATTATCATAGGATGGTATATGTACAATGTTCAAAGCAAAGGATAAAAACAAATTGCACGTAATGAATGCCGTAATTTTACACGTCTTCCTGTAGAATGCTAAACAGAAGTCTTCCCAGCTTCATAATGTCGATTAGAGACACATACAGACAAATGTTTGTTGAACTTTTAAAATAATCATCAATAGCTCGGTCAGTGAAGTGATTAACTATAAACTGTGTACCAGGATTCTATTTTCATCACTGATAAGGACTCTTCCGTGCTATTGCAAACACACACACTCGTTTGCTCACAAAGCTTCCTATAAAAGAGATTTCGAGTCCTGTTTTGTTTGAAGAAAATGCAAGAAAGCATGAAGAAAATCACTTGTGTTTTTGTAGTGTTCGGTTCAAGAATGCGGACGGATTTACTCTTCCTTCTTTATTCGTATGGCTTTGTGGGAATGTTTAATCGGATACAACTCGTAGTAAGTTGGGAACAAGCATAGGCTTCCGTGAAAATGAAGTACAATTCCAAGCCAGATCGCGAGAAGTCATGGAGGTTATGAATAAATGAATTATCTTACTAAAAAAATCATTCTTTTTCCTCATCTGATAAGGTTTAAAAATAACTCGACAATATTCCCACTTCATATTTACTAAATTTTGTGCCCGAAAAGATAATGGCAGCATTATTCCTTTTGCACCAGTAGCACACCACATTCCACCATCATTTACATGTCATCACTTTATTACCCAAAATTTGTGTACTACGCTGTGCATGCCAAATCACACAATAATTTCCATGCTGACGCAATTCGGCATCTCCTGATGCCATCTTCAGGGAGTTCAGTTTTACCGTAATTTTCCTCTGAACACATCAACAGAGTGATTTCTTAAGTGGCGTGTCATGACTATAGGCACTTATTAAACATCTGTTATAAGATCGTAGTTTAAAATCACAGATGCACAAATTTAAAACATCATTAAAATTCTTTAGTCTTATAATGTCTAGTATAATAATTAAAAGTAAAAACACATAAAATCACTTAATATTACTGAAGCTGAATTTCAGGCGCGTGTGGATATGTGGGTGCAATAACATGTACCACAATATCATCTGGTGTATGTTTGTGGAGACCATGTACAATCCCAAGTAGGATACATTCTCTAGAATTCAAATGTAACATGAATAAGAGCGGTATGTATACAACAGTAAATTTAATGTTTGTTTATTCACAAAGTGTTTTGTGACTTACTGTTATTTTGTGCTGTTGTTACGTCGTATATGTGTCGGAGGGGCTAGGTACGTGGGAAGATTCCAGCATTGTACACTGCTCCATAAAATTAAATACAAAATATTACTCTCACAGAAATATTCTCCTGGACGTGCTTATAAAAGTGGTCCAGTAAAATCGAAAGTTACTTCTATCAGAATACGTGTCTCTTTTCATTTGTTCTGTAATACAGAAAGTGTTACAGATTTTTCGCCTCTTGATAAACTACTCGTGTTGAAGAAAGAGAAAGAGCAGGATTTATTGAATAAAGAGAGACCAATTTGACGTAATTTGCTTTGTTATTTCATTATTTAATGCTCAACATGTTTCGGATGTTAATACATCCATCCTCAGGATCTTGCGACTTATTTGTTGAGTTATTTCATGGATTGTATTGTTCTGGTTCGAAGTGTGTTGTTGTTACGTTGTGGTGTGGCTGTGATGGTGTGGTATCCGTATGCAGGCTGAGGCACTAGAACAATACAACCCATGAAATAACTCAACAAATAAGCCACAAGCTCCTGAGGATGGAAGGATTAACATCCGAAACATGTTGAGCATTAAATAATGAAATAATAAAACAAGTGACATCAAGTGGGTCTCTCTTTATTCAACTATCAAGATGATGCACGGTCCAATAAACGCAGGATTTATTATTTATAGAAGTAGGTTCTGACAACAAAACCCCCTCTAGAGTACATTTATTTCATTTTCGTAAACAATACATTTTTTTTTATTTTTCAACATAATTTAAAAATTCTAAATTGTTTTTGAGACTGATCAGTTTGTGTCAGCGTGTTCTTAGGTATATTCGTAACGAAGATACTGATAAAAATCACCTATAAATTGGACACTTACACGAGATAATATAGCTTCTTTTTTGGGTTTCGCATTGGATCGAATTCCGCGTATTTAGCGGCGGTTTGCTGCATTTCAACTCACTTCTTTCACTTTCTCTTTACAGGTATTCTTATACAAATGTCAGCTTCGCTTGCGCTGCATTCACAAGCATATAAATTGAGAGAACCAGAAAGCTAATCGTTTATCTTCATATATGTGTGTGGAGATCTTCGTCAAATCTTCTGTGTGATTTTTCGGCTTCCATAGGAAATTTACTTGCAATCCTTGAAGAATATTTGATTCTATATATCCTACAGAACATGAATGAATTTATTACCTTTTGTAGAGAACTGAGGAAACTCTGATACTTCTAAACTAAGTAATATACAAGAAAAGAAATTCTTTTAGAGAGTTGGTTGTCTTTATTTCTTTTCTTTCAGACCTGAACGCAGGGATCTATAAATTCCAGTAGGTTTAAACGGTAAATAATTCAATTTAAAATAGAAAATCCTTTACTCATGAAGACGTGATATTTAAATATTTTTGTAAGCGTGCTTCTCAACTTTTAGTTTGCCACTGCAGTTTCCAGGGCCCTCGGAGACGTAGGAAGATGTTTGCAAATATCTGTATGCGCGCTCTCGCTTTAGACTATATTAACAGTTAAACATTTTTATTAATTAAGCTTATCTGTGATTTCACATATTATATGAATACTAGCTGAGCGTATTTGAGAAGCGCGTAATCGAATCAGGTGGGGTTATTGTTTATCTTAACTGAGAGTTCTGTGGTTTTGGTCAGTCGCCACAGAGAATGATGGGCCAGAATCGAAGAAGTAAAAGCCAGACTATTAGCTAATCATGATTTATATTTGGTTTTCTTCAAACTTATTTCCATAAAACAAATGTCCCTGCTGTAAGAACTTATACCTCGTAATTCAGTCTCTATAGCCTAGTTACATATTCTGCGCAGTTAAAGGAATTCGATATCAATTTCGTGAGTCGTATTTTTAATGGAAGTTATTGTTATAAAATTTGTAGAGATTGTATAAAGTGACTTTCAGTAGAGCAACATATATAATATCTTATTAAAGTCGTATGATCTAGGTGCCAATTTGTCTATACAAAAGCAAGTAGTTATTGGCTGGCGGATTATTGATAAATAACCTAAGCTCGAATTTCATCTGATACCACTACGGCCAAAATCTCATCACGTCCTTAAGCACCACAGTTTGCAAAATTATTATTTTTTTGTGCTGCATCAGCCCAATTAGGGTTAGGTCACCGCATTGCTAAGGTCTCTAGATCACACACAATTAGCCTCGCACACAGACTGAGTAAGACTCCTCTGCACGAGGGATCAGTCCGTCGCAGAGGCTGCTACCTACACCACACACAACGAACACAAGAGACGAACATTCATGCCCTCAGCGGGATTCGAACCCGGGATACCAGATATGATGCTGCTCCAAGTCTACGCCTTAGACCACACGACATCTGATATCGTCTTTTGAGAAAGTGTGGAGGGATGAAAATAAGTTTATACCTCACAATGTTGTGTTTGGACTTAGGATACAAGTGAAGAAATGAGTTTGTTATGACAGCAGCCCAAGTTAAATCCCAGACTGGTTCTTGTGGCACTTGCTGTGGACAATGTGGTATCGGGAAACGTTTTTCTCCGAGTACTCATTTATTCGTGTAACACTAATGGTAAAAAACACTTAAAACTGAAAAGTTACTTTTACCTAATGACAGGTTTATCGTTGAAGATAGGGCTGCTTATGTTCGCTAATAGCTGATTACGTTGTTGCTATTGGACTGAAATTGTGTGAGTTGAAATAAGCTGGACTTTTCACTCGAGTGAAGAAAAGAAATGTTTACGGAGTAGGTCTATTTCTGTCCCGTCAGAGAAGAATAAACCCGCTGTTATAGGGTGAGTAAGAAGTATGTGGGTTTATACAGAAACTAACGAAGATGTACGAAAGAAACAAGAAGAGTTAAACTTTACTGCCTTGTACAAAAGACAGAAAGGATTTTACGGATGCAAGTGCCATGTTCAAAAAATAAAACTTAGGTACGTGTGTTGTAGGAAACTAAGCTTATTGGACTCCGTAAGCTTCGAAAATAATGACGTGATTGATGAACGTTTTTAGGAGCGTTCACAAAATTGCTCAAAAGGGCTATCGGCTGCGTCATGTCAGCTTGTTTTGCCTTCCGTATTTTCATCTCTCCTTCTGTCCTTCGGTCTTTCCGTCTGTCCACCAGCATGGAAGAATTCAACTCCCATTGGACAGATTCATAGAATTCCGAGTTCGTATATTTTCTGAACATATGTCGAGAAAAATTAAGTTTCATTAAATTGTGACAAGAAAAACGGGTGCTATATATGAAGATCAATATAAATTTTTGATCATATCTCATTCATTTCTTCTGAAAATGAAAAAAAAAGTTTCAGAAATATGTATAAGGAAAACCAAATCACACATTTTAAACTTAATGAATTTTTCGAAAATTTTGCCATTCGTTTATTATGGGGGAAAATGTTGTACAGCCGTATGAGCTACAAATGACAATATGGCGCATGCGCATTGCATGTTGGGTACCTACGGCTACAAGCACATATACAGAGTTTGCAATAACTATTGCTTTTCCACTGTAACAAAGAATGCACGAAAGCGCCTCGATGTTACTTTACAAATATATTGCCTGTCTTGTTGATACTACTGGCACACATTTCATGCAAGGCTGTAGGAAACAAGGTAGGTATGACTTAATACCGTAGAGATTCACATTTAGCTACGGAAACTAAAAAATGCTTTCCCTTTGTGCCGCTGACGTACACATATTGCTGCCAGTAATGTAAGAAATATTAAAAGCTTCTCCATGGAAGCACATTAATGCGTTCTTTGCACTGTTGCGCTAATTACATCGCTGCCAAAAATTTGAAACGCAATTAAGTCTTTATGTAAAGTGGATGATACTTTTGTTCGAATCTAACGAGTTTGGAGTCTCTATATAGATTTTCGTAAAAGTCTCCAACATTAAATTTTACGAAAATCCGTCCAGTCTGAGCCGACGCAATATATGCGGGTAAACAGACAAAGAGAAAGACAGATATGACGAAACTCATAGACGCCCCTCGCAAATAAAGTGAAAGCGCTTGGAAGTCCTGACCCTAATTTATTATTTTGTTTATCATTTCTACATTTTTCCAGTGCGCAACAGCCTCTGGTGGGCCAGGATCTCCTAATTATCGAGGCTTCACGATCAAACTCAGACACACCACACTCAGTAGGACTCCTCTGGACAAGTGACCGGCCCGACACAGAGACCTGTACCTGACAACACACAACACTCACAACAAACAAACATACTTGCCCCCAGAAGGAACCGAAAACAGAATCCCAGCAAGCGAAGTCCCACGCCTTAGACCGCGTGGCCACTACTTTTTCTATAGAAAACAATATAAATGAACTTTGTTTTCCATGTAAATTGGGCGACATATTTGACTCATTGTGACCACATTTGGACTTTCGTGGCAGGTTTTCTTAAAAAGTACCCCGTAAAAAATTTCACGACATTGTGTCCAATATTAGCAGCGCTCATACTTGCGGACACGAAAAAAGCTAAAGGATACTTTTTGTCATTTATGCTAAGGCGTCTAATATGATAAAATATTTCATGGTTACATTCATTACAGTCAGATAGCAAGAAGCATAGCACAGTGACCGGCGACACTTCACTGCAGGACCATAAGTATAAAACTGTCTGTTTCTCTCTTTACAAAGAACTAGATATTCCCAATATATGATTTGACCTTTGTGTGCTAATTTTTTTTAGATGTTTGTGAAGTTCAAAACGGATTTAAAACACGCTATAGACAAAGACTTAAAATTATTAATTCTTGATCTTGTAAGAGCGTAAATTAGTATTGAAAATTTCAGCATAATAATCAGACACATATTCTTCGTCATCACTTTCCTATACCTCTCTTTTATTCTCCTTCTAACATGATTTACAGTTTATGTGTGCTGATAAAAGAAGAATCTCAAATTCATTGATTCTTCTCGTTCCTTTCCTGTCTCTTTCAATCCCAATCCTTTTCCTCTCTTACAGTATTTTGTTAAATTGGCATTGTGTGTTCATCCCATTAGTTTCATTCTTGTATACATAATTTATTCTTTTTCTACCCATTCTTTAACATAATAAAATAGTTATAGCAACGTATTTTATAAACTTCTTTGATGCTTATTAAATTCCATTATTTTTCTAAACATTTCATTTCTGATGTCGTTTCTTATTTTTAATACTTCTCAAAACTTTATGCCTTTTGTTGAACTTATGAATTTTTATATCTTTGCAAGATTTCGATTTTTGCTGTATACGTTGGTCTCGCTTTACAATTTTTCTTATATGCTTTGGTTTTGCATTGTTTTGGAAGGTTGTCTGTTCGATGTTAATTTACAACCACATCGGTGCGTCTTACACTTCGCAAAATAAAAACTTACTTTGAGTCAAAACAGGTGACATGGGAGGAACTGATTTTCTAAATAATCCCAAGTCTATTTTGATTGTTTAGACAGTACTGACCTTCCGGACTTAGAAGAATAAATATTTGAAAATTTAAAGTAAATTCGTGCACTGTCTCTTCAAAACATTTTGCTTTGCACAAGAGGATAGTTTTTTTTCTGATAATTGTTTGGACAGACGTGTATTCGCTGAAATGGACTACTAGCTAAGTACGTGTGTTGCAATGGAAAACGAGGAAAGTGTAAATATTATGCCAGAAAGTTTTTGCGTTAATCTTAATTTCATGTTTTACTCACAGAGAATGTTAAACGAATTCAGATTTACGAAGCTATAAATCTATATATATTAACTCGCATTTTAAAAATATTGCAAATAAATGCATTAACCCTTTAAACGCCGATTTAAATCCCATCTGCCATCTACTGGCATTATTAGGAGCTCACCTTATTTTCCACGTTAGCGGGTTAAGGGTTAAGGACAAAAAAGTGGTCACCCCATTCGGCGCTTGTGATGATACGAGAGCATACGTTCATTCTGTTCGGCAAACGAAGCTTTAAAGGGGGATCAAGACATACTTTAAAAAATAATATTTTGTCCTCAAGGCAGAAAGATTTAGGGCGCACAGAATGTAGTACAGTTGAAAGAGAAGTGAGATGATTGACATACTTTTTATTGCAGCGAAGTTTAGTCGATTTTCAGAGGTAATTTGTTTAGTACGCAATGGACGTATCAGTTACAAAATTAAACACGATTAGCATTTAAATTGAATTTTAGCTACTGTTAATG
>Ga0123357_10006946_pt1 | contig 13912 bp, 12 predicted proteins | sample TergutEmb28metaG_FD_89873 | JGI IMG/M metagenome (GOLD analysis project Ga0123357, IMG submission 89873) | Embiratermes neotenicus P4 segment gut microbial communities from Petit-Saut dam, French Guiana - Emb289 P4 | ecosystem: Host-associated > Arthropoda: Insects > Digestive system > Gut ... | reverse complement strand
GGCTCCAGGTTCCAGCCCAATTTTTGCGAAATACCCAAAAGTTGCTTCCGACCATCATATGGTCGAGTTCATGTGCGACTACCTGCGCATGATGGTGGGCGGAAACCTCAATGCCTTCGAGATTGAAAACCTGATGGACATGGAAATTGAAACCCATCATCAGGAAGCGCATCAGGCTCCGCACGCGATTGACGAGATCGGGCAGGCGATGCCGGCCTTCGGTATCGTGGTCTGCGTGATGGGGGTCGTCAACACGATGGGTTCGGTAGGGGAGCCGCCCGCAGTGCTCGGCAAGATGATTGCCGGGGCATTGGTGGGAACATTCCTGGGTATCCTTCTTTCATATGGGTTCATTTGTCCACTGGCGACCCAGATCAAACAAAAGGTCGAGGAGAACAGCAAGGTTTTCCAGGTGGTGAAGGTGGTATTACTGGCGAGCATGAATGGCTACGCCCCGCAAATCGCAGTGGAATTCGGGCGCAAGGTGCTATATGCCAACGACCGGCCTACTTTCCTGGAACTGGAACAGGAACTCAAGAACCGCAAGGGCTGAAGGGGCATGAACGATGAACGACACCCAGCAGCCCATCATTGTCAAACGCATCAAGAAAACCGCTGCCGGTTCGCACGGCGGGGCATGGAAAATAGCCTATGCCGACTTCGTGACCGCAATGATGGCGTTTTTTCTGATGATGTGGCTGCTCGGCTCAACCGCGCAAGGAGATTTGAATGGCATTTCCGACTATTTCAAAAACCCGCTCAAAGTATCGATGCGGGGTGGCCAGGGTTCGGGCGACAGTTCGAGCATCATTAAAGGTGGTGGCGAAGATTTATCCCGCAAGGTGGGTCAGGTACGGCGAGGCGATACGCCTTCAAAGCGGTCGCCTAACCTGGACGCCGCGCGCCAGAGGCAAAAGGGCGGATCCAGTCCTGAAGGGTTGGAACAGGAAAAACGTCGTGAACGCCTCCGCCTGATTGACCTTAAAGGGAAAATCGAGGCACTCATTGAGGCCAATGCCCAGTTGCGCATGTTCAAGAACCAGATACTGATTGACATCATTTCGGAAGGGCTACGCATCCAGATCGTCGATGAACAGAACCGCCCGATGTTCGATATTTCCAGCGATGTATTACACCCGTATAGCGTGGTACTGCTACGCGCTATTGGACAAGCGCTCAACGAGGTCGATAACCGCATCAGCCTTTCAGGGCATACCGATTCGGCACGATACGCGGGTGGCGAACGGGGTTTTTCAAATTGGGAACTCTCGTCAAACCGCGCCAACGCAGCACGGCGCGAGTTGATTGCTGGCGGCCTGACGGTAAATAAGGTGGTGCGCGTGGTTGGGCTGTCCGACACCATTCCCCTGGACAACAACAACTTGCTGAACCCGATCAACCGGCGCATCAGCATCATCGTGCTCAACAAAGAATCTGAAGAAGCTATTCGCAATGAAATGATCGGCCAGTTTCCTGAAGCTTCGGTGGAATCGGCTCCGGAAGCAGAGGAACTGGGCCGCAGCATTGAGAACAGATTGAATGTGCCGCCCAGTAAGGTTTCCAGGCCATAAACGAAAAGGTTTTGTCATGACATCCCCCCCGGCTTCCCGTGATCCCCGCGACAGTCCTAGCCTTGGTTTCTCCCCTAGCTCGGGAGACTCGCGGCCTAAACCATCCGGCATGCCGGAGGCACGCACTACCGTAAACGATCCCTTGAAGGCGATTTTGGGCATGCGCAGCTTAATTCCGGCCAGGGCGCGCGAATTCCAATTTACCGAGGCCGATTTCGAGCGTATCCGCAACCTGTTGTACAAAAATTCGGGGATCGTGTTGTCGCCTTCCAAGCACGACATGGTCTACAGCCGATTGGCGCGACGCTTGAGGTCGTGCGGTGACACAACCTTTGCTCAATACTTGCAGCGGCTCGAACGGGATCAAAGCGAGTGGGAAACTTTCATCAATTCGCTGACGACCAACCTGACTTCTTTTTTTCGCGAAGCGCACCATTTCGAGATTCTCGCCAGCCAGCTCAAGCAGATAACGGAAAAGCGCCTCATCAAGATATGGTGCTGCGCCTCGTCGACGGGGGAAGAACCGTATTCGCTGGCGATTACGGCCTGCGATACTTTTGGGTCCCTGACGCCGCCGGTGGAAATCATTGCCAGCGATATCGACACTTCCGTGCTCGCGCAAGCTGAAAAAGCCATCTACCGCCGTGACAGGCTGGATCGTATGCAACCCGCGCACTTGTCGCGATATTTCATCCTCGCCCCTGACAACGATGGTTCCTATATCGTACGACCCGAACTGCGGCGGCTCATCCGTTTTCACCGTATCAACTTGTTGTCTCCGGCATGGCCGGTACAAGGGTCGTTCGATGCGATTTTCTGCCGCAATGTCATGATTTATTTCGACAGGCCGACGCAATATAGTATTTTGAAACGTTTTGTCCCGTTATTGCGGCAGGACGGGCGGCTCTACGCTGGGCACTCTGAAAGTTTCATTCATGCTGCCGATTTGCTGCGCCCCATCGGACGTACGGTATACGTGCGCCTGGATTCACCGTTGTGCTGATTTGGGAGCCGAACTTGCGAGGCGTGCCAATATCAAACCCACCCCAGGCTCAGCGTGAACCTTCTCAGGCGGCGGCAACACCGCCACGGGCGCGGGGTGTCCCCTATTCGGGAACCATCATTTTCATCGGCGCTTCGACTGGCGGAACCGAGGCCATTCGTGAAGTCCTGACCCGGTTGCCAGCAGACGTTCCGCCAATCTTGATGACGCAACACATGCCGGAAATGTTTACCGCCTCGTTTGCACACCGCCTCAACCTGTTGAGCAAGGTAAACGTGAAAGAGGCAGCACAGGGTGAAATGATCGAACCCGGCATGGCTTATTTGGCTCCTGGCCATTCGCACCTGCGGATAAAGAAAATGCATGCCGGCGGCTATCAATGCGAATTGTCGCGCTCAGACCCGGTCAATCATCACCGGCCCTCAGTCGATGTGCTGTTTCATTCTGCGGCGGAGCAGGTCGGGCATGCTGCGATTGGCGTCATCCTTACCGGCATGGGCAAAGATGGTGCCGTTGGCCTGCTACGCATGATGCAGGCCGGTGCCTGGACGATTGGGCAGGATCAGGATACGTGCGTCGTCTATGGTATGCCCCGTGAAGCGGCACTGCTTGGCGCGTTGAAGGAAGTCGTCCCAATTACCGAAGTTGCCGCACGGGTATTGCAGCGATTGGGAGGCGGATTTCACAGTCATGCCGAATACCCCCGCGTATGATCGTGAGAACCGTATTTATGGTTGGTAATGTCATAGCGCCTGTCATACGTAGTAATACGTATGTAAAGGTTTCCGATCAATGTTTCTAGAAACTAGTTGTCCAAAAACAAAAAATGTAAGCCACTGCTGCCAGCCACGCTGACCAGGTATATGGCCGCTTTCGGCGGAGAATGCGAAATGTCCGATTTGCTGAAAAACATCGATGCCCGTACCAAGCTGGCCGGGACGAATAAGCTTGAAATCCTGCTATTCACGTTGGGTGTAGACCAACGGAGCGGGCGGCGGGAAACTTTCGGGATCAACGTATTTAAGGTGCGCGAAGTCATGCGCACGCCCGAAATTACTGCCGCGCCCGAAATGCCCACCGCAGTTAAAGGTATGGTCAGCCTGCGCGGCGTGCTGGTTCCCGTTGTCGACTTGGCTAAGTATACCGGGATAGGGGAAGATTCGGTGCGCGACATCATGATCGTCACCGAATACAACGGCCATACCCAAGGCTTCCTGGTCGAAGCGGTCGATACCATTCTTAGGCTCGACTGGACGCAGATGCGCGTGCCGCCGGACATGCTGGTTGCGCACATGGGCGGCTTGGTTACGGCGGTAACCGAATTGCCAGACAACCGGCTCGTCATGCTGCTCGATGTCGAGAAAGTACTGTCGGAGACCACGCGCTACGACGAAGACAGCGTGCTTTACAAGGACATCAAACCGATTGACGACGCCGAAAACTACCTAGTGGTGTTCGCCGACGATTCTTCAGTGGCGCGCAAACAGATCACGCAGACGCTCGACACAATGGGCGTGAAGTACATTGGTGCGATCAATGGGCGCAAAGCCTGGGATGAACTGAAAAAAATCGCCGACACAGCGACATCTTCCGGGCGTAAGGTCTCCGATATGCTCAGTTTGGTGCTGACCGATGTCGAAATGCCTGAAATGGATGGCTACCTCCTGACCCGTCACATCAAATCCGACCCACGCTTTGCAGGCGTGCCAGTGGTCATGCATTCCTCGCTGTCGGGGATGTCGAACCAGCAACTCGGCCTTTCGGTTGGTGTAGACGAATACGTTCCGAAGTTCGAGCCGTTGCGTTTGTCGCAAACCCTGCGTCACCTGATTCTCGGCACCCCCCTGCAACCCGAAGATACCCCAGACGGGGAAGAACAGAAGTGAGGTAAGGTCATGTTGAATCTGGAATCGCAAGGTAAAAGCAATATCGAAATCAAACCCGAGCAAGCGCTGTTTGGTGCGGACGAGGGGCAGGCTGTGCTCGCTGGGTCGAACCGCATGGAAATCCTCCTGTTCTCGCTAGGTACGAGCGAGACGTTCGGCATCAACGTTTTCAAGGTAAGGGAGGTTTCGGCCAGACCCTTCATCACCAAAGCCCCCAACATGCCGCGTGGCGTGGAAGGGCTGATTTCCCTGCGTGGCAATGTGATTCCGGTGCTCTCGCTCGCCAAGATACTGGGGCTGGCGGAACCTGGCGCGCCGCTTGGCGGCTCGATGATGGTGACGGAATACAGCCAGCACACGCTGGGTTTCATCGTCGAAGCAGTCGACCGCATCATTCGCGTGGAGTGGGATAAGGTTCGTGCGCCAGAAAACGTTTCAGGTAGCCTGCAAAATTACATTACCGCGATTACGGAACTGACCGGTGGCAAGCTGGTGTCCATACTTGATGTCGAAACCATCCTCGCCAGCACGTTCGGCGATGTGGTGGTTGGCAATATCGATCCCCTACATGGCGGGCATAGCTTCAACGTGTTCTTCGTTGACGATTCTTCGGTGGCGCGGCGCAAGATCATCGAAGTGCTCGACAAACTCGGCGTACATCACAAGCATGCCGTAAACGGGCTGGAGGCATGGACCCGCCTTGAGGGCATGGCCAACCACGCGCAGCAGGCAGGGCGGCATGTCTCGGAGGAAATCGACCTCATTATGGTCGATGCCGAGATGCCGGAAATGGATGGTTATGTGCTGACAAAGAACATCAAGAACGACAATCGTTTCGATGGTATTCCCGTCGTCATGCACTCGTCGCTGTCGTCCGAGGCCAACCGGGCGATGGGCAAACGCGTTGGCGTGGATGCCTATGTGGCGAAATTTGATGCCGAAGTGCTTGCGCAAACCCTGCGGCCACTTCTCCAGCGAGGGCATTAAGGTTGAGACCGACAGCACATACCTAAGAGAGAGACCGGAGAAAACAAATGGGCGATCCCAAAACGAAATTCCTAATCGTGGACGACTTTTCGACGATGCGGCGTATCGTCCGCAATCTGCTCAAGGAGTTGGGATATGCCAATGCGGACGAAGCCGAGGATGGTGTGGTGGCTTTGCATAAACTTGAGACCATGCCTATGGAGTATAACTTTGTCGTTTCCGATTGGAACATGCCCAACATGGATGGCCTCGCGCTGTTGCAAAAAATTCGCAGTTCACCGCACCTCAAACATTTGCCGGTGCTGATGATTACGGCAGAGGCTAAAAAGGAAAACATCATTGCCGCCGCGCAGGCCGGGGCGAGCGGATACATCGTCAAGCCGTTCACGGCGGCAACCCTGGCCGAGAAACTGGAAAAAGTATTTGAAAAAATGAAACCGGCTTGAGTTTGGCGGTTAGCGGAAAACAACGGGAACCTGAAAGGACAGGTTTCCGACAGGACAAACATAGAGAGTAACGGGAGCCGATGGTGGCTAAACGCAAGATCGACGAAATAGGAGACTCGGACGAACTCCAGTCCTTGTTTGACAGTATCGCGGCGTCTGGTGATGCCGAGGAAACCGCGCCCGCTGAAACGGCGGCTACATCCCCTCCGGTATCTGTGCCGAAGCCTGTTGTCCCGGATGCGAGCGATGCGGATGACAACGAGGAACTACAGGCACTGTTCGACTCCGAATCCGACAGATATGCTGTCCCGGCGGCCAATGGCATGGCAGGTGCGGAAGAGGTGGGTAACCGCGATTCCGTGATGTTCAACCGCATCGGCAAGATGACGCGCAAGCTGCATGACATGCTGGTCGAGCTTGGGCTGGACAGCAAGTTGCAGGCAGTGGCCGATTCGATGCCTGATGCCCGCCAGCGGTTGACTTATGTCGTACAGATGACAGAACAGGCAGTCGGTAAAGTGCTCAACGCGACGGATGTTGCCAAACCGTTGGTTGAAAAAACACAAACGGAATCCGAAGCCTTGCGTGTGCGCTGGGACAGCTTGTTCGACAACCGGCTTTCGGTCGATGAGTTCAAGGCTCTGGCCATGGAAACGCGCATGTTTCTCGGTTTGGTTGCCGAGGGTTGCCAGGTGGTGGACGCCAGGTTGCTTGAAATTATCATGGCTCAGGATTTTCAAGATTTGACCGGGCAGGTCATCAAGAAAGTCCTCGAATTAGCGCAGGAACTCGAATCGCAATTACTGGGCATCCTCATCGAGGCTGCCCCGGAAGATTTTACTGAGAAGGCAGGTTGCCTGCTCAATGGACCGGTTATCAACGGCGAAGGCCGCGACGACGTTGTGACCAACCAAGGGCAGGTCGATGACTTGCTCGCGAGCCTGGGTTTTTAGCAGCTAGTAGCGCGGCAAGGCAATGAGATTGGGAGTAAACTATGAGCGATTTTGTCGGAATGGAAGACCTGTTGCAGGATTTTCTCACCGAGGCAGAAGACCTGTTGTCGGATGTCGATAACAAACTGGTCGACCTCGAACGCAGCCCGAACGACCGGGGTTTGCTCAACGACATTTTCCGGGGCTTTCACACCATCAAGGGTGGTGCGGGTTTCCTGAACGCTACCGAACTGGTGATGCTCTGCCATCTCACCGAGAACCTGTTCGACAAGCTGCGTAACGGCGAGCTTGCGGTGACTTCCGAAATCATGGATGTCATCTTGTCTGCGACGGCTGGGGTACGTGACATGTTCAACCAGCTCTCGCAAGGGATGCTGCCGACCCCTGCCGACCCCAACATCACTGCTGTGCTCAAAGCGGTTTTGAGCGGGGAGGGTATTCCTGCTTCTACCGTTGCCGTACCGACCACTCCCCCAGCGGCTTCCGGGACGTTGCAGGTCGCACCTGGGACAGGGCAAGGCAAAGCCCCCAACTGGGACGAATTGCATGCGGCTGTCACTGGCGCTGTAACCCCGGCTTCTGGGGCAACACAGGCCGAAGCGCCTCACCATGCGGGGACTTCCGTGGTTTCGGTAACGGCCGACCCCGAAGCCATTGTCAAGCATGCGCTTGGCCGGCGAGCCACCGATGTCCCAGGCGTTAGCGGACCGACCGGGCGACGCGTCGAAGAACGCCAGCGCGACACATCGATCCGGGTCGACACCGCGCGCCTCGACCAGGTACTTAACCTGTCGGGCGAAATCGGCTTGACCAAGAACCGCCTTAATGCGCTACGCAGTGATATCCTCAATGGCCGCAGCGATACCGAAACATTGCATGCGCTCGATGTGGCAGTGAGCCAACTCGACTTGCTGGTTTCCGATTTGCAGAATGCCGTCATGAAAACGCGCATGCAGCCTATCGGGCGACTCTTCCAGAAATACCCGCGCATTGCGCGCGACCTCGCACGCAGCCTCGGCAAGGATGTCGAATTGGTTTTGGTCGGTGAGGAAACCGAGATCGACAAGACGATGATCGAAGATCTGTCTGACCCGATCATCCACCTGATCCGCAACGCGGTCGACCATGGTGTCGAAAGCGCCGAAGATCGTCGCCTTGCTGGCAAACCCGAAAAAGCGGACGTGCGCCTGGAAGCACGCCAGGAGGGTGACCATATCGTTATTCTCGTCGCCGACGATGGACAAGGCATGAGTCCCGAGAAGCTGCGCGCCAAAGCCGTCGAAAAGGGTCTTGTTTCCGACGAAGAGGCCAATACGATGGACGACCGGCAGAGTTTTAATTTGGTTTTTTTGCCGGGTTTCTCGTTGGCTACCAAGGTCTCGGACGTTTCGGGTCGTGGTGTAGGCATGGATGTTGTGCGCACCAACATCCAGAAGCTTAACGGAAGCATCGACATCCATTCGGTGCAGGGCAAAGGAACGACTTTCATCATCAACCTGCCCCTGACACTGGCCATCTTGCCCGTGTTGTTGGTCAAACTGGGTGATCAGCCGTTTGCCGTGCCCCTGTCGATGGTGCGCGAGATATTGCCCATCGACCTGAACGAGGTAAGGGAAGTTGGGGGTCGTGCCACAATGGTGGTGCGTGGCGAAGTCCTACCCATCCTGCCCTTGAGCAAGCTGCTCGGATGGGAACAGGAAAACACGCCAGAGTATGGCGTGCTGATGCAAATGGCCGAACTGTCGTACATCCTCGCCATAGACACCTTTGCAGGACGCGAAGACGCGGTTATCAAATCGCTCGACGATTTCCGCCCGAAAGGTGTGGCCGGAGTTACTACCCTCTCGAACGGGCAGATCGTGTTGATCCTCGACATGAAGGAACTCCTTGGCGCGGCGGGTGATCAGCGCGGAGTGCCGAGAGCTGCGCTAATCAAATCGACAGGAGAGAAAGAACGGTTCGAACCGAAAGAACCGGTTGCGGCTTGAACTGCTCGCAGGCGAAAGGCCCGACTAAGTTGAACGAGAGGGTGGGAAAGTAAACGGACAACGGCGCGGTGAGCGCCGTTGTCCGTTATTGCGAGTCCGTTTTTTTATTTGACGGCACGGCTTTTCCCCGTCGTGGCGGAAACCTTTGCCTGCGAGAAAGCCTGAAAGGCTTCGGATGATGCACGGGTAAGCCGATCTACAGCGGTACGGGTCGTATTCAGGGTGTTCTGGATAGCGCTTATCGTGCCTTCGTCTGCGATGGGCAGTCCCTGGAACATTTGTTGGATGGTTCCGAGAATCTCCGTGCTGTTGCTGGTGATCTGTTCGCCGACGAGTTTGCTGATCTGTGCCTGGGCTTTGGTAGCGATTTCGGTGATTTCGCGAGCGCCTGCAAAAACCTTTTCGGCGGAATTTTGAGCAAAACGGGTGCGGAGCTGTACGGCTTCCTGGGGGTTCCTGATCCCACTAAGAGCCTTGGCATTGTTGACGCTATCCTCGAACAGCGACTTGGCGACCGCAACCTGGACTTCTATGACGCGTTGCGTGTTTTCAATGGAAAGCTGCGCCAGTTGCACAGCCGCTTCGAGACTCTTCTTTTGTATTTCGTTGAATTGCTGCTCCGGTTTGGCTGTCATATCGATCCCTCATGAACTGGTTGAGTTGTGCGGTATATTTTAGTTATGCCGCATGGAAGACGATTCCGGAAAGGTTTCAGACGCCTTCACCGTATCGGGGTTCTATATTATGCGTTCGTCCGGATGACAGGGCAAGCGGCAATGTCATATAAAGTATACATAATGCGACTTTTTTACGTTTTTTGAATCATCTCTGTTTTTTGTCAAAGATGGTTTGATGCGGCTTTATATGTATCCCGGTTCACAATAAAATATCCAATTTATTTCCATAATCCCCCTCCCGCAAGCGGGCGAGGGATGGCAGGTGGTTTTGGTAAAAAAGGAAAACTACTACGCAAAAATGAATCAATTACTTCCTGTTAAGCATCATATCCATGGAGTAGCAAGGGATATTGATGTCACCTTGGAGTTGAAAGGAACAAAAAAACAAGCGTTGATTTTTGTCGGTTTGTCATTCTTGCCCCTGGCACTTTTTTAACTCATCGCGGGCGGCTTTTACCCCTGAAGGGACGCCCGTCCTGCGAACCATTCTTGCGGGGCGGGTGGGATCCGGCATCGCGGCCGCCCCACTGTTCACGTCCAGGGCGTTTGCTTTGCGTCTGTTTCTCCCAAGGTTTCGCGGAAGACTTGTAAGGTTTGCCGTCGCGGTATGGATCGACAATATTGGCGGTGCTCCGGGGACGACGCACGGGTAACGCTTCGTTCTCCCCAACCGGGCGCACGTCGAGCGAGCGGTTGCGCACCACAATGTGCCCCAGCGCGGCGAGCAGGCCGGCAGGGAGTTGGGCAGGCAATTCAACCGTGGAAAATTCGTTGAAGAGGTCGATCTGGCCGATGTGTCGCCCTTCGATACCACCCTCATTGGCAATGGCACCCACGATTTCCTTCGGTGTGACGCCATGATCCCGGCCTACCGCGATGCGGTAGCGTTGCATTTTGCCACCCGCGAAAACCTTCGCAGGAATGGCTTCTCTCGCTTCCCGCCGCGTGCCGCGTGCATGTGCTGCGCCTGTGGTGAAGATTTCTTCGCGCAACGGCTTGCCTTGCGGGTGCAGTGCAGTGGCCTGTTCCCAGCCCCGGCCTTCCTCCTCCTCGATCTGCAATGGTCGTCCGGTCTGGACGAGATAGGCGAGCGCGGCGGCGACTTCGCGGGAAGAGAGTTCGTTTTCTTCCACGATCTCTTCCACCACATTCATGAAAAATCCCAATACCATATCCTGATCGGCCAGTGTGTCTAGCACCTTTTGCTTGAACTGGCTAATGCGCAGGCTGGAAACATCCTCGCGGCTGGGCAATGCGATAGGCTCGATTGGCTGGCGGGTAGCATGCTCAATGCTCTTCAGCATCCGCCGCTCACGCGGCGCGACGAACAGGACAGCCACGCCTTCGCGTCCTGCGCGTCCGGTGCGGCCAATGCGGTGGACATAGGCTTCCGTGTCGTAGGGAATGTCGTAGTTGATGACGTGACTAATGCGCGGCACGTCGATCCCCCTGGCGGCTACGTCCGTAGCGATAACGATGTCGAGCGAGCCGTTTTTCAACTGCTCGATGACGCGTTCGCGTAAACCTTGCGTCATATCACCATTAAGTGCGGCGGCAGCATAACCGCGAGCGGCGAGTTTATCGGCCAGTCCCTCCGTGCCGATCTTTGTACGCACGAAAACGATGGCTGCATCAAGCTTTTCTTCCGCATCCAAGATGCGGGTGAGGGCGTCGAGCTTGTCGACGCCGCGCACCAACCAGTAGCGCTGGCGTATTTTCTCCACCGTCGATGTTGCTGCGCGGATGCGCACCTCTTCCGGTTTGCGCAAGTGGCGCTGCGCGACTGCACGGATTGCGGTGGGCATCGTGGCCGAGAACAGCGCAGTCTGACGGGTCGGGGGGGTGTGTTCAAGAATCCATTCGACATCTTCGATGAATCCCATACGCAACATTTCATCAGCCTCGTCGAGCACCAGCATCGAGAGGGCGTCAAGCTTGAGGCTGCCGCGTTCGAGGTGATCCATGATCCGGCCAGGTGTGCCGACGATGACCTGTGCGCCGCGTGCGAGTTGGCGCAACTGCACCACCATGCTTTGGCCACCGTAGACCGGCAGCACATGGAAATTTTGCAGATGGCGCGCGTACTTGGTGAACGCTTCGGAAACCTGGAGCGCGAGTTCGCGTGTCGGGGTGAGCACCAGTGCCTGTGGCCGTGCGCTGGAAAGGTCGAGCCTGGCCAGAACCGGCAGGGCGAACGCGGCGGTTTTACCCGTTCCCGTCTGTGCTTCGCCAAGCAGGTCGCGCCCCGCGAGCAGATGCGGGATACATGCCGCCTGGATGGGGGAAGGAGTTTCATAACCGACATCGGCAAGCATTGCAAGCAGGTTGGTGGGGAGGCCGAGTTGCCCGAACGACGCCATCGCGGCGGAGGAGAAAGAATTTTCAGTCATGTTGGGATTATCTTGTAGCGCGTGTAAGGGCGGAAAATAGCGCTTAGTGGGGCAGGGGCGGTATGAAATGTGACGGCCTACCGTGCAGAAAAACGAAACACGACCCGCAGGCCGTGTCTCAACGGAACACCACCTAAAGGCTGTGTTGCCGAAATATGTATCGTATAATTTTAGAGCGGGCGGATGTTGGCCGCCTGCAAGCCTTTCGGGCCAGTTTTGATTTCAAACTCTACGCGCTGATTTTCGGCGAGGGTTCTGAAACCCTTGCCCTTGATTTCACTGAAATGCGCGAAAAGATCGTCACCCCCTTGCTCGGGGGTAATGAAACCGAAGCCCTTGGCGTCGTTGAACCATTTAACGGTACCGGTTTGAGTGCTCATGTGTGTTCCTGTGAAGCGAGTTGCGTGGATTGCGTGATGATGGGGCAAGCCCGGAAAGTCAGAACGATAGAAACGTATCAAAGGAATCCAACCGGGCATTCATGCACGAATACGGGACGACCACAGGGACAACGCTTGAATCGACTGCTGCGCGTCAAGATACACGGTTTTCGCGGAGAGTGTGGATTTTTTGCTGGAATAAGTGTTGTTTTTTTGTGTTTTGGCAGGGACTTGCCCTGGATACCGTGAAAACAAGTAATGATCCACACCCGCGGTGATTCCGGCAATCCGGGAAAACCGCCAGGATTGTCTGCATATTTTTCCCCAGTCAGTACTGTGTCCTGTAGTCTTTCCCACGCGAGAAGCGGCTGCGCCAATGTTCCAGATAACCCCTAGCCAGTTCCGTATTTTTCCAGACTACGAGCACGTTTTCGCTGTTCTTGGTGGCGGCTTTGCTGAAATTGAAGCTACCGGTCTCGACCGTCTCGCGGTCGACGATGATTACTTTGTCGTGATGGATTGGGTAGGCCGACACCGTCCTCACTTGGCAACCGGCATTGACCAGGGTCGATAGCGCCGCTCGGGCTTTGCCGGATTGGTCATGGACGAGATTGCTTTTGTGGTCGAAAACGATGGCAACGTCAATGCCTCTGTGGCGAGCCGCGGTCAACGCTTCGACAACTGACGCCGAGGTTATCGAATAAGCCATCATCCGAATTTCCGATTGCGCCGAATCGATTACCTTCAGCACCAGTTTCTCGGCACCTTTGTCCGGTGAGAATGCGTATTCGATGATCCCGTTGTGCCGAACTGTCGCAGTGCGGTCATTGGCGTCCTGCACGGCTCTCCCGGCAGCCCTTTCCCAGTGGGCAGCACCGGCCATGCCGGAGATGATGAGCAGCAAGAAAACGGCTGCTTTGATGCTTTGCTTTAGAAATATATTCATTTTTCTTCGATGGGGAAGGGTTTCCGAAGGGGTGGGAGAGGGAAAGGAAATGCGTATGCTGAATCAAAAACATCCTAAATACACGTTAGATTTTTTATAAGGGAACCTCTGAACAACCTGAGCGTTTTTGACATGGGTTTGTTTTGGCATTGCCAAACAGTAAAATGAAGCTGCTCTGTGGCTCTTTGTGCGTGGGAACCGTGTTTTTCCCCCTGGTTTCCCTTTTCATGGGCGCACGTCCCCCGGCAAAGCCAACAAATGCCTCCGCGCCATCCACAAGTTCGAGAGCGCAAACAGCATCATGAACTGTACCGCGTTTTTGGCGATGCCCCGGTAGCGCACCTTACCTGCAAGGCTCATGGTGCAAGGGCGGACTCGAACGGGTGATCCCAATCCGCACGGCGGAGCAGCGAGCCGTGCTTGACGCCGCGCATCACCTCGCCGGGAAACGTTCGCTGATTCCTGCGCACAAGACCTACGACCAACAGCAACAAACCTACGACGGCCAGTGCAAGGCGGCGGGGTTATCGAACATGCACGGGCTGCGGCATCAGTACGCGCAGGCGCGCTACGAGGAACTGACGGGCTGGAAATGCCCGAAGGCCGGAGGGCCTGCGCGTGACACGCTCAAGGGGGAGGAGCGGGAAACCGACCGGATGGCGCGGCTGACGGTGAGTCGGGAGTT
>Ga0123357_10006944_pt1 | contig 13913 bp, 12 predicted proteins | sample TergutEmb28metaG_FD_89873 | JGI IMG/M metagenome (GOLD analysis project Ga0123357, IMG submission 89873) | Embiratermes neotenicus P4 segment gut microbial communities from Petit-Saut dam, French Guiana - Emb289 P4 | ecosystem: Host-associated > Arthropoda: Insects > Digestive system > Gut ... | reverse complement strand
GGCCGGCAACACCAACCGGACGCCGGGGAACTGCGCGGACAACGCGGCCCGACGCTTGGCCGCGGGACCGGTGGCAGGCAGCGGCGCCGGCAGGCTGGACGAATACGGCGCCCAGTCAGCGCAGATGAACTGCTTGAATGCATCCGAGTATGTATTGACGCGATTGACAGATTCCGCCTGTTTGGCAGCCATTTGACCTCCTGAATGTCTGCCCCCAATTCTAGTGGCCTACCGGGCAAGGCGCGGGCCAACCGCCGCTCGGCTTGCCGAACCGACACTCGTGACGCCGCGACTCGCTTGCGGCTTGGTGACGAGCGGCAACACCAAGACGGTGAACATCGCCACCTGAATGACCAAAGGCAGCAGCGCCAACATCCATCCACCTGGGGTCATGGCTGGGTTGGTGCCCCAACCATTCCTACGCACGATGGCGTCCCATACGTTTCCGTTGTGAATCCCCAAAACTACGAACACGATCTGAAACCCCAGCAGGACCATAACGGCAACAGCCAATGCCCGCCTCACCTGAGCCATCATGGAGAGGTTCACCAACACAGCAATGACAAGCACCACCAGCAAGCCGAAAGAGTCTGCGACCAGCTCAAAGGTCTCGCTCAACCGAAGTGAGATGTCAGTGTACTCCCCTGTTGACAACCTAAAGCCCAAAACCGCCAACACCTGACTAATGCCGAATCCGACGACAACCAGGTTCAGTGCGATCCGATCCTGTCGCCTGTTTCGGATCGCCAAACACAACAGAACTCCACCCGTCAGGGTGATAATTATCGCGGCATAGCGGGGAACCTTGCTGACGAATCGAAAAGATAAGAGGAGAGGCATAGGACTTATGCAGAGGCCCATCAGCACGATCACAAGAATGCCTGCGACAAGCAGTTGCCACCCCGCGACCGGCGCCATTTGTCGCGACGGGACATAACTCACCGGGGCAGCGCTTGCAGGGGGTAAGCGGGTGGCCCCCAACCACTGCAGCAACGCAGGGTAGACGTTCGGGTGCGCCGCTACCTGGGCGCGCAACCCAGGCTGCATCTGCGCGATGGCCGCCAAATCGGCCGGGCTGGTCGACGGATCCGCCACCGCCCTCGTCGCCATCACCAAGTCTGAGTAATCTGCCATGACCGTCCCTTTGTGAACCCACTCTTGAGCCACGACAGGCCCAACGCATCAACTCTTCCCCCCGGTTTGAGCTGTAACGCGCCGAAGGCGTTTCACTAATTGGAGTTTTCCACAGGTCGAAAAGAGGTTGCCGACTTTGGGGTGCGGATCGCGATAATGCTCGCACACACCTGTCAGGAGGGATTCTCGTGGGAAAAGTCATAATGCCGACGACGGACTTGGGGTTCAAGAAGATCTTGGCCTCCACCGATCACAAGACCATCACGCAGGGGTTCATCGCCGATTTCTTCGGCCTGGACGTCGATGTGGACGACATCCGCATCGTCAACCCCTATTCGATTCAACCGGCAGCGGGCGGGCTGGTCGGACAACGCAAGCTGGCAGAGACGTTCCGGGACATCACCGTCGAGATCGCCAACGCCGACCTGTGCCTCGAAATGCAGGTGGTGCGTGACGCGAGCTTTGTCAAGCGCGCCCTGTACTATCTCGACGACCTGTACACCAGCAGGTATAGGTCCGGGCGCGGTAAGGGGCGCAGACGACGTCGCACGAACGAACTGGATCGCTACGCGGTTTTGCGGCCGACCTGGTCGATGAACGTCCTGAGCCAGTCGGGGCTGGAGTGCGAGCATCCTTACCATATGTTCCAGTTGCACGACGTCGACTTGAATGAGTCTTTGGTTCCTGAGCTCGTGCGGTTGGGGTTCTTCGAGTTGTCCAAGCCGGGGGCGTCGGCGCGGCTGGCCCAATGGCGGGGCTTCCTGACGAGCGGCGTCGCGCAGGGCAGTGACCCGGACTATCTGCAGGAGGCTGCGTCTATCATTGAGTATGTCAACTTTTCGTCAGAGGAGCGTCACATGGCTGATCTTCATGAGAAATTCATCGCTGATCGCGACGCCGGCCTGTACTGGGCCAGGCAAGAGGGTCGCGAGCAGGGCCTAGAGCACACTGCGCGGGAGATGCTGCGTCGAAACTTTTCCACTGGTGACGTCGTGGAGATCACCGGCTTGGATGCTGCGGCTGTCAATCAACTGGCTGACAAGCTGGGACTGCTGGCGGCGTAGCCCGCCGCCCGTGCTCAGGTAGGCTAGATGCCATGAAAGCCGCACCCGAGGCGCAGGCAGCGCTGCTGAAGCTGGTCGATTTCGACGCCAAGATCAAAGCCCTTGAGACGCGCAAGCGCACGCTGCCCGAGCACGAACAGCTCAACCAACTGAACGCCCAGCGCCGTGCCCAGGCGGACGTGGCGACGGCCGCCACCACGCGGGCCAACGACACGACCACGGCGATGGCCCGCACAGAGGACGACTTGAACACCGCCCGCACCCGCCTGGCCCGCGACCGTCAGCGCATTGAGGACGGGGTCGTCAACGACGCCCGTTCGATCAGCGCCCTGGAAGACGAGATCGCCCACCTGGAGGGACGCATCGCCGAGCTTGAGGACGTCCAACTTGAGCAGATGATGGCAATCGAAGACGACCAGAAAGCCACTACCGACGCCAATGCCACCAGGACGGATATCGAAACGCAGATGCGCGCCCTCATCGCCAGCCGGGATGCCGCCACCAAAGCGGCCGACGCCGAAATCGCCCAACTTTCCGGTGAACGGCATGGTGTCACATCAGATCTGCCCGCCGACCTGGTGGCGCTGTATGACCGTCAAGCCAGCCGCGGCGGCCCTGGCGCCGCAGGCATAAAGGCGGGGCGCTGCACCGGCTGCGGCCTCGTCATCGACGCGCTCGCGCTGCGGGCCGCCGAGGACGCCGCCCCGGACGAGGTGGTCCGGTGCCCCGAATGCGGCTGCATCCTGGTGCGGGTCTAGTCGCCTAGACTCGTAGGGTGCCGAATCGCGAGTTGGTTGTTCTGGGAGATGTTCCACCGGCGTTGGTCGACGGGCTCACCCAGTTGGCGCAGCGGCTTGAACTGCCGTCCGGCTTTCCCCCACCGGTTGAAACCGAAGCCGCCGCTGAAGCCGCCAACGGGCCAATCGATGGGCGGGCCCGCGAAGCTATCGATATCCCATTCGTCACGATCGACCCGCCCGGCTCGATGGACCTCGACCAGGCGCTGTTCATCGAGACACTGGGCACGGGCTACCGCGTCTGGTATGCGATCGCCGACGTCGCGGCCTGGGTGCGCGCCGGCGGCACCATCGACGCCGAGGCGTGGCGGCGGGGCGAGACTTACTACGCGCCGCAGGTGCGGCTGCCGCTGCACCCGACGTCCCTTTCGGAGGGCGCGGCGTCGCTGCTGGCGGACGGACGCCCCCGCCCGGCTAACGTCTGGCGCATCGACCTCGACGCAGTCGGCGTCGTCACCGATTTCACGGTGACCCGCAACCTGGTGACATCGACGGCGACACTCGACTACCCGGGCGTGCAGCGCGACATCGACGCGGGCACCGCGCCCGAATCCCTGCAACTGCTGAAAACCGTCGGCGAACTGCGTCTCCAGCAGGAGGCGGCCCGCGGCGGTATCAGCCTGAATTTGCCGGAACAGCAGGTAACCGCCCGCCCCGGCGATCATTGGGGCCTCAGCTTCCGGACGCCACTGCCGGTGGAAAACTGGAACGCACAAATCTCGCTGCTGACCGGCTACTGCGCGGCGTCCCTGATGCGCCGCCACGGCATCGGGATTCTGCGCACGCTGCCGCCGGCCGACGGGCGAACCATCGGCTTGCTGCGCAGCGTCGCTCGCAGCCTCGGCCTGGGCTGGAGCAAGCGCACGCCGTATGCCGACTTCGTCCGTCGCCTCGACCCGACCAAGCCGACCGGCCAGGCCATGATGAACTCGTGCACCATGTTGTTCCGCGGCGCCGGCTACACAATCATCGGCAGCGCCGACGACTCGGGCAATATGCCACACGCCGCACTGGCCAGCGAATATGCCCACGTCACCGCCCCATTGCGTCGCCTCGTCGACCGGTTCACGGGGACGATCTGCGCCTGCCTGGCAGCGGGCGAATCCGTGCCTGGCTGGGTGACGCAAGCCTTGCCTGACCTACCCGCCGCGATGGCCGAATCCGACCGTCGCTCCAAGGCTTTTGAATCTGGCATTATCTCGCTGACGGAAGCGTTGGCCCTCCACGACGCCATCGGCCAGCAGTTCGTCGGCGTCATCATCGAGGTGGACGACCGCAACCGCCGCCAGGGCGTAGTCTCGCTGACGGCCCAGGCGGTGCAGGCCAAAGTGCGGGCAAGCCATCCGCTGGCGCTCGGCGCGCAGGTGAACTTGCAGCTCGTCAAGGCGGACATCACCACCGGCGAGGTCAGCTTCGCCCAGGTGTGACCGCTAGACTTGAGGCACGACGAGACCCCCAGGCGATCGCGGCACCGGTGACGGTGCCGAGGAAAGTCCGGACTCCGTAGGGCAAGGTGGTGGGTAACGCCCACCCGGGGCGACCCGCGGGAAAGTGCCACAGAAAACAGACCGCCCTGAAATGGGTAAGGGTGAAACGGCGGTGTAAGAGACCACCGGCGCCTGGGGTGACCCAGGCGGCTAGGCAAACCCCACCTGGAGCAAGGTCATAACGGCATAGGGCGGCCCGCCCGTCGACTGCCTGGTAGACCGCAACAGGCCGCTGGCAACAGCGGTCGCAGATGGATGATCGCCTTCCCGCCGATGCGGGAAACAGAATCCGGCTTATAGGGGGCCTCGTCGCCCCTCCCAGGTGACGAAATTGATGTTGCGAAAGTTTCGCGTCGGTTCATATTGTTATCGAACTGTTATTGGACATGGGGAACGTCAATAGGCAGCTCTGCTAGTGTGAATGATCGCAGCAGGTCAAGAATGCTGTCGCGAAAGTTTCGTTGACGGGATACCAATTCCTCCAACGAAGCAACGAGTATTTTCTCAAGGAGGATAAATGCGTCTCAACGCCAAACCAACTTTGGTGATCGCCCTCGCCGGCCTGTCGCTGCTTGCCACGGCTTGCTCCACAAGCACCACGCCGCCAGCCACAACCACGAGCACGGACACCCCCGCCGCCACAAGCACCACCGCCGCAGCCCCTGTGACAATGACACTTTGGCACAACGGCACCGGCGACAAGGGCCCAGCTTTCTGGCAGCAGGCTGTTGCCGATTTCACGGCCGCCAACCCGAACGTCACCATCAACATCACGATCGTCCAGAATGAGGACTTCGACGGCAAGCTGCAGACCGCCATGGCGGCCGACCAGACGCCTGACATCTTCCTGCAACGCGGCGGCGGCAAGCTGAACGACCAGGTCACCGCTGGCAAGGTTGCCGACATCACCAGCGCTATCGATCCGACCGTCAAGTCGCAGATCGGTGGCGGTTTCGCCACTGACAGCATCGACGGCAAGGTTTACGCCATGCCGATGTCGATCCAGCCCGAGGGCTTCTGGTACAGCCAAGACCTGTTCAAGGCTGCTGGCATCACCGCCACCCCGACCACCATGGCCGAGTTGAGTGACGCCGTCACCAAGCTGCAGGCCTCCGGTGTCTATGGCATCGCCATTGGCGCCAAGGACGCTTGGCCGGCCGCTCACTGGTTCTACCAGTTCGCGCTGCGTCAATGCACCCAGCAAGAGGTCCAGAACCTCGCCACCGGCGGCATGACCGACCCGTGCTGGCTGGCTGCCCTGCAGTCGCTCAGCGATTTCAACAAGACCAACCCGTGGAATGACGGCTTCCTGACGACCGTCGGCCAGCAGGGCGCCGGTTCGTCCGCAGGCCTGGTTGCCAACCACAAGGCTGGCATGGAGCTCATGGGCGCTTGGGATCCAGGCGTGATCGGTGGCTTGACCCCCGACAAGCAGAACCTGCCCGACCTCGGCTTCTTCCCGTTCCCCGCTGTTGACGGCGGCAAGGGCGATCCTTCCGCTCTGATGGCTGGTTCCGACGCTTGGTCTTGCTCGAACAAGGCCCCGCAGCCCGCTTGCACCGACTTCCTGAACTTCCTCGGGCAGACGGCACAGCAGCAGGCATACGCGACCGCGTTCTCGACCATCCCGGCCAACCCGACCGCTTCCAGCGTCATCACCGACCCGGCCACCAAGGCCGCCGCTGACGCACTGGGCAACTCCGCCTACACGCTGCTGTGGTTCGACAGCGCGCTCGGTCAGGACCAAGGCAACGGCATCAACCAGGCTGTCGTCGATCTGCTGGCCGGCAACGTTGATCCGGCTGGTGCGCTCAAGGCCATGCAAACGGCATTGAACGGCGGTTAACAACCATGAGCGAGTCTCTTCCGGTAACAGCCGGTGGGGTCACGCTCGACGGCTCTATTCAGCCCGAGGGTGGCAGCGCCAAGCTGCCACCCTCGGCTTATTTTCAGCCGACGATGTCGACCCTCCGCAAGAAACGACACGGCATCGGCTGGAGATCCCGACTTGAGATCGGGCTGCTTTCCGGACCCGCCATCATCGTCTTCGTCGCGTTCGTCATCGTCCCGGTGATCGTCGCCCTCTACTACAGCTTCTATTCCTGGAAGGGCCTGGGCCCGGCCACCAACTTCATCGGCTTCAAAAACTACATCTGGACGCTGACCAACGCGACTTTCTGGAAGTCCGTCGAACACAACGGCATCATCATGGTGTTGTCGCTGGTCATGCAGGGGCCATTGGCGGTCCTGATTGCTCTGCTTCTCAATAAGAAGATGCGCGGACGTTCCGTCATCCGCGTGCTGATCTTCGTGCCCTACGTCGTGTCCGAGGCCATCGTCGGCATCGGAATGAGCTTGATTTTGCAGACGGACGGCGCGCTCAACGGCGTGCTGGCGCACATCCACATCGGCAAGATCGACTGGATGGCAAACCCCAAATTGGCTATTTGGACCCTTATGTTCGTCCTGACCTGGAAGTATATCGGGTTTGCGATCATCTTGATGCTGGCCGGCCTGCAGGGTATCCCCGAGGAACTGGGTGAAGCCGCAGCCGTCGACGGCGCGTCGTACTGGCAGACACAGTGGCACATCATGTTGCCGCTGCTGAAGCCCACGATCAAGATCTGGGCCTTCTTGTCTATCATCGGCTCGATGCAGTTGTTCGACCTTGTCTATGTCATCTGGGGTCAGTACATAGCCCCAAGCGCCGGCACGTCGACCATGGCCTGGTTCATGGCATACAACGGACGGCTGTCCGGCCAGCTCGGCCGAGGCAGCGCCATCGCCATCATCGTCTTCGTGATCTCGTTGATCGTCGCCCTGATTTACCAACGCTTCATCCTCAACCGAGACACCGACGGTGCCCTGACCGAGAAGGAGGATGAGTGATGTCCCGCGTCAAGGTGACAAACAAGCGCACGGGTGAAGTGATGCGCGCCACCCCCCAAGATGGTGGCTGGGGCAATCCTCTCGTCTATTTCATCGCGCTGGTGCTGATAGCCGTCTGCCTGGTTCCAGTCATTTACATCATCATCGGCGGTTTCCGCGACAACTCGCAGATAACGATCAACCCCGCCGGCTGGCCACACCCCTGGCGGATCGGGCAATACCTGCTGGTGCTGAAGATGCCCGCCTTCTGGCAGATGGCCTGGAACTCCACCTACATCGCGCTGCTCAGCGTCACATTCATCGTCGTCCTGGGCGTCATGGCCAGCTACGTGCTGGCGCGGTACAAGTTCGTCGGACGCAACGCCATGTATCTGCTGTTCGCGTCGGGCCTGATGTTCCCGCTGTCGGTGGCCATCACGCCGCTTTACATCATGATGATCAAGACGCACATGGCCGGCACGCCGTGGAGCGTCATCTTGCCTGGGGTGGCTTTCGGCTTGCCGCAGACGATCATCATCTTGACGCCGTTCCTGGCGGCGATTCCGAAAGAGATCGAAGAGGCGGCCACGGTTGACGGTTGCTCAAGGCTCGGCTTTTTCGGACGCATGGTGATCCCACTGTCGATGCCTGGCGTAGTCACGGTCGCGATCCTGAACTTCGTCAACTCGTGGAACTCGTACATGCTGCCCTTGTACATGTTCAATGACCAGTCGCAGTACACGCTGCCTTTGGGCACTTTCCTGTTCTCGACGGCCCACAGCCAAGACACGGCCCAAGTGCTGGCCTTCACGTCATTGGCTATGCTGCCTGCTTTGGTGTTCTTCTCGATCTTCGAGCGGCGCATCGTCGGCGGCTTGACCGGTGCCGTCAAGGGGTAATGGATGACTGCTCAGGTCCAGGTGGCGGATCGCACCATGCCACACCGCCTTGGGTCGGCCACCATTACCGTGGCCGGCCCTGACGGTATGCCCCTGGCCAACACCCCGGTCGAGGTGCGGCAGGTGCGCCATGACTTCCTCTTCGGCAACATCTTGTTCGACCTGATACCGCTGATGCTGGGCGAATCGGATGACGTCGCCCGGGACGAGGCCGAGCTGGCCGACTGGCGCGAGCTATTCAACTTCGGCACACTGCCCTTCTACTGGCGTTACTTCGAGCCGACCGAAGGCGCCCCCGAGACCGCCGCCCTGTTGACGGCGGCGCGCAGTTTCGCTGGCATGGGCATCAAGTTGAAGGGACACCCGCTGACTTGGCACACACTGGCGCCCCGCTGGCTGATGGGTCGTCCACTGGACGAGGTGGAGCGCGTGCTGCGCGAACGGATAACCCGCGAGGTATCGAATTTCGCCGGCGTCATCGATATTTGGGACGCCATCAACGAGGTCGTCATCATGCCGGTGTTCGAGGCCGAGGACAACGCCATCACACCGCTGTGCGCCGACCTGGGGCGCATCGACATGGCCAAACTGGCCTTCGAGACGACCCGCCAGGCCAACCCTCAGGTGACTTTGCTGCTGAACGACTTCGACCTGTCCGTCGCCTACGAGCACTTGATCGAAGACTTGCTGAGCGCTGGCCTGAAGATTGACGTTCTGGGCCTCCAGACCCATATGCACCAGGGCTATCGGGGTGACGAGGCCACCACGGAGTTGCTCGACCGTTTCGCCCGCTTCGGGTTGCCGCTGCATCTGACGGAAACATCGCTGGTGTCAGGGCAATTGATGCCGCCGGACATCGTCGACCTGAACGATTACCAGGTGGACGATTGGCCGTCCACGCCGGCGGGCGAAGCCCGTCAGGCCGAGCAGATAGCCACCTACTATCGCACCTTGATGGCCCATCCCGCCGTTGATGCGGTGACCTACTGGGGTTTGACCGATCGCGCTGCCTGGCTGGGCGCACCGATCGGTTTGCTCAGGCGGGACGGCTCACGCAAACCCAGCTATGACGCTCTGCACGCCCTGGTCAAGGGCCAATGGTGGCTGCCGCCCACGACGGTGCAAACGGACGAGGCCGGCCGCATCGAAGTGACGGGCTTCAAGGGCGACTACGAGTACGCGCCAGTGGACGCTCCAGACGCTACCGTCGCCTTCCATTTGAGTTGATCCGGCAACCGCGCTTCGCTTTCGCAGTGTTGACGGATCAAAATGGGACAAAGTCGAAGCCAGTGTTGGTGGCTGCCGCATTTTCTTCGGTGTGGGCAATCTGGCTGCGAGTTTGTCCCGTAATATTGGGCAATATGCGGCGACTGTTCTTTGCTGGGGTTATTCTCGCCCTCGCTTTGACGGCAACAGGGTGTCGCGAATCCCCTCCTTACCCGCCAGGTGGACCAGCCGCGATGAATCCGGTGCGCGTCGCGTCGCTGAAGGGTCCGACGACGATGGGGTTGGTTCGGTTGATGCAGCAAGCAGACAACTTGCAGAGCGCCCAAAGCTACACCTTCTCGGTGGAGGGCTCGCCCGACGCTGTCTCGGGACCGCTGGTAGCCGGACAGCTCGATATCGCGCTGATCCCCGTCAACCTGGCCGCCGTTCTCTACAACAAGACGGGCGGCGGCGTGAAGCTGGCTGCCGTCAACACGCTTGGCGTGCTGTACATCGTCACTGGGGACCCAACCGTCACATCATTAGCCGATCTGGCGGGCAAGACGGTGCTCAACTCGGGCCGGGGGACGACACCGCAGTTCGTCCTCGACAAGGTGCTGGCCGATGCGAACATCGCCGGAGTGAACGTCGATTACCGCAGCCAGCCGACTGAAGAGGCGTCCATTCTGGCTGCCACACCAAACACCATCGCCGTGCTGCCCGAGCCGTACGTCACCATCGCGATGGCCGCCGACAGCCACGTCCACATCGTCGCCGACCTCAACGAGGGCTGGCAGCAGGCCACCGGCTCGCCGCTGGTGACCGGCTGTGTCGCCCTGCGCACCGCCTTCGCCGACGCCAACCCGGACGCTGCCGCCACGTTCATGGACGAGTACTCGGCGTCCGTCAACTTCGTCAACAACTCCCCCGCCGCAGCCGCGCCTTTGATCGTCTCCCAGGGGTTGGCACCCGACACGGCCACGGCCGAGCAGGCCATACCGCGCTCCCACATCGTCGACATGAGAGGTGCAGACGCCTCCATCGCCGTCAATGCCTACCTCAACGTGCTGTACGCCGCCGATCCAGCGTCCGTCGGAGGTGCGATTCCCGATGACAGTTTCTACTACAACGCCTGACGCCCCCGCACCCCCGAGGACTAGACGCCGCTGGCCATACGCGCTGGTGGCGGCGGTGTTTTGGCTTGCTGTCTGGCAGATCGTTGCCATGGTCGTCGGTCAAGAAATCATCATCGCGTCGCCCTGGCAAGTTACCAAGGTGCTGGTGCATCTGGTCACCACCCCCGCCTTCTGGGCGACGGCCTGGCGCACGGCCTGGCACATCGGCGTCGGGTTCGTCCTGGCAGTGGTGCTGGGCACCGTCCTGGCCTGGCTGGCGTCGCTACACCATTGGGTGGACGCGCTGCTGTCGCCACCCATCCGGGCGATGCGGGCCGTCCCCGTCGTCAGCTTCATCATTCTGCTGCTGATCTGGGGCGGGTCGTCGTCGTTGGCTTTGACCGTCGCCTGCCTGATGGTGATTCCGGCGGTCTTCGACGCCATCGCGCAGGGCCTGCAACGCGTGCCGGGCAACCTGATGGAGATGACCCGGGTCTTCAGTGTGCCACGTGGGCGGGTCCTGCGGGCCATCACCGCCCCATCACTCATGCCCTATCTCATCGCCGCCTGCAAGACGGGGGTCGGCCTGGCCTGGAAGGCTGGCGTCTCGGCCGAGGTGATCGGCCTGCCGAGCGGCACCATCGGCGAGCGGTTGTCCGTGGCGAGGCTTTACCTGGCCACCGGTGATCTGTTCGCGTGGACGGTGGTCATCGTGGCACTCGGCTTCGCGACCGAGCGGATCGTGGTGTGGGCGCTGGGACGGGCCGAGCAGAGCTTCCAGGGGGTGTGGCTGTGATCGGCTTACACGACGTGACGGTGGCCTACGGCGACCACACCGTGCTGCGGGGCCTCACCTGCCAGGTCCCGGACGGTGGGGTGCTGCGCGTCAGCGGACCCAACGGGGCGGGCAAGTCGACGCTGCTGAAAGTGGTACTCGGCCTGGTCGAGCCCGTCTCCGGCGAGGTCGTCGGGGTGACGGGACGCCGTGCAGCGGCCGTTTTCCAGGAGAACCGGTTGTGCCCGTGGCTAAGCGCTATCGGTAACTTGCGCCTCGTCGCACCGGAGCTGTCGAGGGGCGACGCGGAAACCGCGCTGCGCGCGCTGGGTTTGCCGCCGGATTCCTTGACCCACCCCGTCCGCCAACTGTCGGGCGGCCAGCAGCGCCGCGTGGCGATCACCCGGGCGTTGGCGGTGCCAGCCGACGTCATCTGCTTGGACGAGCCTTTCACCGGCATCGACGCCGACGCCCTGCCCGGCCTGGTCGCTCAGGTTGCCCGAGCGGTGCGAGGCCGGGACGTCCTGCTGGTGACCCATGACGACACCCAGGCGGCAGCTTTCCAGCCCCGAACCCTGGAACTGCGAGGGACTAGACGAGCCCGATGACCCTGCCTTTGGGTACCACCACGATGCCGCCTTCGGAAACCGTGCACCCGCGGGCCAGGTCGGCCTCGTGGTCGATGCCCAGTCGGACACCGTCTTTGACGACGACGTTCTTGTCCGCGATGACGCCGCGCAGCACGCAGTTGTGGCCGACCACGACGTCGCTCATCAGCACGCACCGGTCGACGAATGAGCCCTTGTCGACACGCACGCCGGGGCTCAGCACCGAGTGGTCGACGTCGCCGCCCGAGATGATGCAGCCGTTCGTGACGATCGACGACTCGGCCGTGCCATCAAGGGTGAACTTCGCGCCCGGCAACTGCGCCTGGTCAGTGTAGATACGCCACTTGGTGTTGTAGAGGTTGAACTCCGGCACCACCGACACCAAGTCCATATGGGCTTCGTGGAACGCGTCGATCGTGCCGACGTCGCGCCAATAGTTGCGGTCTTTTTCCGTGGCGCCGGGCACCAAGTTGTCGAAGAAGTCGTAGACGCCGCACTGGCCGTCGCGCACAAAAGCCGGGATGATGTCGCCGCCCATGTCATGCTTGGTGTCATCGGCACGGGAGTCCTGGTGCAGCATGTCGACCAGCGCGTCCGCCGTGAAAATGTAGTTGCCCATGGACGCCAGCGACATGTCGGGGTTGCCGGGCAGGCTCGGCGGGTCGTCGGGCTTCTCCAGGAAGCGCGAGATGACGCCAGCCCGGGACGCGTCGATGATGCCGAACTCGCTGGCGCTGGATCGCGGCACCTGAAGACCTGCCACCGTGGCGGCCAACCCGGAATCGATGTGCGCCTGAAGCATCTGACGCACGTCCATGCGGTAGATGTTGTCCGCACCGAACACCACGACGTAGTCGGGGTTTTCGTCGCCAATCAAGTTCAGCGACTGGTAGATCGCGTCGGCACTGCCCTGATACCAGTGCGGGCCTTGGCGTTGCTGCGCCGGCACGGGGGTGACGTAGTTGCCCGTCAATGCCGACATCCGCCACGTCACCGAGATGTGACGGTCCAGCGAATGCGACTTGTATTGCGTCAGCACGGCGACGTGCATGAAACCCGAGTTGATCATGTTCGACAGCACAAAATCAATCAGCCGGTAGGTGCCCCCGAAAGGCACTGCCGGCTTGGCCCGGTCGGCTGTCAGCGGCATCAACCTTTTCCCCTCGCCACCAGCCAAAATGATCGCTAGAACCTTGTCGTTGTCCATGATACGAGCATACGCGATTGATACCGGATCGTTGTGGGTCGCTGCGGCTTAGGATTGTTGTTATGACAACACCGCCCGGGGAAAAGCCAGCCAGCTACGCAACCACCAGCGTGCCGCTGCCACCGCTCGCTCCGCTGCCCGATCTGGCGCCGCTGCCGCCACTGTACAAGGGATCGCTATCCGCCGAACCGGCGCTGGACTCAATCGACGCGCCCGCCGTGGAGCCTGCCCCGGAACCCGCCCCGGCGAAGCCCTTGCCGGCGGCGACGGGTCAGCCGATACCCTTCGTCATGCCCGCCCAACCGGTGCCGGCACCGCCATGGCCGTCCGCGATCAGCGGGCCCCCCACCTGGCCCATGCCGAAGGTATCCGCCCCACCGACCCGGCCATACAACATATCGAGTTACGGCCAGTCGCGCCAGACCCAGACATGGGGGTGGCTGCCCAACAGTGCCAAGCCAAGAGCACTGCTAGTGGGCGTGACGGTGCTCGTGCTGATCATCATTTTCGCGGTTTCCAAGTGCTCGGCCGGCATTGCCGGGGCCACGACCCCGTCAACGGCGGTTCAGGGCTTCTTGCAAGCCCTGGTCGACAGCGATGCCACCGAAGCTCTGAGTTACACACAATCCCCGACTGATATGGGGGGATTGTTTGTCAAATTGGCATGGCAAGGACCCGGCCTGGGTGGTCGGGTCCTTGTTCTTGACGTCTGGCTGGTGGTGGGCGGCGGGCGTGTCAATGTGTCGACGCGAG
>Ga0123357_10006940_pt1 | contig 13918 bp, 6 predicted proteins | sample TergutEmb28metaG_FD_89873 | JGI IMG/M metagenome (GOLD analysis project Ga0123357, IMG submission 89873) | Embiratermes neotenicus P4 segment gut microbial communities from Petit-Saut dam, French Guiana - Emb289 P4 | ecosystem: Host-associated > Arthropoda: Insects > Digestive system > Gut ... | reverse complement strand
GTCTCTGGGTCATAGTGACATAACCAGGTTTCGTCCATTATCACCAATCGCGACAGGAAATCATTTGGATCGCGCCGAAAAAATTCCAAAAGTACTCAGAAGACTGGCACCGTTGACGTTTTTGATCCGCGTTCAGGCATTTAGAGACCCACTTCGCGTAGAGGTTCCGCATGTCCAAATCTTCGTGAATGATGGACCCAACCCGCTCACGTGAGAAACCCAGTTGCTCAGCTATTGATTTAGCCTAAATCCGGCGGTCTTCCAAGATTAGCTCGTGAATTTGATCAATAATCTCTGTTTTGGGTCGTCCAAGACGAGGCGAATCGCATGTGGAAAAATCATCACGTTTTAACTGGGTCGCCCAGTTTATGACAGTGGCATACGAGGGTGCATGTTCCCCTAATGATTCTATTAGAATGGCGTGAATTTCCTTCCGCGCCTTGCCTTGCAGAAAAAAATCTTGATGACAGCTACCGTCTCCATGTTGCTGAAATAGCGCACGTCGCCTGACATGCTTTCTTTTAGCCTGTGTAACAAGAAAAGGCTTGCAATTCGTCACATGAACAGACCCATCATCCCAACGACACTATCGATTCCGCCCTACGATATCGGAATGTAGGTGGCGCTAAGGACTTATCATCACACCTTCGTACATGTGTTAATTGCTTTTCATTTCCTATACTATGCATTATGGCATTTCTTCTAAGTATTTTGTTTATTTGACCCTTTTTACCGTACAGTTGCTTTGGTATTTAAAAGTGGCATTTAAATTTCGAATAGTATGCGGGAACGTTTCGGTTTTGTGTAAGTTCCTGCGACCAGAACAAAAATAACCTTCAGAACCCGCGGTTTACTTGTGATGGATCGGATTTAAAAGAAATTAATGATGTCGGACAAGAAAAGGCGGTTATGATATGAATGATAAATTGGGAGGAATTAGGAAAGAGCGAAGGAGCAGTGGGATATTTTACGATGCCAACTTGAATTTGACCGATGATTGTGTAATCACTCGGTCTGTGACATGTATTTTCTCTTGTTTGTACACCGGAATCTGGGTCTCCAAGATCACTTGGAACATGGTTATATGTATGCAGCTTTTGTGTTTGTGTTGTCTTGTGTACGTACGCCTCGAGTCGGGCTAATCAAGGAACCCAATAAATTTCTACATGAAGGATTCTGAAATCCGGCAACGGGACGCCTTGGGCCGTGTTAAGCTGCGGTTTCTTGTACTGGTGGGACGGTAGATAATGTCCAGATAAATATTCCTAAAGGTATATCTCCAAGTGCCCCAACAACTTTAAACTTCTTCAGATTATTTGACGAAATACGGAGCCGTACAGTAGCGTTCTGAAACACTGCGGGAAAGTACTATGGCTTTCGAAAGGCAACACCAATATTTAATTTATTACAGAAATGTAGGAAGAGGGTAGGTGAAGGCTAAAAGCCAAAATAGAGAAAACAATATCGCAATGTAGTGCGTGACGTTGATCCATTGTAACACTCCTGTCGAATAATACAGCAGTGAACTTGTTATGTTGGCAGGACACGCAACGTGATGCAAGTGAGAGAGAAAGGAATTGATCGTTTGCTTGGGACAACAGTGTGACCAGAAATCTGGTATAATATGCACCTGGTGTACGGACATGTAAAGGGCATACGGTGGCTATTCCGCAGCTACGTATGTCGGCTTGTAGTTACGAAATGGAGCAGTAGATGGCAGTAATAAATAAATGCAACTTCTTCTTTCTTTCCTCCTGTCTTCTATGTATTATTTTCTCCCTTCATTTCCCCGTTTGGTTTCCTAATTTCCATTTTTCTATATTCCTTTAGGTCTGTGGTAGGAAATCAAAGTGTTATGCACATTATCTGTCAAAGGCTGAGTTCCGTTTGTGACACGATAATTTTCAGACATAATTACATGAACAGAAATCATTATTTTCTGTTATATTTTGATGTATACCTTTCTGTTGATTTATAGACAATTTCGCTTTACTCATTTGAATTTTATATTCCTTCATTTCCAATATATTAGGGGCAAAAGAGAATTTTTAGTACATCCAGGTTATTATTCAATCCCTTTTCCATTTTGTACAGGTTTTATATTGGATAAAGTCCCTTAAATATAATATATGAAACAAAATATAGCGGGAACACGATAAGTTTCTCGTCATTACATATGGAGGGCCAAGTTTCAAAGAGATCCTCATTTACTTTCACTAAGTGCCGGACAGAACATTAAGTTAGATTATGGTGGCTTGTCTTCTACAACATTTCGACTGAATTATTCACCATTTTCCTAGTAACAGACGCTATGTGATGTTAACAAAAGAGGTATCGTATAAGGATAAGCCTAAATAAATAATACAAGAACGTGAGCAGGATGTTGCTAGAACTCATTACCGTTTGTCAAATTTGTAACATTAATTCAGAGTGCCTGGCCTGTGTTATTTTATTTGATGTTGTGTGTTTTGTGCAGGTCTTTTCACATGCCAAAGTGCACTTTAGTATTGGCGGTCATCAGTTCTTCGGCGAGCCAGTCTTTTTCTCCTATATGCCTGACGTCATCATGGAACACGCTCGTAATGTGACCATCAAACTGCATAACCGAGTTGGCCGGTATCTCAGGCTGCAGCTCTACTTCGCCGCCAAATGGATTATGATCAGCGAAGTCTCCTTCGACAGCGGTGAGTTCAGATAAACTACGTCATGTTAACACGTCTGAGTGTATGAATGTGCAGTCAATGAATATAATGTTGTATATTATCTAAAGTTTAAAGCATACAGGCTGGCAAATGGATTGGAGCTTCTAGACAGCACAACCCTACAGTATAGCGTTGTGGGCGATTTGACGCAAGGAGCCTCAGACTCCAAGTCCACACTGAAGTGTCAGTCGTAAGGTAATACATAATTGTATGTGACGATTCTTGGGGTAGGTGTGCGACACGTGGACAAATGTTTGAAGAGGGATCATTTACAAAACTTTCTCTTACCTTTATGCTATTCTTCTCCCCACCTCTTCCATCGCCGTGTTCTTCTAAATCCTCCTTTTCGTCTCCGCCATCTGCATATTTATTCCGTCACATTTTGTCTTTCTTAACTAGACAGTAAAGACTATACAGGTCTTTAAAATAATATGATGCGTGAGAATGTCACGACAGTAGCTGATTTTCTGGATTATTCATCCCATGATCTGATGAGTGGGTGCCATTTCGGAGAAATATACTGCTTCCATTTACACTGAAGATGGCGGTGTTGTGTTTCTAGGAAGCGCTGGTTCTCTTAACAGGCTTGTGATGCTGTGATCCAAATTCCACAATATAAACGTTTAAAATAATTATAAGTGACAGAAAGGAAAAAGTTGTGGGAGCAACAGTAATAAATTTGTTTTTAAATATTTCAAATTCTACTAGCAAATCTGCGTCGAGACATTAATCTGATATAATCTGAAATAATCCTAAATATATTTCTCACGAAGTTTCAGTTCCATGTTCACATGATCAACTCCTGCCCCCCGTATTAAGTTAGATGAATTTATATCTGTCATGATGTTCCATCTACACATAGGTTTTTGAGTGGCTTTTCCCATTCTGGTCTGAACTATTATTTTATGTTTTTATTATTTCTGACGTGCGCGTTACATGATCGGACACTGCATAGTGTTAACGATATTGCTTATAAAACTCACCAGTCACCTCCTATCTCTTAGGTCTCTTAAACTCCCGTAACTTACATTTTTCTCCAAGGGCAAGAAACAAAATTTCACAATAAGAGTTCTTATGTAATATTTACGTTTGTACATAATGAATGGTAGCAAGCATTTCCCACGTTTAATCTATTATTTTCTGGATGAAACCAATTTTTATTTCTTGCTGTAATTTCCATAGTTGCGAAAACTGCAACATTTCCGAAGGAATAATAATAAACTTTTGCATTGTGATTTGTCGTGCATTCTACATTTGGTTTTGAAGCGGCTACGTTAGAGTGTAATACAGTTCACTTACCTTAATACACAACACTAATATTTTCTGTCACAGTAATGGCGTCATGAATACTAAAAATCCTTAAATATTTAAATAATAAAATATTAATGATTTCGAAAAAGAATAAACTGAAGTTCCTTGACACTTGCAGTACAAATCTGGTTTTCCTTTATTTCAAATTATTTATATATATAAATATATACATATATATACATTTATATACATATATAATATATATACATATATATATATAGGCTACCATTTTCACTATTTTTGTTATACTAGTTCATGTTAATCTCTACTGGATAATGTGCATACGTTTTATGTAGATTTGTGCTCGGACTATATCAGTTTGTTGCCTTTATATCGGTGCATGTGAAGCGCGTAAAACAGACACCGTGATGTTTAAAGTACAGTTTGATATTACGTAATATTGCTTGATCAAAACAGGGTGAATGGACACAAGATAAATGTACTGGTTTAGCGGTTTTAATGAAGAAGCCTGTTAGCATTTTGCGTTGTGCAGTTTTATCTCAATCATTGACTTGTATGCACTGGATTATTCTGAAACAAATGTAGGTTTTTATCCAAACATCTGTATCGAAATACAAATTACCCTTTTCATTACCACGTCATTAGGATTTCCTAATCTTGGTGTTGCACCATGCATCGATAACAATTCTCCTCTGACAAATTATCAACTTTAAAAATTATTTGTAACCAATTTTAAGACTAATATAAAATCAAGTGAAATGATTTGGTATACGAATCTTCTTCACAAATATTTTGGTTTAATTTGTATGTATTGATTGTTGCTGATTTTAACATTTTATTTCATCTCTTTACTTTACGTTCCATGAAATTGTATGGTACTTTGTGAATGATGATATATTGCATTTACATCGAAATACACTTCGATGCACAATCGATTTGTGCAAGCAGCAAATACAACGCTAATATACAGTATTTTATATGGTCTGCATTTTAGCAAACACATCTCAGTAGTTGGAAGCCTGAAATTAATATAAACGTCATGAGAAACGTAATTTGTACCTGAAAAACATTGCATTTCCACCACAAACTTCATTCAATTAATGCCCATTTAAAAAATAATCGCAATTTTTCTCCAAATCATACGAAATATATAAATACACTGTGCGAGCGAAAAGCAATCTAATGAGTGTTAACAGATGGTACGTGTAGCAACCATCTACTCTAAAAGAATAACAAGATCCAAGGTGCTGATTGGATTCAGCTTGCTGTGGTGAATTTGGTATGAATTATTTTATCAGCCTCTAGTGCAAACTGTGTATTGCAACATGTGAATTAAATTCCTAACTACGTAAGTGTGCGCAAACCGACGTGTCGTTGTAGCTGTAAAGGAGTGAAACTTTGTCGAAAATTGTGTGCTTGTTCGGGAAGTACTGCGCACTTATTCCCTTTCATGTTTTTCAATCATATAACTTCCCAAATTTCTAAATATTTACTAACCAATAAATCAGTATTTTAAGTAAAATCCGATTAATACACTTTGTATGTTAACACCTCTTAATTCTCACTGTTACACTCCTACATATTTCAGCCCTTTAGGTACCATCCTCAGGGAGTACTGATACATTCTGTTGACGCTGCGCACAAAGTATGTCAGTACTCCCTGATGATGGCCCCTTGAGAGCAGAAACATGTAGTAATGTATAATGTGAATGAAGTGGTTTTAACATATATAGCGCATTAGGCAGTTTTTTTTTTTGGTAAAATAGTGCCATTCTTGCACGGATATGGACAAGATAATGTATCAGGTTAACAGAAATTCAACCCACGATCAATATTCCCTTCATCGTCCTCATACATTATTGGAACAAACTCATTTGTGTTATTTGTTCATCACTTTCACGTACCGTGCAGGTTTGAATGCACATTGTGAGTTCTGTTGGTGGATTTTGTGTAAAATAATTTATAATTATTATGCCTGCCCTTCATATTCCGAAAAACTAGTTAAGGCAAAGGAAAATAAGTTCACTATCACAGTACAATATTCTTAGTTACAGAAGAGGAAAAAAGTTACATACTTATTTCTGTGAGTGTTTTCAAACGTTTTTTTTCGTGAAATGGTATTATTTATAACCAATGGACTCTATTAAATAGGGTCTTTGTTGAGAAGGTAAAGGTTTCTCTCCTACTCGGGAATCCACACTTGTTACGGAACCCGACAGTTTACTACGGACTTGCAAGTGCTTGCAGGTGGTTCCTATTAACAACCAAGCGATTGCAGTGACACCTCACCATATTATGATCCATTTCAATCCTGTCTCAAGTGCACATATTTCTTCCACCTGATGTCTTACCTTCAATTTTTTTTCATTTAAAATTTCTTCGGAAATAGTTAAAGTAAACATTATTACGTCAAAATTTATTATTTTATTCTTTTAGAAGCGCTTTCTCATAGTTCGCAAAAGGCACCTGTTAGTTTCGTCATGTCCGTCCGTCCCTGTCTGTCCGCATGTATCAGCCTTGCTTCCAATGGACGAAGTTTCGTGAAATTTGATATGGGAGAGTCTTATTAAAATCTGTTGACGGAATCCAAATTTGGTTAAAACAGGAAAAATATTAGTTGCTTTATATGAACACTTTATTACATTTTATGGATTCCAGCGACACACATTCGCCATAACTCGCTCTCTCGAGCGAAATGAATAACTGTGGAGCTACAGCAATATGTATATTGTGGGCTACATATCTGTAGCAACAATTGGCGTAGAAGGAATTGTTGCGTTTCTGTGCCAAAGCTTTTATTGTTTTTATATTGTTGCTCTACGTAACTCAACAACTCGAATAGAAGGTATTGTTGTTTCCTTGGCAACACTTTAAATGTATATTGTTGAGTTATGTTGTGTTTTAACAATACAAAGAGAAAACGAACCGTTTCCATGCCTACAGTATTAATATTTGTACAATATTTATGACGACATACCAGATCGCGCCTCAATGTTATAGCTTACGTCATACTTTCATTGCCTAAGTTTTGTACCATTGTCACCGTTCAAAGAACTGATGTGCGTATGTAGTGACAGGTGATGTCAGGATTTATATGTTTCAGGCTTCAAAGTGTTAGGTTTGTACTGTCTGTGTGAATCGTCAGTGCAGCAATTTAGCTTATTACAGTGCTGGCTTTCATACTGCATATTGCCTAAGCATATAGAATGCTAATAAGTAACTTCCGTTGAATGACAATGCCCATAATAAATCACATAATTTAATAAGGGTCCCCGACACGACTTGTAATTACGTAAACGTTTTACAACAGGAGCTTCAACCCGTAGGTTTGGATTTCGCTTTTGCTCAGCATAATTTTCTGGTTTTGGAATATGATTTAAAATTAAATTATAATTATCACGTCTTGTTACGTACTACGCCCGGGCGGTATAATTACAGTTTGAAGAAAAGTGAATTAATTAGAATCTGTGCCCCATGCATGGTGATATCTAATGTACAAGGCGTTTCAAGACTTGTCATTACTTCAGGATTTCCTTCATACCGGTAGTCAGTCAGAACCAAAAATATCATGAGATCATGGATTCAGTTCCCAGTGGTTTAGTGAGTATGGGTATTTGAAGTTAATGACTTGTATAATAATACATGTACTTAATGGACAAGGGGATAAAGCTGTGACAACACAGGATTACTCGGCAGTCCGAAGAAAATAGTTCAAGATGGTAGGACTCTGCATAGTGATATTTCAGTATAATTCGATTGAATCGAGTTTTTCACGAGCTGATTCATCAGCCCGAGGGTAAATTACAGAAACGATAATAATAATAATTTTGAAGATTTACATATAATGAAACTGTTTCTTGAGCAAGCTCTTATATTGCACATTTCATATTAAATTATTAGTTCCACCTGTTCACCCTCCAACGGGCTGAAGCTAAGAACAAATGGGCGGTGTGTGTGAATACGGCAGTGTGCCTCTGGGCTGCACGAAATGCGAGAATTTTTGTACTATCTACGCAACCGTCAGCTTCTCAAAACGGGATCTGCTCATTGGATTTAAATGACTACATAGTGTGCCAGTAAGTCAGGTTGTCAGTGAAGTTCGTAACGTGACGTGACTATTCCCGCTATGATAAATACACATAAAGAACCAGTACTAATTTTTTATTATTTCTGTACTTATCCTGTTAAGTGTAGACGTATTGTATCTGTTGCCTTAAGGGTCATTTTACTTTTATTGTGCCATGTACACTGAGGTATCCAAAATAATCTTTTCGCGCAGGTTTTCCTGCATTTCTCATCTTTCTCAGTGGTGATGATGATCGTAAGCAGTATGCGTGCTTGTGTTCGACAGAGTTACCTCAACTGCACACGCTACGTATCTTGAGCCATACTGGTTTCACGACAGTGCTCTGAGCTATTCATAAATAGCCTTTCCGAATCTTCGCCCTCGCTGGATTTTATGACGGAGAACATTCGTAGCTTTCCTCAGACTATTCAAGTGAACTGCAATACCGATACACAGTCTTCAGTATCATGGTTGTCTACTCAAATTTCTTACCTCCTGACATTCCTAACCATCTTCTCACACATAAGTAGCTTTTACTAAATTTTAAGCCAAATCAACGTCGGGAAATAATATAAAATGAGTCACCTTATAAACCCTTAACTACACACCATTTATAAGTATAATGCATTCTAGTCTGACCTTTTAGAACACGTCTACTTGAAACAGGATCGTTAAATAACAGAATGGTGAACCACCCTTCACAATCTGAAACTTTCCAGCGAAGCTAGACTTCTGAGAGCGTCTTGTGATGTAGTGGCAGTTCAAATAAATCACGTCTTTAATCGAAGCGAAGCCAAAACCCATTACTTTCTTCAGTATACTGTTTCATTTAACAAGCCATTATCATAAACATATATTTCTAAAACGAAGCCCCTGCTTCACATTACTAGGCTCGTACCATGATGCGCAAGAACGTTACGTACGCACCATCATTAAAAGTTACGACCACCTCCGTTCAGGTTAATTCTCTTGTATATTTTTTTAACTTCGTTAAACGTTCGAAAACCATAGAGGAAGAGGGAACTTATTTGATTGACTGCCTGCAATATTTCCGGGTGAAAGGACTCGAAGCATTAATCACTGCATTCCCTGTAACCGACCTGTCCGGTGCACACAACTGACTATCGACCTGATGGTATTCAGTGGCGTGCAGATATTCTTATGCGCTTGTATAAAAATATTACTTCTAGCCAGCTGAACGTTAAAACGCAATATCTTCGGCTTCTTGTCTCTCAGTCACGAGTTAGGCAATCGATCTGTGTCATTTATCACTTTACTTTTGGCCAAATGGTTAATTGCCTAGTCTGTGTTGCGACAGATCCACAACCTCTTCCAAAAACGAGTTCTGCAGAGGGCGCGAAGTAGTGCTTGCCTCTTTAAAATTCCGCTGTCTTCTTTCTTACCTCGGATCATCTAATAGCTGCTTACGCCTTATTCCTCCTCTTATCGCCCTATCTTTCCTTCTGTAATGTATTTTAGAAGAAACTTCCTGTGCCAAATTTACAAATCAGTTTGTCTTCCTTCGTCATATTTTATTCCGGGTGTTCCTTTCTTCTTTGACTAAACGGTACAGTCTTTTTTTCACATGACCAGTCCCACTGATCTTTAACATCCTTTTCCGGCGCGACATTTCAAAGCTCTAAGATATTTCTGACCTATTACCCGAAGTGTTCAAGGTTTACTACCATACGAAGGTATACTAGGTGTACTGGTTTCTTCCTTATATATAGGTGCAATTTGCTGGTGAAAAGAGTCCCTTGCTTGTTTGATACGACGGCAGCCCCGGATATCATTTCACGTGTGCACCTTACAACACTTTTTATCAGACTACCCAACTAATATTTCCAGGCTTGACTAATTCTGCCTTTTTTCCGTTGAAAATACATGTATGTCATTTAGAGCAAAGACATCCTAGGAAATATTACGAAAGCGAAATAGATCATACCTGGTTCATTAGTTAGTAGACTGTTGGCTCACAAAACGACACTTTTTTAACTTTATCAGTTAAATTGCGTCGAATGATAAACTGATTATGAATGATTAAACGGAAAGGACGCGATAAGAAACCGTATTGGCCTGTTGTAGTATATTTCTCGAACATTTCCCGGAAAACCGGAAAATCACGGAAATTCTCAGTATGGCAAGCCTCGACCTAATATGAACTTCTGGACCTCCCAAATATGAAAAGGAATGGTAACCACTTGTCTTCGAAAATTGACGCCTTTTTATAGTTCGGAGGTAAAGTTTGCCCTATGCAAGCCATAAAGGCTTATTGATGTGGATGTATCCACTCATTCTCAGCCTGAACCTCAGCACTAGGTAGATATGAGTGGTCAGCTGTCTCCCCCCCCCCCCATGGGGGCAGACCTCACTGTACCAATTGCGTGGGAGGTTAGGTTGGTCCTAAATTCAGGCTTTACAGTTTGGAAAGAGAAAAATCTGACCCGACCGGGAATCGAGCGCGATTGCTAGGTTGCCTAGCCTGTAGCCTAGAGAATATACCGACTATGCCGTCCCGACTCAGTAGCTCAGACAGAATCTTACGTGAGCATCTTAGGTGGAGATAGGAATTATGTCGGTTTTGGCATTTAGTAATTACATTTTTCCCACAAAATTTGTATCTATATCTCGTATAATTCTTAGAAGGAACAGCAGTATCAACTGCGTGTTTTTATATTTGAGACAGAGTCTGTTCTCTGTTAGGTATAAAGTGGATTGCTGAATATAATTTAGATTAATTTTCGCCGTCAGAAGATTTAATCCATGAGCTGGAGGGAGATCCGCGGGATAAGTGGGAGACACTACATTTGTTGAGGGCAGAACACTCTTTGGAAACAGTCAGCCCGCAATTTTTGCAAATATTGACTGCCCGTTTAGGAAATTTCAAAGATAAATAGTTCTAATTTTTTACCCATTATTTGAGTAGCTTTTCTCTTCCTCACAGAAAACAGTAGGTCTCTATTATTAAGACTAAGACCTGAATGCTGTGAGGAGAAGTCGTCACTGCTTAGACCTCTTTGTAGGCGCATGTAAAAACCACAAATCTGGAGTGCATGCAGATTGCACTTCTTTTACTGATAAATCCCTTTCACACATGGCAGTCGCAGGGCTTTAGAACTGTAATAATTAACCTTATGGCTCACATAAATTTAATATTTAAATCCAAGGCTAATCTCTACAGACAATTCCACGCAAGAAAATAATGTTTATATATAATATTTTATAGTCATTTTTATCCAGGAAAGTTACGTCTCGGATGCGACTGGTTGAAGTATTTAATTTATTTTAATGCGCTTCAGTGAACATGTGTGGATATCATCATTCTCTGTAGGAGGCACACTCACGCTCATTACGGGGTTGTAATTGCAGCGTCCAGACTCTGTATGACGCGTGCTGTATCCTGTAGAACTGTTCGCAGTTGACCTGCTCAATTCACGTAATTGATTGCAAAGTGGGTGGATCAGTGGTGTGCTTCCACTACCGTGACATCTGAAATCAAATTGCCCTGTGTGAGAGAAGAGAAAGAAGTGTTTGTTTAAGGATGCTGTCAGTTGCGAACATCATATGGAGTCGGTCGTAGATGAGTGAAATATGATTACGGAGCGTTGGCGCAATGATGCTGATAAGGGAAACCGTCGGAGATAAACTTGTCCCAGTGCTACTTTGTGCAGTTGTACCACATGGCGTGGTTAAGGACTGGACTGCAGCCTGTGAAGTGGCACTGTCAGATTATACGTTATCACGGCCTAAACATGTGTGTGTGTGTGTGCGTGTGTGCGCGCGTGCGTGTGTGAAGTATGAAACTGTTCAAGGTGGTGAAGAAACAGTCTTCGGGTTAATATAGGGGTATTTCGCTTTTTGGTTACAGGTGTTTCAGAAGAATATTAGTGTAGGTGTATTTATTTATTTATTCATGTGTAATTTAGTGACATGATTGCTGTAGTTCAGATTTTACGGCGTCCGATGTTAGGATGATGGTAGGGTGTTAGAATGCTAATAATGAATTGGGAGTGAGGTGGTGGTCTAATTCGAAATAGCATACCGGCATTTTCCTCAAGGGATGGAGGAAAACTCTGCAAAACCTTAAATCAGAATAGACCGTGATCAGCTGGAATTTCGTCTTGAACCCACGTCTTCGTTAGGAGAACATACTGTCCCATATACCGTGAAGATGGAATCAGTATGTTCTCCGAAACGTTGGTACCCGCCTATCAGTCTACAAAACTCAGGAATCTCTAAACACTGAGTTTTGTCGCGGTGAAGTGTTAATAAGTGTTTATGTCATGGTCTGCAAATATGGAGGCTTTATTCACTGAATAAGTTGATAGTGTTACAGTTACAGTGTAAATCAGCAGTCCGGTGAGGTCACTTACACAGCAGCTTATTGAGTGTGTCCAGAGATTCTTAGAATAGCAGAGATGCTTGTGTCACCGTTCGTTCGAAGCTATGAATGTAACGCCGTCCATTTTTGTTGTTCACATCTCCAACAGGTCAGCCTGGATAGCGTAGTCGATATAGGGATTGGCCTACGGGCTGGACGGTCCGGACTTCCAATCCAGATAGGGTCAACAGACTTTCATCTCCTCAGAAACGTCTAGAGCGGCTCTGGGGCCCAACCAGCTTCCTATTTAATGGGGACTGGAGTTATTTTTCTGGGCCAAAGCGACCGGGGCGTGAGGTTAATGAGTGGAGCTATACCTGTTCTCCTTTTATACGCTTTTATGGCGTAGACAGGGGAAGCGTATCTCCAACACATAACACTAGTATCAACGTTGGGGTAAATTAATCTTTGAAATTAGTGGCGCCACCTGCTTTACTGCTTTAATGTTAAACTTCTGTGCATTCTTGTTCGGAGTGTACAAATGGGCTTCTTGTGATTCTCAGAATAAGAAGAGTTCATTTCCCTGAACAGAATTAGCTTATTGGTCTTTGTAATGGAAATCCCGTGTTGGCCGTTCTGTGAGGCAGCAACATATTTTGAATAAATACGTAACTTCAAAAGGATTAACAGACTAACCATGTTGCCTGCCGAATTTATTACGCGATCACGAAATGGAACATTCGGTTCCAATATGGATACTTTTAACGGGGAGTCAACGCAAAATTGTGGACTGCGCATTTGTCGAGTGTACTTGCTTTATTGTTTGCACGTGGCAGTAGTGTAGGGCAATACAGCTCTGCCATTACGATTTTATTTGTCGCTTACGTGTTGATGTTTGCTGGCTATTTATTAGGCTCTGAGAGCGAAATTTCTGCTTAGTCTCAGTAGCCCTCACACGGAATATAATTTCTGAAAAATTTTAAGAAAGATTTCAAATCGAGAGCTATTGGTGCAGGAAAACTGTATCATATTTTTAGGATCAAATATTTGTAAGCACGAGAGGTTTGTGTGAGAAGATATGAATAAAAAAATGCGAGATCTGAGGTTTCCATGACCTTCAGGAACATTACACCTAGTAATGTGACTAATATGATTTTAATTAAGCTCTCTTTCAGTTCAGAAGGTACTTACGAAAGTAGTCCTACTTCTGTGACATGTATAGGCACCATGTGATTTAAAATGTGAGAAATCCTCAGATTTTTTGCAAAGATAGAACTTTCAGAGTTGATAGGATTCTGAGAATGACCAAATGTTATTTACCTAAATGTCTGTTGCTTAAAATGGCGACATAACCGGTTTTATGCGACAGAAATAGAGAGAAAAAGACATGTGTCTTATTTAACAAAGTTGTCGTTTTCCAAGATTATGCATCGTGATAGGCAAGTACTTTCCATTTTCTCCAGTGATAGGAGCTGAATTTATAAATATTATTTAGATGAGCTTCAGGCTTGAGAGGGCTAATTTGAATAATTTGAAATAATATTCATGTATATGAAT
>Ga0123357_10006939_pt1 | contig 13918 bp, 8 predicted proteins | sample TergutEmb28metaG_FD_89873 | JGI IMG/M metagenome (GOLD analysis project Ga0123357, IMG submission 89873) | Embiratermes neotenicus P4 segment gut microbial communities from Petit-Saut dam, French Guiana - Emb289 P4 | ecosystem: Host-associated > Arthropoda: Insects > Digestive system > Gut ... | reverse complement strand
TTTAAGTCGGGAGGGCTACATGAGAAGCATGTAGTGGCAACTTGGAATCTTGGGAACCATCTCAGCATTTGCTTTTAGGCACAGGTAAACCAAGAAAAACCTGTGTCGAGATGGCCGGTAGCAGGACCTTCCGAATACTGACTTCTAGCCAGCAGTCCGGCATCTACAGTAAAAAAAAGCAATGCCCACATAATACAACAAATACAAGTATGACAACAATACACACAAGATAACTACAACAATACACACGGTCAACCGACAACAATTACACAAAAGACAACTTAAAACTAGCAACAAAACACACGAGAAAAATTAGAATTTTACAACATGTGCAAAAGGTAAAAACACCCAAGCAAGAGAGTACTGTGTACGGTTCCTTGTAATTGTTTTTTTTACAATCATTAATTCACTCACGCTTTCACCCCAGTCTTTCACTTTTCATCACTTACTACTCCTATAAACCTTTTCCATAAAGACTCAGTCTCTCGCAACGTAACACACTACGCACATCTACAGTCAGGCGCATTCTCAACCACGTACCATTACACAACACAACATGCTGCCACAGTACCCTACTAATATAAGGGAATTAATTAATGAGTGTTTTTAAAATGACTTTAGCAAGGAACAACGTAGCTCCCTGAGAATGATCTAAGGATCGAAACATGTTGGAGCGATTTTAAGTGTTTTAAGGTGAAATTTTATGTAAGTGCATTAGTTGGTGTGATAATTAAAGTGATTCTACAAACTGCACGGTGCAACAATAAAGATATCCAGTTACGTCGAGTGTCTGCTAGCGAGGTCAGGATGGAACTGGTTTAGTTGTGTTGATGGTGGCGTATTGAGAGGTTGGTCCCTTACCAATCTTTAAAATTTCAGTACGACAAACACCTATTGCTGTGAATACAGTATTGAGACTCCTGATGATAGACAGTAAGTCTGTCCGAAACATGTAAAGTTCTTTACCAAAATAAAGTTGAGAAATAGTGAATCTTGTTGGCTTTTATTATAAGAATATATCACGATGCACGGTCCTCTGAATGTCAAATTCTGCTATCTCTCTAAGAGGGGAATGTTGATGGCAGTTATAATTGGCCAATACAGTAATTCATTTCGCGAAAATCATTATATTTCCTTTCACAACACATTAATGCAAAATACCATTACTGACTTTAAAACAATATTAACCTTTTAAAGCATACCTGTTACGTGAGGCACCAACAGGTTTAACATTCACGAACTGTACATTCTGCCCACACTTTGTGTGTTTTGTATTTTTCTCAGAACAAACAGCGACTTCTTCCCCATACAACATAACTGATCGGCTTTTATAACCGAGATGAAAAATGTGTACTGCGCGGTGCGAACTGGGTTTTTAAATAAAGCAGTCTGCGCTTCGTCTTTAAAGGGTTAAATATTAAATGGGTTAAAAATGAAGAAACGGCGTAATAATACTTCACAATCATCTGCATTTTTCCTTACTGGACACAGTATGTTAATCTAGCAGTTCGCAGAGGATCTACTGGCTGGGAAACTAAATTGGCTGATATTTAAACGTATGTTAAAATTGCTACAGTTTATACGGTTCATCTGTCCAATATTTTCAAATAAATTTCCACTGCAACAATCAGAATACGACATCCATGGCTGTTGATTCTTTTTGCAGAAGTACCGTAATTAGCCAAGTGCTGAAAAATGTCTCCTACTTCATACAAGTGTTGACAGAAGAATACGACACTCCCACGAATCGTCAAATTCTGCATGACTTTCACTTTGGTTAACGCATTTCGAAGTTTGTAATTATAACTCAAAATATCGAGTTTTGTTCTTTTTTATACTCCACTCATTTGCATAGTCACTACAACCTATTTCTGACGCCACGCCAAAGCTTATAAATTTTTCAATAAAAACACAGAAAACAAGTAAAATTAATGATAACGGATACCATAATTCCTCATTTCTTAAGGCGTTTCTTTTGAATGGGAATGAGGCTCCGACCTGTCGAAAATATGCAACCCCCGTGGAAACTCTGGAGTCTCCTCCCATAATCCCCCTTCCCCTGCTGACATATGCATACACAATCGTCCTAACTGATGCGTAGATTTTCGTTCCACTTTTTCCCCCCCTCTTCGAAAGTGTCTCTTTCTCACAACCGTAAGTACACAATTTAAAGGTCAATTCAATGCAAAATGCATTCCGGTATTCACCGCAAGGAGTCTTCCAAGTCTGTTTTATAATGTGCAAACTTTTCCTGGGCATGTAGGGTAAACATATTTAATGGACGTTTCTATGCCTTACAACTCCTTCTTATAGCGTACGTGCACAGTGTATGTTGATGTTTCATACACTAACGTGTTCTATCAGGTACGCAGTGTAATGAAGACCTTACAGCTAAAGTACTACTTACCTTGTAAAACGAATCTTTTTTCTCAAATATTACAATTTTTCTTGGAAGATTTGGGAATTAAAAATTTATGTCCTGAAGTTGAAAACAATTCACATGTAGAGTATTTAGTGTTATGCCAGTGGTTAACACAGATTATGGCAATAATAATAATAATATGGGTAATAATAAACTGGACTTATGGTAGCCATCAGGTCATTAGTACCAATAATTACTAGAAGAAAATTTTGAAATATCCAAACACTACTAATGATATCTGCAGAAAATGTCGAGAGAAATCAGAAACCAGTCAATATAAAACCGATGCACATTGTGCACTAGCTCAAGGCGATTGCACCCAGCGTCACAATCCAGTGGCGAAGACTGTCCATCAGGAATTGGCTATCAAATGCGAACTTTCAAACGGACCACCAATGCTGTATTATAAATGTGCGTCACAGTCCGTGCTAGAGAACTCCAACTGTAAACTAGACACGTCTGTAACAACTGATCGAACTTTGGACAGCAATGGACCGGACAGGAAGAATACTTAATAACTGCAGCAATTCGTAACAGTCACAACCTTCCCAGCATACCAACGAGAAGGCCAGACATATACAGACTGGAAAGAAGGGTTTATGGCACGGCAGCTGTAAATGGCCTGTACAATACCATTAGTACTACCCATAACGCGTATTATTCCAGACAAATTAGACGAAAGTTTAGAACTACTTTATCTTCGCCCTGGCCTACATATTTTGATGGAGCAATCGGTAATAACTAATACATGTCGTATAGTCAGTAAGTCTTTGGCAGTACAGTGAATAAGAAGTGCTTGGTCAGTGAGACAGCCAGCTAAACTGCAGTGAAGTAGGGAATGTGGCTGATAATTTCGGTCATTGCTACTTGTCAGTGTTATAGCCGTACAAAATCAGAACTAGTAATTACTTAGTTTCTAATTTATGTAATATTCTTCAGATTTTTGTGTTCTACTCTTTCGCTGTACGATATTCGTATTTAACATTGCATCTGTTGTGCTACTTTTATTCCTCATACCTTGTGTGTTTTGTCTTATTTCTTAGCTGTAGTTTGAAGTGCTTCTCTGTAATTGGCATTCCTGATGCTTGGTAAATATCTCCTCAGAATGTAATCCAGTGTTTACTGAAGGTTCACCTCAGAATGTAATCCAGCGTTTACTGAAGGTTCAAGAGTTACAGCCGGCATCGAATATCGGCGGAACAGACTGACAGACACAGTAAACTCGATAAAACGTTCTTTATGTTTCTATTGAACGTGCGGGACTTAGAGTAAAATTACTCCACCTACATACTACGTACTTCTGTGTTCATCGCATGTCAAGACAGACGGTATAAGAGACGTCATGCAAGGGAGTTAATGGGGAAAAATAAGCGTAAAACATGGAGTTACAGGAGGAACTTATAAGAACTAATTTGACATTCAAGTGACCGTACATCGTGATAAATTCTTATCATAGAGCCAACTAGATGCAATAATTTCTCAAATTTATTTTTGGAATAAAACTCTACATGTTTCGGACAGTTCCTCTATCCATCATCAGGAGTTTTTTACTCTACACACAGCAACGGTATATGTTATACAGGTTTGCTGACAGATTGCGAGCAGGATCAGGACGGAGTTCCGTCCTGATCCTGCTGTCAGCAAACCTGTATGACATATACCGTTGCTGTGTGTAGGGTAAAAAACTCCTGATGATGGATAGAGGAACTGTCCGAAACATATAGAGTTTTATTCCAAAAATAAATTTGAGCAATCAGTGCATCTAGTTGGCTTTATTATAAGAAACGTAAGAACTACTTCTAGTGGTAGAAAGTTTTAGCCCTATCGAAGCTTTTTACTGTAGTATTATTACTTTATTTCAATTTAATTTTGTTAACAGCTGACAATCTCGGTGCAGATCCGGTGTGCGTCGAGATTGTTGGATATACTTGCAAATATTCACACACTCTGCTTCTCGGCCGAGATATGAACGGAGAACTTTTGAAAAACAACTCGAAAGGGACACTTCTCAAGACAACATTCTCGGTGATGTAAAACATAACAATTTCTCCTGACATAATGTATTTTTACCTCTGTAAACTCTCCATAACGAAGTGTCATGTGTTTCCTAACCCACCGAACAAATACCCTTCAAGTTATTGCAAGGATTACGTAACGCTCAGCCGATAAACAATTTATTATATTATTACTTTTTCGCCTTCTCTATCATTTTATTGACAAAACTCAATAAAATGATGAAATTATAAACCTACAAAAATAATGCACAAGAAATTAACTAATCACTCACCTGTGTAGGCATATCAGTGCATCTTCTTCAGTCCAGACCACTTGTCACTGGCTTTAAGACGGAACTAATGGCATTTCTGTACCGGTTTATTGACTACGGACAGTGGTGAAGAATCGGCATAAGAATAATCATTATATGAACAGCAGGTCCGTAAAGTGGAGAAAGACACAGAGCGCCTTCCAGTACTTACGTCACACAGAAAGTAACGTGAATGAACGTATGATGCATACACTTTGTTAGAGTTCAGAGGTTTTCAAAAATAAAAATATATTAAATAAATTTCTTACATTTTGTAGAGAGACGTGGGGCTTCTCAGACTCGTTTCAAGTAACACTATTTATTTTAAGAGTCTTGTTAAATTTCCATTGATTCAAATTCAAAAGTTGGTGGGCACTTTCTACAACAAATAGTTCAAGTCGCGTGGATTTAATTCGACACGTCTATAAAAAAGTGTATTCCATTTTTGTGCTTAGGTATCAAAATGAAACCTAAAGGGAACTTGACATACTCACTAGGCGACTACGAAAGTTGGTGTCTTCTTGCACGAAATGTCATGTACTCTAACGACGAACGCAGCCGATTTATCTGCAACATCGCTACACTTATACCAGTCTACTCGACGTCACATTCCGGAAAACATCGGTAACTGTTTACCAATCGACACGGTGTGACATCCTAAAAGACATGGCCAATCATACAGACTACGGCGAGAACATCAGATCTCGTAACAGCTTTACAGCCCGATGGTAATATAAGTATGTCCTGCAGAACAGGGTGAAGTTACGGGCGCTTGTGTGTGTGTGTGTGTGTGTGTGTGTGTATGTATGTATGTATGTATGTATGTATGTACGCATGTATTTATGTATGTATGTACGCATGTATGTACGTATGTACGCATGTATTTATGTATGTATGTACGCATGTATGTATGTATGTATGTATGTATGTATGTAGGTACGCATTATGTATGTATGTATGTATGTATGTACGCATTATGTGTGTATGTATATCTGTATGTATGTACGCAGTATGTATGTGCGCATGTATACATGTATGTGTTATGTATGTACGCATGTATGTATATATATGTATATCACAATTTATTCCACTTTTGGATCAGCGTTTTTTGTGTGTTTTTCCCACTGTTCATGTTGCGACCGTCTTGTTACCAGCAGGACAACTTTCCAAATGAAGACTGTGCAATTTTACAGAATATCAGGAGAAGACCAAGAGACTGCTACATCCTAATTAAGGGGGCATCGGACCCTCAGCATGTCCCGAACATATTGTACTCATTCCAACCCTTCGAACTGTCAATACGTATTGACAATACAATACTGTCCACATTCCCATGAGTCGTTTCGAACTCACAGCCAGCAGTACACGTTTAATATCATTTCTCAACAATTTGCAGTTCATCTGCTATAGGCGTTCGATTTAGAATTCTGTTCTGTTATAACACGACTCCGTCGTGAACAAAAGTTGTCAGTTCCACTGAGGAGATGCTGAAAGAGAAGAAGCAGCTATAGTGCATTAACTTATTGGACAATTCAGAACTTCGCGATACCCACAGCCTATTGTAGTGTTTCTCAGCCTTGCTGGTAGTACGAAGAACCACTTACAAAGCTGAACTGTTTCAGCGTCACCCTTCCCCAAAATTCTCAAGCAGCAGAGTCCTTAGGCACAATTCGCGTTAACATCTGAAGTTGCACATTTCCAAATATAACTTAAACAAGTGCAAAAAATATTTGCTACGTCAACGCATAAGTTTATTACAAAACAAGAATTTTCCTAGCAGTAATGGTAATAAAACTGAAACAAAACATTATGTCCACTGAGTAGAATCCAGCCACGTAGGGCGCAACTTACCCAAACTTCCAGACCCGCAGCGGCTGACGGAACTTCGGTTGAGAAACACTGGCCTACTTTATCCCGCTACAACATAAAACATTAAAACAAGCACAAAAAAAGAAAGACTTTGTTTATTATTCTACAATAAATCACTCTTCATTAACAATTAACGTTACAAAACTTATGGCACATAAACATTTCATTAAAACCATCTACAAACATTTGATTATTAACACATCAGGGCACTTCATGAAGCAAACTCAGTGCCCATAAAGATAAAATAACGACATTATTTTCTGTTCTAAAAAGTCTTCCGGAAACAATGGATCTCGTATACATGAAAAATAACTTACGTGAAATATATCAGTCAATTTCGAAAGTAAAAAATAAATGCAGTTCTTATTAGTAACAAGTTTTATCAATGTTTTTAAACGCATGTAGTCAGAATGTGACCTGGATCGTGTAAGCCACACAACGCTCCTGCAGGTGAGTGAAACGAAGAAATGCTCAGGAAACTGGGAGTTTCCTGACAGCACGTATATCCAAATTCGAGCATAATCAGAACACCCCCTCCCCCTTAAACAAGTAAATTCAATCGTACGTGTATCAGTATGTGTACTTCGTAGTTTAAAGTACTGAGCCAACCAGCACTGTCCTCAGCATTACTAAACCTATCATGTCAAATTTTTGACAAATATTAGTGCACACCAAGCACTTTTCCGCAAGTCGTATGGCCATCTAACGGAAAACGCTTCTGATGACGTCCTCAATCTACAAACTTAGGACGCTTTGGGCCTCCACTAGTGCCTTATACACATTCACCTTTTCGTCGCCGTACGCACACAACCCAATGCGAGCACAAATATTTCTCACAAAACGCAACTCTACCGTACTTACTTACTTACTTACGTACTCCATGGTGCAGAGTCCTTCTTGAGAAGCTAACTGGTTTGCAGCTAGTCAAGAAATTCCCCGCATTTCACGGAACCCCAAGGTCCATTACCGCACTCACAAGCGTCCGCTAACTGTCCCTATCCTGGGCCAGCCCAATCCAGTCCACATACCCACATCCCACCTCCTGGAGATACATCCTAATATTATCCACCCATCTATGCCTAGGTCTCCCCAGTGGTCTCATTCCCTCCGGTTTCCCCAGCAAGATCCTATACACCCCCCTCTCCTCACCCCACTGTAACGAGCTGTAATGTCACGTGGTCACTGTCGTGTGGCATGCTGGACGATATGCGAAGGTTATTACAGACGACCATTCGGTGTCCATGCTGTGTGGCAATGACGGTGCTATATTGTAGACCTGCAGCATGCAAGCCAGTAATCAACAGAGATTTTAATAATATTATTGTACGGCGAATATAAAATAAATCAATGCAGCCTAAAGCATGGAAAGAATTTTCTAAAAATTTGGTCATAATATAGTTGTGCAGGATTATGCGTGAATTTTCATTTACAAAATCTCCATCCTCAGATGCGAACTTCCAAAATTCAGCATAAATTTTTGGTCATTTAAATCGCTGAAACGAAACACAAATAAATTCGAAAAAGAATCGTTGTGTCCCTCAAGCCCAGTGCCTCTCGGGAAAAGGCTGAAGGAATCCCATTATGAAAAATAGACTTAAACAAGACAGGCAAAGCACGTACAACGTAACAATGAGGCGCGTCCGCGCAACCATTGTTGCAGTGGAAAAGCAATCAGTATTACACAAACTGCGTGTTTATTTGCAGCCTTAGGTATGCAGCATGCAATGCCATGTGCCATATTGTCATCTATGGCCTGCCCCGCTCTACAATATTTTTCCACATTATCTCATAAACGGCACGATTTTCGACAAAAAGCTATTGAATATAAAATGTGTATTTTGATTTTCTCTACAACGTTTGTCTGAAACATTTCTCTTTCTAATAAGAAATGAGCGAGATATGATAAAAAATGTATATTGGTCTTCATGTAAAGTACCCTTTATTCTTACACGATTTTAATGAAACTCGAATTTCCTCCATAGATTTTCGAAAAATCCTCATACATCAAATTTCATGATAATCTGTCCAGTGGGAACCGAGTTATTCCATGCGGCAGACATGAAGCTGAAAGTCCTTTTCGCAATTTTTGCGAACGCGCCTAAAAATTAACACACGTATAAGTTACCACAACTACAAATAGGAAGAAAGATTAACTACGTAGCCGGAGATATACAGTGTGGGAAAAAATTAATATGGTGCTCTGACCTAAGGTTTGAAACAGTAAGGTAAACATAAGCCAGAAGCTCGTATTTTCTTTGTACTCAAAATTGTTTTACTATTACGTACCAGGGTTTTGAGACGGAACAAAATGGAGCTCTTTTCACTTACACACACTGTGTTTTTTCTTTTCCTCCATTTGTCTCCGGTAATTTAATAAAATAAGCATATGATTTATAGTGTGTGACACGAGACGGAAAGTCTTTAGCAAGAAAACTGGGAGAAGCCAGACAGTTGGGAAAATAGCACCGTTGTAGAATATTACAATACATGTAATACAAAACGCTTGAAGATTCAGATCTTCTGGATTGCTACGCTGTGTCGCGGGGTAAACAGTTCCCGACACTTTAAGACAACATGATCTTTCGAAACGTCGGTTACAACACATCGTAACATTCAGCAAAACCGCTGCGGGAACCCCAAAACTCGCAGTATCACAAAAAAGGCTTGGTTTGTGAGTGAAGTCACGTCTGGGTTATTATCGATTATTACTACTGATTTGCGGTTATTATTATCGACAAAGTATCGATGTATATATAAAAGAGGCGGTTTATATATTTAGGCTATATTATTATCGACAAAGTATCGATATATATATATATATATAGACACTTTGTCGATAACAATATAGCCTATATATATATATATATATATATATATAAACCATCTCTAATTTAGTCCTATAAAACTCTGAAAATAAGTTTATCACTTGATTCTGCAGACCGTTAATTAAAAACTATTTCATCTTTCGTCTAAAGCAAACAAATAATTTCGACAATTTTGTTATTCGACACGTTTCTATTCAACCGTGGAATCGTCACCAGGGGTATACAATCACAAGGCGTGTCCCCAATATTTTAAGGGGGTACCACAATCTTAGTCAAGCTTTACATTAATTTCAGTGTAGGCCTACACTGAAACATGTTACTGAAAGATGCTATATACGTCTAAATTTTTACATAAACAGAATGTTAACACTAACAATAAAAAAAACAAGCTAAACAACAAGAATGGAAAATCATACTTGCAACAGCCCAAAATAATGGATTTCCATTGCATATCATTCATAACCTGAAGAAGAAACTGAAAGCCAAAAAACAAAGACAAAAACCCCTAACCACAACAACAAAACAAACAAAAAAATGGGCAACAATCTCCTATCATAGTCCACTAATACGAAAAATAACTAATCTCTTCAAACACCCTAACTTAAATATAGAACTACGTGCCACAAACACTATGCATCAACAACTCACTGACAAAATATTTAAGACCAGCACAAATTCCAGCGGGATATACAGATTTAAATGTGACACTTGCAACAATTCATATGTAGGACAATCAGGAAGATCAATAGCAACAAGACATAAAGAAGGCACACGATACATAAGAACCAATAACTCGATCTCAGCGTATGCATTACACATACTAAACAACAGACAAGAATATGGAACTGCAGAGGAAACATTCGAATTATTGAAACCAAGGAATAAAGGAACAAAAATGAATTGTTGGAAGCTCTCTACATGCAAGCCTTTTACCAACGTAACATATTGATCGAAGAACAGAAGGTCATTGAAATAAATCCTCTGTACGAGCTGGCTAAATCGTCACAAAACCAGCCACACATTCCCTAACTCAGTCTACTACGGAACAGTGCAACAAACATACACCAAGAGGGGCAAGTCCAGCCAATTTTCGATGTTTTAATAATTCTATTATCACAGTATTTGACACACTGTTATTCATTACGGGCCTAATATATGCAGCCACACCACCACCGTATTAATCACACACCGATGTATTTTAATGGACTATTTCAACTGTAACTTCAGTAAGCACGAATTAATGCGCTTCCTGATGATGGTGTAACTGAAACACCGAAACATGTCGGAGCTGTTTTAATGTAAATTTTAATACTGTTTTTAACACAACTCACTAGTGTATCAGTTGGTGAATAACACTTTGATAACGTGTAAAAGACTTCAAAATCTTAACTTCAAGGTCCATATTCAATTTTATTGTTGTTATGTAGGGGCTTTATTTTATTCGACAACTATATTTTGTCCCTTCACGCCATTACTCCGCCGCGCTATAATAGCGCGCCATAATAGCAACATGTGTAAACACATGTTGCTATTATGGTGGAACGAGAAATAAGGGGTCCGCCAATAAAGTAGGTAGGTTTGAACCCTTTTTATAGGCCACGAAGGCCCTTAGGGTGAGTAGAGGTATAGTTCTACTCTTTCTAGGACCTCGGCACTAGATGGGGTGGGAGGTCAGCCCACGCCCCGGCCGCCTCTACCCCCGGGAAAGACCCGGTACCCATTGTACAGGAGGCTGGGTGGGCCCCAGCGCCGGTCTGGACGGGCGAAATGTCGTCCCCACCGGGATTCGATCCCGGACCGTCCAGCCCGTCGTCAGTCGCTATACCGACTGAGCTACCCGGCCCACCCGACAATAAAGTAATGAGATTAATTTTCTCCTAGCTGTGCAGGCAATACTCCAGTCCGCTAACACGGACAGCCTTTCACCTTGGTCCTTCCTCCATTTCCACTTGCAGTAGCATGGCTGTGAAATGCCTTAGTGTGGAGTAGGTGCTTGACATGTCAGGAGGCGTTCGTGAACCTCGTCATGAAAATGGACGCACGGAACATCGCGCAGCGGTATGCCATCTCTTCTTTTTGTGTTAAACTCGGTGACAGTGCCACCAAAACATATGGAAAACTTCGGCAGGCCTTTGGAGATGATGCAATGTCAAAAGCACAAGCCTTTCGCTGGCAAAAAAAAAATGTTTTTTTGAAGGCAGAATCCTTGATGAAGATGAGTAGCGCAGCGGACGACCATCAACAACATGGACAGGTGACAACACAGCGTGGGTACGAGAATTTGTTCGATCTGACCGAAGATTAACAGTCAGAATGACTGCTGGTGAAGTAAACATGAACCGGGTAACCGTTCGTTTGATACTGACTGAAGCGCAGCGGACGACCATCAGCAACACGGACAGGTGACAACACAGCACGGGTGAGAGAACTTGTTCGATCGGATCGAAGATTAACAGTCAGAATGATTGCTGATGAAGTGAGCATGAACCGGGAAACAGTTCGTTCGATACTGATTTTAGAACTGGGGATGAGAAAATTTTGTGCCAAGATGGTGCTCAGGAATCTCACACAGCAACATCGGGATGCGCGGTGGAGCGCAGTTTTTGACATCCAAATGCATTACAGTGATGCTCACCTGATCTCGGACCTCGCGACATCTTTTTATTTCAAAAAGTAAAATCGGCAATGAAAGGACACCATTTTGAGTCAACAGAAGGCATCCAGAGGTCTGTAAAGTAGGTCTTAAACGACATCCCACAAAATACGTTCCAGGAATGCTACACACAATGGTAGCACCGCTGGAAAAGGTGTGTGCAGGCACAAGGGATGTACTGTGAAGGTGACCACATTGTAGTCGATGAATAAATAAAATAAAACTTTTTTTTTTGGAACCAGTCTCATTACTTTATTGTCCTACCTCGTAGGCCTTTAAATACATACCGAGACGCAAACCGCAGCTGCACTATTGATTTCCAAACTTTCCATTAGTGCATGAAAAAAAAAAGCCTTAGCCCACCACAGTAAGAACAAAGATTATTTTTTCACAAGAAGTGTATTTTTAAAATTATATACACTTTTGTGTTTTATCGATATCACTGTAAATTGTCATCAAGGAAGCGTCGCGGTCCATAAGCAAACCATAAAATCCCGCCAAATGAAAGCGTCCCGTCTATTGTGAAACACCGATCCACCGAATCAAATTCATGTGATACAGCAGCCACATGACTCACATAACACCGATCGAAGATCATTCAAGTGCATACTACGAATCTTCCATCGTCAGCAGACCGATCAAATGCTGTCGGGTTTATGGCCCGCTCCTTAAAATCAGTTGTAACCGAGGCGACAGTCTTGCATTTGTACCACACTAGTTCCCGGCTTAACTCTGATACGCACCACAACGTCACACTGTCAAACATTACAAGAAGTCTACCAATCGTCGCATGTTACGACTTCACGTGTTAGTGAAAACACACACACACTTCTGCAATTAGTTACAGAAATCGGCCGGCCATTAGCAATCCAAGCTAAAATGATCTAGTCAATATACTACACAAATACACCACTGTGGAGATGGGTTCTTGCCTCACTGTTTCGAGTTGCAAGTTAATGTATAAGGGTGGATCAAAGATAAAGGCTACGTACGAAAACCGTAGATAGATATGGCATTTGTCAATTTTTTTTGTCGAACCTGCAACGGATATGGCAGTGTTTATTTAAGTGTAGGCGTTACTCTCTAAATGTTTCTATTTCTCTAACAATTTAAACAGTAGATACTAAGTTCAAGGTCAAGTAGCTCATTTTAGAAAACTATTACACATTCTTACGTGATATCAGCGAAATTTAATTTACATCAAAGATTTTTTAAGTGTGACATCCCCTGGTGATACAAATACGAAGGTGAGTAAGGTGAGTATCGCCAGTCACAACAATCTTCGTGTGGTAAAGACCCAAAGGGAAAAATTATACACTTATAATGCTTTCCTTCGTATCTTATTGTATTGTGACGATGATGATGATGATGACTAAGATGATGGATCTTTTATATGTAAGCCGAAACGTGTAGCATAATATTTTTCAAAAGTTACTGTACAAAGACTAGCTGAAAACCGGTTAACTTGTCAAGAAGGACTCTGCTCCATGGAGTAAGTAAGTAATTAAGTAAGGAAGTAAGTCAGTAAGCAATTAAGTGAGTGAGTGAGTGACTGAGTAATTATGTAAGTAAGTAATATATTTAATATTTTTCCCGGCACATTTCGGCTTAAAGCCACTTTCAAGGAGATCTTTATAAATGCATTTTGGTAATTGAGTAAAGAGAAACCAACTTGATGCCACTTGTTTTATTATTATTTATTCAGTGCTCAACATGTTTCGGACGTCAATACGTCCATCTTCACTGAGTAGTGCTTCAGACTGCATAAAGATACCACACCACCATAGCCACACTGATACGGAACGCCAACACACACCGAACCAGATACAACCCATGAAATAACT
>Ga0123357_10006938_pt1 | contig 13918 bp, 7 predicted proteins | sample TergutEmb28metaG_FD_89873 | JGI IMG/M metagenome (GOLD analysis project Ga0123357, IMG submission 89873) | Embiratermes neotenicus P4 segment gut microbial communities from Petit-Saut dam, French Guiana - Emb289 P4 | ecosystem: Host-associated > Arthropoda: Insects > Digestive system > Gut ... | reverse complement strand
CGTATGTATGTATGTATGTATGTATGTGTGTATGTATGTGTGTATGTGTGTATGTATGTATGTATGTGTGTATGTATGTATGTATGTATGTATGTATGTGTATGTATGTATGTATGTATGTATGTATGTATGTACGTATGTATGTATGTATGTATGTACGTATGTACGTATGTATGTATGTATGTATGTATGTGTGTATGTATGTATGTGAATGTATGTATGCATGTATGTATGTGTGTGTATGTATGTATGTGTATACATATATGTATGTATGTATGTGTGTGTGTGTGGTGGAGTAAACAGGAACCCATTTTTAATTTTAATATAAATTTACACCACTCATTTGTGCATACGTTGGTATATAATAAACATTTAATACTGAGTATACTTCAATGCCACTTGCAATTTTATTTCTGAACAGATAAAAATACAGGATAGTGCCCCTACAGCAAGTCATGTACAGGATGGTGCCCCTACAGCAAGTCATGTACAGGATGGTGCCCCTACAGCAAGTCATGTACAGGATGGTGCCCTTACAGCAAGTCATGTACAAGGCTGTTGTACAAAAGATCTTTAGAATAACATGTAGACTGAGACGGAAACGTTTCTTCCTGTAAAGCTTTTACTGATTGGTCTTTAAATTGGACAAAGAATAATTTGTCTGTGACTTCGAAATTAAACGTTTGTTTATGATTTAGGGAAAAGTCAGTCTCGAAAGTGTTGTAATTGCCTCAAACGATTTTGCAAGCCTACCAAGTTTTCCGCTCAGCCTACGCAATAGCCGTATCCACCATGACTGATGTTACCAACAGACGCAGTGTTTATCAATGCTGGATTTTCGGTGATTGGCATACAATGATAAATTTGCTATACAGCCTAAACAGACTTTGCGGGTAGTAGTTACCCACGCAGCGAAACTTCAAGAACAATTATCCCCCTCTTTCGAAACTTTTCATAGGTTCCTAAAATTCGCCTCTAGCTCCTACTTCTATCACCTACCTTACCGCCAACAAGCTGTCCTAATTTTCATCACAACACGTGATTAAGTTACAGGTCCTATGGTATGTGTTTACTGCCATAATTAATGGGTGTTTTATGAGATTTAGGTTCAAGGTCACGCTACTCACTACACTGTCAGCTTTCGGAGCTCCCTAAGACGATAGGTCAATAAAAGGTTGTTTCAAAAAGCCGAACACTTGATAATGAACAAGATTTTTCGCATCAGGTCGAGTTAAGAATTATGACCAACAAGAAACAAATTTATTGCTTATGTTACAAACTGAGACTATTTAAATAAAAATAGAGCATTAAGGCACTAACTTTAGCAGTCAACATTTGTGATGATTAAAAATTGTCTGATGCACTGTAATAAGGGAAATATCTGCAGTCAACATTTTTCCAAACTCTGACGCAAATAACTGAAAAAGTTTGTTAATCCATCTGACACTGTGTTTCAATAGATCAACGATGTCAAATATATGAGAAATGGTAAATATTTAAGCCAATATGTGTTGCAGTAGAACATATTTTAACATGTAGAAATTTGAATATAAAGAGACCAAATTGATGTCACTTACTTTATTATTTTATTATTTAATGCTCAACATGTTTCGGTTGTTAATTCATCCATCCTCAGGAGCGTGCGACGAATTTGTTGAGTTACTTCATGGGTTGTATTGCTCTGTAAGGATAGAGGTTATTGGATTAGCGTACTTATTTAGTGGCGAGTGCTTAGTCGTGACGTGTGTGGTTGTTTTAGAAAGCGTGTTTCTGCAAATATTGACTGTTGCGGTGTCTTATGGTTATTGAGTTTTCTTTGTGTGCAATATGTTTTTTGATAATGTTTCCTGAATAAATTGTAGAAATTTGTTTTTACTGTATATTCTCAAAATATTGCACGTTTTGGGATTTTTGTGTTGTTTGTTTTTAAAAATGTTAAAATAAATTACAGAAATTGCCGCCAATATAGACTCTTTCATTATTGGATGTTGTTGCTCCAAATTTTAGCACGTTTTATGTCGTGATACGACACTATAATTCGCCTAGAATTTGTGTATGTGTGTATGTACATTCCAACGTTATTTTTAACGCATCTCCGGTTAGTTTAACATTTCTCCTTAAGCGGCTACATTATAAAGCCACACTGAAACTCTTAGCTCCTAACGTTTATAATGGAGTCGTCCATGTTGAACTTAAAAGTGCAAACCCCTACATAAAATTGTGTCGACTTTAGAGAGCCTTACCTCGAAATTTTCGGGATATTTATCTCATAACTTAAGTTATTACTATTAGATCACAAAAAGTGTTGAATTTGAATATGACTTGCAGAAAGTCTGCACGGGTTAGTCACTGGAAATCAGAGAATAGATTAATAACAAAAATAATAAATAAATGGCCGCTCGCCGATCTAGCTTAGGTATATTAGACTACACGCTGTAGGTAATGGCACAAGCAGGAAGCAGTGCCCCTTCTCTACACAACCACTGACAGTTACGAAACGCCGTCCTCAGCTTCTCAGAAGTTTTCCTCCTAACTCCAGGACTAAATCCCCTTCATCGCAGTTTCCGCTAAACAATATCAGATTCTCCAACTTTAATGTTGGATATCTCCCACCACCACACACTTTGCAGATGAGAGTACATGTTTATATTTTATGTAAAGAAAGAGCTCAAATCGGGCCTAGGCAGCCTTAATTTTGAGGTTTCTAGATCACATATGGCTCACCAGACGTGCTAGGACTCCTCTAAACGAGCGATCAGCTCGTCGCAGAGGCCGCTACCTACACAAAACACAACTGAAATATGGTACGAGCATCCATGCCATCAGCGGGCTTCGAACCCGCTATCCCAGCAAACAAGCAGCCTCAGAACTACACCTTAGAACGCTCGGCCACTGGGATCGCCAAATATTTATCTTAGGCCTACTCATTACAGTGTGAAGGCGAGAGAGCTTAGCATAGTTACTACATTTCGCTCCTGAATCAAATTAATCGGTGTTCGAATCAGGGCAGAGGCAGAAATCTTCGCGTCTGAACCGGCTCGCTGGATCACTCAGCTACCAAATAAATGGCTGCTGAAGTGGAAGCGGCCGGAATGCCTACCACTTTCTTCCACCACATTCGTACTTTAAAAATACGTGAAATGTTACACTTAAACCCGCATACACCTACATGACATTGTGCATAATTCAAAGGACAATTTGGCCTTTTCCTTTCTGTTGCTTGTTGCAGTGTCTGTTTATTGTGTCAACTTATAATTTTGAGTTACAAATTTCTTAGATCACTTTGCACAGCTAAACGTAGAGCGTTATATATTAAGCTACGAAGTATTCTGAACAAAACCCTGTAGCGAATTGAAGAATATGCCGGTAAAAATTACCGATTTTGTTTCAGGATATTATGAAGGATTTTGACTGAAATGTTGAGAGAGGAAAGCAAATATATTGTTCCTAAGTGAAGAATAAAAAACAAACTATATGCCACTCATTATTTTATTGTAATTTTATAGGCTCAACATGTTTCGGGCATTATTATGCCCATCATCAGGAGCTCGCGACTATTATGTTGATTACCACATAGCAGCCCGGACACTACTCCAGCCTAACCGCACCTAACCCCCAACATACAGCAAACCAAGAACGAAACGACCAATGTCATAATCAACATCAGTCGCGAGCTCCTGATGATGGGCATAGTAATACCCGAAACATGTTGAACCTATAAGAATTACAATAAAATAATAAGTGGCATCTAGTTGGTCTTTTATTCTTCAGTTATCACAATGATGCACCATCCAGTAAACATCAGTATTGCTCCTAAGTAACAATGTTATTAAAAAACAAATTTGTTTCAGTATTTAGCCACATTCGTGACCAGACGTATACATCTCTTAACCCCCTAGACCATCTAGATGTTTTAAAATGTTACTTGTGAGTATTAATGAGTCGTTTCGCCTTTCAGAAGTAGACTGCAGAGGATAAGGAAGATTCCCACAGTTCTTTCTTCTGCGATAAGACAATGCTTCACTGAGCGAGAGGTTTCGGACATCTGGAAGGCACGAGGAGCATTCATCTGAAAGTCTCTAGGAATCCGTCTCTAAATGCAAAGGGACGAAGGAACAAAGTGCCTTCCCACCGTCCGTAGCCCTTTAACCAGTCAAGCATACGTCATACCCCCAAAAAATATATCCTTCAAAACACCGACGTGAAAGTCTGAAGAAAAGGGCCCTGTAATCCCAAGATTTATTAAAAATGGTAATGGCAAGTGTAATTGTACTTAATACTCTGGAATATCACCAATACGATACCTGTGTAACCCAGAAAGCCAATCCAGTACACAGAATGCTTGCCGCGTAATGCTATGTATGTACACGTATTCTGTGTCACTGCCATAATCAATACTGTCGCAATCTGTCCTGTGGCATACAACTGTACTCATTTTGCAGGGTGTATATCAACTACATGTTACTAACAAACAACATAAACACGCCCATTGTCACTTCTTTTTAAAAATTATAAATTTTGTGTTTTGAACCATACATAAACTGACGTTTTAAAACCATTAGTAGCGCTTGAGATAACCACTGTCATATCAAGTGGTTTTAAATAACAATCTGGCAATTCGTTTATATATTATCAATATTCTGGCACAGCACCGTCATGATGGTCGCAGAGGCGACCGAAACATGTAGGTGATAATAATAATATATGTTAAAAACATATTTCTTGTGTGCATTTGTTGATTCACCACATAAATGTAAATATTACAGTTTTTCTTTCCTTGCCATAAAGGACTTCGGTCTGTCTCCTTGGTAATTCACCTTTAATAGAAATTTGTGAAATGTGTAACTGATTGTTTCGTTGAAATATAACCTCACTAAAATTTCTAGATTTATTCTTAGGATAATATTAAACCCTGAAACGCATGCTATGGGCAAAACGTAGACAACTCTGAAGCCCACAGTTTGTGCTTTACGTAATTACCACTTTGCTTTAAAGGGTTAATATCAAAATATCATTCGTAAAGGGGTGAGCAAATTTGACCACGGAAGAGGTAAATTGTAAACCAGTTCCGGTGACTGACCATTCCTATTTGAATAGTTTCCCTAATTATACAAATATATGGAGCCACGGATATGAGGGTCTGCCCTGTAATATGACTGATATCCCAATGCTCTTTGTGTAGGAAGGATGGAGATTTGGAGCCAGCCTGTAAGTGAAATGGGATATCCTACATGCAAAATATGTAGATTCAATGGGCAATATGGTTTAGTATGCCATAAGTTAATCATACACAGGAAAATCACTACCGACAGTTTGGTAGGGTTAAAGGGAAGCAGAAAATACCCTACCGTACCCGGGAACCAGAAAGACACAAGCCACAACTGTATTAGAAAAGTTCAGGAAAATATGTGGATATTTTTAGCTTAATTTCTTCTCTTAAAAATCAGCCTCGTGAGAACGCCATGTTCTTTGTGTATACGTCGGTATTCTTTTCTTCAAGCGTCGAACCGCCTTCTCTATTATGACGATACTTGGTAGGAATAATAGATCATTAGAGGCCACTGTAACAACACAAATTTTAAATTTCCTCCTGTTAATAAGAACAAAAACTTGTGATGTGGGACAAACACCAGCGACATTTCAGAGCCTTCAAATTTTCTGTCTCATAGCAATATATTTTCGGAAAACATGCAAATTAGAGATCACTCTCTTATGGAACACGAAGCCATGCACTGTAGTAGAGAGATACCATTGTTTCGGATGAACTTCCTTCTTCGTCTTCATATTTACCTTCAAGGTAATTTGGGGGCTACAGATTCTTCTGAAATGTTGGTAAAATTACTTTTTTGCCAGTTTGAGATTCTCGCATCTTCCGAGAACATATCATTCACAATCACCGTCATGAAAATCTCAAGACCCTTACACGTAAACAATTCTTGAATATATGCAAAAAGCTTCAGTTCAATAGAAATTGTTATATTAAAAAAAAACGTGGACCGCGGTAGCTCAGTGGTTAAGGTGCTGTACTACAAATCGGAAGGTCGCTGGTTTGATCCCAGCTGGTGTTATTGGAATTTTTATTTATCAAGAGGCGTCACTATGGCCTTGGGGTCGACTCAGCCTCTGACAGAAATGAGTACCAGGAGTATTTCTTAGGGGTAAAGTCGGCCGGTACGTAAGGCTGACAACCTTACCACCATCCTATGCCGTTGTCATGAAATCTGGGAACCTTAACTTCCTGGAACCCTCTTGGCCACTCCAGGCCTGTAACGGGCCTGTATTACCTTTACTTTACTTATATTAAAAAAGAGTCTTGCACAACAAATATATAAGACTTGCAGGCTACTAGCTTCGGTTTCGTTGACAAGCCAACATCAGACCTTTCCTTATCACGAGCAGTCCAATGAAACTTATCGTTCTTGTACATTATTCGTCATGAAACTACTGAAGTAGAATACAAAATATGGATAAATTGCGAATTATACAAAGGTTTTTGGTGTTATAGCTTTAAATATAAACATAAAAATTATGAATAAATTTACTAGGTTTTACTTCTAATGTGATGACGCAACTTAAATTCAAATATTTTCCTTATCACAGAAATTAAGGCTCGTAATTGCTAATATGAAGTGAACGTGTACCAAATGATTAAATTTTAGGGAACATTCGGGTATTAAAATTAGAATTATTATAAAATCGGGGTAATTTAATAATATAAAATCAGAAATTCACAGCACATTGGGAGAACAAGATGGAGGCGTGCTTCAGCACATCTGATGTGTTGCCTATAATCTTCAGTTGTATTGATTTTTATTTATATTAAGAACTGTACCATTAAAAACTCTTCTATACTCCATAATTTTATACAAAATACGTACAATTATTTCAAAAATGTTATAACGAATACCTTAAATGAATCAGATCTCAATCCGCTATGCAAAGCTAAGTTTCACTTGATGCCTCTTGATAAAGAAAGTTTTGATAATGGCTCGTTAACAAAAGCGAATCTAGTAACCTGGAAATCTTGTCTGTGTCTTGTGTAAGGAATCTTTAGTGTAATATATGAGTGAAACACAATAAGGATGAATCACCCTAAGATAGTAGTATTTACACTGCAGTTCGCCACTGGATAACGACAAATCGTGACGTCATATTCGTTTTGTGCAAAAGTCTCTGATATATGACGGTCATCTTAAAGTTTTTTGTTGTAAAAGCTTTAGCTTAACAATATAAGCCTGAAATTCTTTTCAATAACATTTATAAATCCATTTCCTGCTTCGCAGAAGGCATCACCTCTCAAAAAAAGCAATCATTTTTCTCTGAAGAATTAATAGCTCTTTCTTTTGAGAACCTTAAGAGAGATAATGCATTTTGTGTGAAAAAAACTGTACAGCTGTTTATTGTCAAGTTAATTGGTACGTAGCAGTTTTGGTGTTTAACAGGCTAAAGTCAGGCCCGTAGCCAGGGTGTGCAAGTGGATGGAATGTAACCACTACAAATCTGGATCCACTCACCAGGAAGTTGTAATATATCACAGAAAAAAATATGTTGAGCATGAACAATGAGTGGCGTACTTCCTTGCGTCATTCATAGACAGCCCCCGTTGAAAAACGTTCGACGCTCTACCGCATCTGCATGTTGCCACTATTGAAAAGACGGGGTTAAAACAGCTCATTTCCATGTGTAAATATATATATGCAAAAATTTTTGTGTTATGTTATAGATCATATTCTGTAACTAAAGCTTCGTTTTTGTGGTCCTGATAAAACCGCTTTTTACACTATATATATATATATATACAATACACGTGTAAAAATATTTTATATATATATATATACAAGAAATTATGTTCTGTGTTCACGAACCAGCTTTCACGAACCAGCTACGGGCCTGCCTGAACTACAGTGTTTGTTATACTGTACCGCCTACGTTAACATTATGGTGAACGCCGTGGGACAGTTGTTTGAGGCATTGCGCTACAGGCCTAAGGTTGTGGGTTCGATTGCCTATAGGGTCAATGAGAGTTTTCATTAACTTCAAATTTCCGGTCGCACAATGACCCTGTGGTCGACTAAGCCTCTAGCAGAAATGAGTAACTTCTCTTTCGGGGGAGGGGCGGTAAAGCGGTCGATACATCGGGCTGACAACCTTACCACATCCATGTGCCGACTGTCTAGAAATTCTGGAAGCCTCAACCTCCTGGTGCCAAAAGATCTTGTACCGGCCTTTCATGAGAAAGTTTACCTTCATATCACATAATAGTTGCATTTTCGCTGCATTTTTATTACGATTTCACGGTCAACTGTGACACTAAGTGTTTCGTCTTTAGAATGGACATGCATTGTTTCTACTCTGAGGTAGGAAATGAATCTTTAAACATAATTTAGATTAATTTCACGCCTCAAGGGTTCTAAGCCCCAAGGCACTGTCTTCAGCCGTGTTTGCGGAATGTTTACGTAGTAATTATTGTGAATATTCCAGTCATATTTGAGCTGGCAATTTTCCACTTAAAATTCTTAACTAAATCCTTTTTTAGGGCTGTGACGCACGTCCAACAGCTTGGCTCTTTGATCCAGACTCCAGACAGACTGATTATCGCTGTAGGTAACTTAAACATGAAAGTCGGCCTCGTTCACGACGGGAGACATTCGGCTCAAAGCTACGAAATGGACGTTTATATTTCAATTTAACAAACAAAATTATAAACTCAGTTTTCAAAACGGAGATGGTATTAATTAATATAGATGAAAAGGGCCTAAATTGAGCTGTCAAAAGTAGCTGATGGGGTAAAATGAGGTGTATGGACGTTGCAAGTGTTATATAAAATGCAGGTATTAAGAGATAATTGTACATGATATCTGGTTTAACGTTAAAAATTGCAAGTAAAGTTATTAAACATGTTTAAAAAAACAATAAAAAAATTCTCCCTCAACAAACGTTGCCTGGATGACCTTCAGAGTTTATAAGTTTGATGTTTCATGTGAGGTAGTAATTAAATTCTTGTATAAAATTCACACCATTTTCGCCTTTCAGAAGGTTGCAATATATTTAGAGTCACTGTGTACAAAATCTGACATTGATATAGCAAGTGTGTATTTTACCCTTTCTAATTTCTACTTGTACTTTTCCTACATATTCTACATAAGACATAAAATAATTGAAGAATATTTAGGCAGAGAAGCAATTAAATGCAAACATATAATTCGTATGATATTTTAAATCATAAAGATGAGTGAGATGACATAATTTGTCATAAGAACAGACAATATTGCACCTATTGACAACAATTACTACTTAATCTTTTAAAGCAGAGTGGTTACTAAAATACCGCCTTCTTTAACACGAAGAAAATCTTAATTTTATTCTTAGAATGTATTTATTCAAACTTCTCTGCAGCAGCAGTGACTGTTTCCGTAAACATTATTAGCCGGTTGAATCTTATAATGGAAACTTCATACGATATGCAGAAGTATGGAACCCTAAAGGGTTAATGATGCACAAAATGATGAGTGGCAAATTGTCGAAAAATACTTAATTTGTTTAAAGATTTTCTTTGAGTAAACACAACAAAATAATTTCAAATTTCAAGTTATCAAGTTAGTGGCTATGCGGGGTGCTATATCAGAGAGTGTGATGCATTTAACCATTTAAAGCCTAACGTTTTATTTACACACCATCAGGTTCAACATTAAAAAATTCTACATGGTGCTCTCTTTGTGTTGTGTTTTGTGCGGTTCTCAAAATAGACAGCGACTTCAGATTTATACATCATTAGCTGTTTGTTTTTTGTAACCGTGGTGGAAAGTGTTTACAGCGCGGTACGGACTGATGCCTTATATAAAGCAGATTACGTTTCGTCTTTAAAAGTTTAATATAATATAATGGGAATGTAGTTGCAAAGAAACTTGTTATTTCTGTCGTTGCGTTAGACCTCGTAATGGACAGAGCAAAATAATCTGAAAAGTTGTTCCGCTTCAACCAGACTACACGGCCTGACATCCAAGAAAACAGCTTTTAACATAAAGAATATTTTACGAAATTTGTTTTCAGCATAGCGTTCCATCCCTGTCCATTTTAAAAATTTGGGTTGTATTGTGTAACATTCAAAATGGAGAAAACATAAGGCTACTTTCCATATTGGTTACAAATGTAAGAGTAACACATCAGTTCAAAGCAAGGGCTTCGTTACTTCTTCTAAACTGTCAAATTAACTCTTTATTTGTTTACTGCAATGAAGTTTATGGTCGTTCTGTCATAACACGAGTTAACATTTATCTTTGGCTTCAGCTCTTCCCGTTTGTTGTACAGCCGTGTGTCATTTATGGCTCGTGGTGATTTTAACACCTTAAACCCTTAAGGACGAAATGTATCTGTGTTATATAAGGGCTCAGTGCGTACCGCGCTCTAAACACGCTCCACCTCGGTTATAAAAACCAATCTTTTAATGTTGCATAAGGTAGAATTTTCTGTTTATTCCGACATCCATATAAACCACGCCAATTCAAGGTGAAAATAAGTAACATTTTTGAATATCAAACCTTGCGGTACGTAAAGTCACCGGCAGGCTTTAGAAGGTTAAAGAAAAGAGGTGTTTTAATTATGTGTGATGAGGTTCATTTCCTAGGTTACAAAGAAATAGACGGCGTCTTTGTTTTGCAGTTATCCCTCGCTTTTCGTTCGTTTCTTACTTTGCGGTCTTGTAAGTTCGCGGGGATCAACCCAAGAATAAAAATAAAAAGATTCTCTCTTGGAAATTTTCAAGAACGTTATAGAAGGCTCTAGAAACTTCTGCAAAGAAAGGAACTCCGACAAGCGAAAGCGATTCAGTAGCAAAGAAAGCGTAAATTCAATTAAAATGCTTTTAATTTGTCGGTTTCTTTAATTTGTGGTTACATGACTACGAGGGACTTAAGCACAAACACTAAAATGTGTTATTACAAAGAAAAAAAGCTAAAAAATTTATAATTTTATTTTTGGACGACCGTCAATTTTATGCTGATTTTCGCTTTTCAGGGTGGTAGGAACTTTTTCGAAAATCAGAAAACACTGCAACGATAAACCAGTTAATGTTTCCATTCCATATGAAAATATTCTCTTTGAAAAGACAAAGATTTTAATGTTATAACCAGAGTGTACAACACAGCCGTAACCTGAAGTTTGAAAAATAGTTATACACCGTAATGCTATTGGCATTTGTATAATTCCCTTATTTTAAATATTTGAAACATGGTGTTCATCCAAATAACAATTGAAATTCGATTCTTAACTCACAGAGAATATATTGCATCTTGATACAAATCATATATATAAATCATAGAACAAAAATGCAGTTTATTTCGGGATTTGCGACAGAGAAATGCATCCGGGAGTTTAAACACAGTTATATTCAATGTCCTATTAGGCGGTTCCTAGATTTAACGTTCCATTTCATCATACGAAACTGAACTAAATTCTGTTGAAAACTGATTTTCAAACACAGTCGTGACAACTAAATTGGGCTTCGTTTCCTGAATATAGAAATAAAAAAATCGGACGTTATTTTCATGTTTTGTATAACGAAATTCGGATTTACTCTTGTTTATCTAAAGTTAAACTTCGTATGGCTTGTGCTAAATTGGGCCAACATGGCAACATCGTGATGTGTGTTGACAGGATTGGAAATCCGTACATTTTGAAATTACACACGAAACAGGTATGACGTATGTTAATAAAAATCCAACCAGATGCAACAGTATGCAGATATTTATTTACTGCAAAGTCACTCTACATGTTTCAGGTGTCACAGCACCCATTATCAGGAGTACTAAAAACTGTAACCGCAGCTTCCGGTAGAGGTCATAATATCGGTACAGCTACTTCCCTCCAACCAGTCCCGATCAGGCCACGTTGGAGGGAAGTAGCTGTACCGATATTATGACCTGTACCGGAGGCTGCGGTTACAGTTTTTAGTACTCTTGATAATGGGTGCTTTGACACTCGAAACATGTAGCGTGACTTTGTAGTAAATAAATATCTACTTACTGTTGCATCTGGCTGGATTTTCATTAACATTGAATTATGATGCACGGAACCATGAGCTTAAAAAAAAGGTATGACTTATGTTATAAATGATGTGCAAGTACGTGGTGCATTCAAGGTCTAAGGTCTCCTAATTATTTTCTCGGGAACGGAAGCAAATAGAAACGTGAAAGTTGTTGGAGATGGCGTGGCTGGTCTTTAGGTTGGATGATGCCAAATGGAAACTCCGTTCTTCTCATTGAATGCTTGTGACATCGTCGAGTGACAGTAGTGTTTTAGATACTTCAATGGCGACGTTTACATTCGAAGAACAACGTGTGATTATCCGATTCCTCCATTTGCGTGACATGAAACCCATCGGAATTCATCAACAATTGAGCGAGACATGCAATGATGGCGTTATGGACGTGAAAAATGTGAGTTCGTGGATATGACAGTTCAAAGAAGGCCGAACGTTGTGTGAAAACAAACCGAAGGATCCTCGCCCATGCACTAGCCAGTGGTCAAAACGAACCCCTAAAGAAGCGTTTGCTGCGGCCATGCATTCATGGCATCAGCGTTGTGAAAAATACGTACGTCTTCAGGGTGATTACATTGAGAAATGACAGCATTTTCAGCTTCCTAGGATGAGTAATTTTTTTAAATAAAATTAGGAGACTTTAGAACTTGAATGCACCACGTACATAAGTCGCCAATGTGAATATCATTCAAATAATCCATCTATGGAGTCATTCTGAAGCTTGTGGTCGCCAACCTAGAAAGCAAATGCACAAACGTCTATGAAACCGACGTTTTCACTACTTTGTTCACAACAGCACGTTGCACTGTGCCGGAAGAATACAGTCCACAAGATAATACATTGTACTTCATTATGATGCACCGTAATATTGCCCTCCAAATTATGTCTCACAAACAAACCAACTAACTAACTAACTGATTAACTATCGAACGTGCTAAAAAAACTGACTAACTCCATGTTCCAGTGTTTTTGTTAACAATCTGACAGATCCTCATTTACTTAAGAATTTTCTCAAAGAATACGTAACCCGGAAGTTCATTACCGCATTCGCAAAAGCCCATCACCTACCCTGAGCCAGATTAATCCAGTCCATGCCCACATCTCACTACTCGAGGATCTATTTTAGTATTATCCTCTCGTTTAAGCCTACGTCTTCCAAGTGGTTTCTTTCCCTTAGTTTCCCCTCCAAAGCCATGTATACACCCCTACTCTCCCTTACAGTGCTACATGCCCCACCCAACTCATTCTTCTCGGTTTTATCATAAGAATATTTGTTGTGGAGTACAGATTAGGAAACTTCTCCAGTCTGCAGTTACCTCGTTCCCCTTATGCCCAAATACATTTCTCAGCACTTTATCCTCGAACACCCTCAGTGAGAGAGGCCAAGTTCTACACGTATATAAAACTACAGAATAATTATATTCTTGATGTCTGTATTTCTAGATATAAAATCGGAAGAAGAAGAATTCGTCACCGAATTGTAGCTGGCATGCAGTGATTTCTCTTAATTTTCTGTAAATTTCTTCATAAATGCAATTATGACTTTTCCTATCTGTTCAGCCCTTTCAAGTCAAGAACACAATTTTGAAAGCATTTCCGATATATACCTACAGGCTGTGCCATTTAGAATTTCACGCAACACATCACCAGCTACTGTTCTTAAGTCTAGATGCATCTCACCTGTTAAAACGCTCCTACCTAGATTTTAGCTGCTTCATGTCGCTCCCTAGCCTAGAGTGGGGCATTCCCTACAAGGGGAATAATAATAATAATAATAATAATAATATTTATTTACTGCAATTGGGTTGTTACCCGGTGGCAGTGGTTATTTTACATGTAAACAAACATGAAATTGGTTACTACTAAATTTAAGTCGGGAGG
>Ga0123357_10006937_pt1 | contig 13919 bp, 10 predicted proteins | sample TergutEmb28metaG_FD_89873 | JGI IMG/M metagenome (GOLD analysis project Ga0123357, IMG submission 89873) | Embiratermes neotenicus P4 segment gut microbial communities from Petit-Saut dam, French Guiana - Emb289 P4 | ecosystem: Host-associated > Arthropoda: Insects > Digestive system > Gut ... | reverse complement strand
GGCCGGCAACACCAACCGGACGCCGGGGAACTGCGCGGACAACGCGGCCCGACGCTTGGCCGCGGGACCGGTGGCAGGCAGCGGCGCCGGCAGGCTGGACGAATACGGCGCCCAGTCAGCGCAAATGAACTGCTTGAACGCCTCCGAGTATGTATTGACGCGATTGACAGATTCCGCCTGCTTGGCAGCCACGATTCCACCTTCCTGAAGGACGTCTCAAGTCTACCCCGGCACGCAGGTAGGCTAGATGCCATGAAAGCTGCACCCGAGGCGCAGGCAGCGCTGCTGAAGCTGGTCGATTTTGACGCTAAGATCAAGGCCCTTGAGGCGCGCAAGCGCACGCTGCCCGAGCATGAGCAGCTCAACCAGTTGAACGCCCAGCGCCGAAGCCTGGCCGACGTTGCGACGGCCGCGACGACGCGGGCCAACGACACGACCACGGCGATGACCCGCACCGAAGACGATCTTGGTACCGCACGCACCAGGCTGGCCCGCGACCGTCAGCGCATCGACGACGGCGTCGTCAACGACGCCCGCTCGATCAGCAGCCTTCAAGACGAGATAGCCCACCTGGAGGGACGCGTCGCCGAGCTCGAGGACACCCAGCTTGAGCAGATGATGTCCATCGAAGAAGACCAGAAAATCACTGCCGACGCCAACGCCACCAGGGCGGACGTCGAAACGCAGATGCGCACCCTGATCGCCAGCCGGAACGCCGCCACCAAGGAGGCGGACGACGAGATCGCCCAACTGGGCGAACAGCGTCAAACCGTTGTGTCGGGGTTGCCGGCCGATCTGGTGGCCTTGTATGACCGTCAAGCCACACGCAGCGGCCCCGGCGCCGCGGGCATCAAGGGTGGGCGCTGCACCGGCTGCGGCCTCGTCATCGACGCGCTGGCGTTGAGGTCAGCCGAAGACGCCGCCCCGGACGAGGTGGTCCGCTGCCCAGAATGCGGCTGCATACTGGTGCGGGCTTAGGCCCCGTCGGCCAGCTCGGCGACTTCCGCTATCTGCGCCAGTTTGCGCCTGGCGTCACGGCGACGGGCCTGTTCACGCGGATCCGGTGAGGGGACGGCCGCAAGCAGCCGGATGGTGTACGGATGGTGCGGGTGAACCAGAATTGACGATGTCTCGCCCACCTCGACGATTCGTCCCCTCCACATCACCGCCACGCGATGTGACATCTCGTTGATCACAGCCAGATCGTGCGAGATGAACAGGCAGGCAAAGTGGTACTTGGCCTGAAGGCTGCGCAGGGCGTCCAACACATGGGCCTGCACCGACACATCCAGCGCGGACGTCGGCTCGTCCGCGATCAGCACCCGGGGGTTCAACACGATGGCCCGAGCCAGGCCGACGCGCTGTCGCTGCCCGCCCGACAGCTCGTGCGGATAGCGCAGGGCGTAGTAGGACGGCAATTCCACCGCGTCGAGAAGCTCGTCCACGCGGGCCTGGCGGGCGCGCCGTCCCGTCATGCCTTCGGCGCCATGAACCAGCAGTGGCTCCTCGATCGCCTGAGCGATCGTCATGCGGGGGTCAAGGGACGAACCGGGGTCCTGGAAAATGACGCCGATCTGGGCGCGCACCGCCTTGTCCTCCGCGTTCAGCAGCGCCCTGGCATGCACCGCATGGTTCAACACCGAAACCGTGCCTTCGGCGGCGGGAATCAGGCCCAGCGCGCACCGGCCCAGCGTCGACTTGCCAGACCCGGACTCGCCCACCAGGCCCAGAATCTCATCGTCCCCGATGGTAAGTGACACATCGTGGACGGCCCGGAACGCCCGTCCACCTCGCATGTAGTCGATGCTGGTTCCAGAAAAGGCCAAGGCCGGGGGCTTCCCGTCGTCCGCGCCCACCTCGGGCGTCATTTCTTGCGCATCGGCGTCCTGGCGCGCCGCCGCGGCGACGATGTCGTCCCAGTGGGCGTCCGGCATTTTCGGTATGGCGGCGATCAACTGCTTCGAATAGTCGGCCTGGGGCTCCAGCAGCACCTGCCGCATCGTCCCCGTCTCAACAATGTCGCCGTTGTACATGACGGCAACATCGTCTGCGATGTCCGCCACGACGCCCATGTTGTGCGTGATAAGCAAGAACGCCGTCGATGACTCACGGGCAAGGCGCCGCAGCAGGTCCAGGATCTCGGCCTGCACGGTGACATCCAGAGCCGTGGTCGGCTCGTCCGCGATGATCAGCTTCGGCTCGCAGGCCAGCGCGATGGCGATGACGACGCGTTGCCGCTGCCCGCCCGACAGCTCGTGCGGAAAGGTTTTTGCCCGTCGCGCGGCATCGGGAATGCCGACCCGGTCGAGCATGTCAACGGCCCGTCTCGACGCCTCCGCCTTGGAGCAAACCTTATGGTTGGTCAACACTTCCTCCACCTGGGCACCGACCGTCATCGTCGGGTTCAGCGCCGTCATGGGTTCCTGGAAGATCATCGAGATGGCCTGCCCCCGGATCTCGTTCATCCGTTGCTCCCCGGCGTCCAGAAGCGACTCGCCATCCAGGCTGATCTTGCCGGCAACCCGCGCCGTGCCCGGCAGCAACCCCAGGATGGCCAAACTTGTGACCGTCTTGCCCGAGCCGGACTCCCCCACCAGCGCCAGCACCTTGCCCGGCTCAATCGCAAAGGACGAGTCGTTGACGGCAGGGTATGTGCCCTCATCCGTGTGGAACTCGACACTCAAGTGCTCGACGGTCAACACAGGGCGGTCGATTGGATCACTCACGACGCCCTGCCTTTCACGTCGAACATGTCGCGCAGTCCGTCACCGACGAAGTTGAAGGCGCACACCGTGATGACGATCAATAAACCAGCCGGGAAGATCAGCCACCAATAGCCGGCGTAGGTGTACTGGATGCCCTTCGTCAGCATGGCGCCCCAGTCGGTGGCGGGCGGCTGCACGCCCATGCCCAGATAGCTGATGAACGCCACGAGCAAAATGGCGTCGGCGACCTGGAATGTGGCGTTGACGATCATCGTTCCGATGGTGTTCGGGATGATGTGACGGGCGACGGCGCGCGTGTGCGAGCCGCCGACGGCGCGCAGCGCCAGCACGTAGTCGCGGGTCTTGATGGAGATCGCCTCCGCCCGGATCAGACGCGCCGGCACAAGCCAGGACACCAGCCCGATGACCACCACCATCAAGGGGACGGACGGGCGGGTGATGGACGACAGGATCAACAGCAAGAACATGGCGGGCACGGCGATTCCCGCGTCAACAATGCGCATCATGACGGCGTCGACGGGGCCGCCGACATACCCGGCGATGGCACCCCAGCAGGTACCGATGAAGGTCGCCAGGATGCCCGCCAGCAGGCCGATGGTCAACGACGTCTGGCCGCCTTTCATCAGCCGCCCGAGCACGTCGTAGCCAAGGGCGTCGGTGCCCAGCGGGTGCCCGGCGGTGCCCCATGCCTGGTTGTTGTTAAGCAGGTCCACCGTCACCTGGTCGGTGCGCCACAACAGCGGCCCGACGAAGCAGAAAAGGACGAGGATGATCACGACGGTTGTGCCGATCAGCGCCAGTTTGTTGGCCCTGAATCGCCGCCAGGCGCGCGTCATCGGCGACGCCGACGAGAGGCGCGGTGCCAGCTCCATTGTGGCGCTCATGTCAGCTGCCCCCTTGTGCGCGGGTCCAGCAACGCCTGGATGATGTCGGCGAGCAGCGAACCAACCACGGTGGCGACCGCGATTATCAGGATGCACCCGAGCAGCACCGGATAGTCGGCCTTCGTCGCCGCCTGCCAAAACAGCAGGCCCATGCCGGGGTAGTTGAACAACTGCTCAACCACGATCATGCCGCCCAACAGGACGGGCAGGTAGTAGCCCAGCATGGCGATGACCGGCGTCAACGAGTTGCGCACCACATGGCGCACGACCACGCGGGGCTGCGAGGTGCCCTTTGCCCGGGCGGTGCGCACGTAGTCTTCGGACAGGTTGTCGATCGTCGCCGACCGCATGTAGCGCGAGAAAGTGGCGATCGTGCCGAGCGAGCCCGTGATCACGGGTAACACGAGAAAATTCGGCTGGCGCAGCAGGTCAAGCACCGACGGCACGCCTGACGGCGCGGTGGCCGGAAGGAGGTTCAGCTTCTGGGCGAAGACGATGATCAGGATGAGTCCCATGAAAAAGGACGGCGTCGAGTAGACGACGAAGTTCGCGCCCGTCAGAATGTAGTCGCTGACCTTGCCGCGCCTCGTCGCCTGGAAGATGCCCATCGGAATGGCGATTGCCAGCGCCACGATGATGCAGATAACCGACAGCAAAATGGTCTTCGGCAGCCTGATGCCGATGGCCATCCCAACCGTCATGTTGAGCTGGAACGACTCGCCGAAATCGCCGTGCAAAATCTGGCCCAGATAGTTGAAGTACTGCTGCCAGATCGGCAGATCGAAACCGTGGTCATGGTTGAACTTGGCGATCTGTTCAGCGGTCGCCTGCAAGCCAAGGACGCCGGCGCCCGGGCCATTTGGCATGGCGATATGCATGAGAGTGAAGACGATCAGGGTCACCAACAGGATGACAAGTAGAGCCTGGGCCAGACGCTTGATGAGGAACCACCAAAACGACGACCGGAACGGCCGACGATGAACATCCTCGTCGGTGGCCACTGATCACCTCACTTCAATACATGCCTCGCTTCAATATATCTTGACCTATGAAGCCCAACTCCAGCGCTGTGGCATGAACGACGTACCCGGGTCTTGGGTGCCGACGTTGAGGCCGCTTGCGATGACGCTGATCTGGTAGGCCGGCATCGGCAACCACAGAACCGGCAGTTGCTGGGCGAGATACGCCGAGTAGGCCTGGCCGGCAGTGACATCGGTGCTTGTGAGCGTTGCGCTGATCAGATCGAAGGCCTTCTGGTCGACGTACTGCCCGCAGTTCCACTTGACGTCTGCCGCCCACAGGTGGTCGCCGGTGGGGTACGGCGAGAAGTACCAGGAGCCGGCCGTGCCGAAGAACACCATGTCCCACGTGCATGTGGCACCATTGCTGGTCTTGCATTCCTGAGCCCTCGTCAAGACGTTCTGGCTGGTGGTCGAGTCGATCGTCAGGTTGACGCCGATCTGCTGCCACTGCGACTTGATGTAGCTCCACTCATTGGTTGTCACATCGGCGTTCTCGGTGTAGATGTCGAGGTTCATCTTGGCGCCCGAGGCGATGCCGTCACCGCACTGGCCCGCGCCGGTGCCAGGGCTCGTGCACGCCAGGATGCCGTCGCTGCCCTTGGTCCAACCGTTGTCGGTAAAGGCAGCGGCCGCCTTGGTCATGTCGTACGGGTACGGGTTGTTCTTCTGGATGTCCGACAGGAAGCTGCTCGGAATGCCCTGCGGCACAGGCCCGTAGTCCGGGGTGGCCGTGTTGTAGAAGATCTTGTCAACCATGGTCGGCTGATCGATGGCCTGCTGCAGGCCCTGCCTAACGTACAACTGCTTGAGAATCGGCCCGGTGGTCGGGTTGGCGAAGTTGTAAGGCGCGTAGGTGACACCCCAGCCGGCCCACGGGACGATCTGGTACCCAAGGTCTGTGAACTGCGACTGCGAAGCCATCTGGGCGGCCGTTATGTAGCCATAGTCGATGGCCTTGGCGCGCACGTCGTTCATCTCGGCGTCGTCACTCGTGTAGGGCTTGAAGTTCACCGTCTTGATGGCGGGTGTGTCCGTGCCGGTGTACTTGGTGTTCGCCACAATTGTGATAGCGCCATCAGTCGTCCAGGACTGCACCGTGTAGGGCCCGTCCACTGCCTGCCACAGCGGGTTGGTGCTGTAGCTGGCCATGTCCTTGCCCTGGTCCTGTAGGAAGTTGTAGACAGCCTGCGCGCCGGATGCTGTGCGGTCGTTATCGCTGACCGTGCCGCCCACGGCGGTGATGTCCATGACGTGCTGAGGAAGCGGCACCAGGTATGTCAACTGGTTGGCGACAATCCAATCCGGGTTGTACACCTTGTCGAACGTGATTGTCAGATGGGTGTCGTCGACCACGTTGAAGCTCGTCACATTGTCGGGGAAGAGGCCCTGGCTGTAGCTGCCCCACTGATCGGTGTTGTACTTGATCAGGTTGTAGTCGAACTCGACATCGCGGGTGGTGACCGCCTTGCCGTCTGCCCAGTTGTAGCTGCCGAGTGTCACCGAAACGGTGAGCCCGTCGGCGCTGAATGAATAATCGGACGCCACCGAACCTTTCTTGTCCCATTCCATCGTGCCGGATGCGCCGTCATACTGGAACAGCGGCACCCAAAGCAGTTGATGAAGCGACGAGTTCGCGGTGATCATCTTGTCGGCTGGGTTGAACGGGGCCAGCCAGTTGGGCCCTTGGCTTGGCATCATTCCATATGTGGCAGCCTTGTCGTTGGATCCCGTGGTGGTGCCACCGGATGGTGACGTGGTCGGTGTCCCCGAACAACTGGCCAAGGACAGCGCGCAAACTGCGGCCGCCGCAACGGATAGGACACGAATCGGCAATGATCGCATGATTTCTCCTTTCGATAGGGAGGGGGCTAACACCTCTATTTATTTCGGTTCTGTATTAATTAAATAGAGAAACGGGTGGACCTTTGCAGAGTCAGTCAATCGGCTCATCTTCGACCTACGTTGCTGCCCAACCAACAATCACGATACAACACAGAGGCTGCCGAGAACTAGCAATCCGGCGGATTATATTAAAATGTAATCCCGAGGTATTTTCCCCGCAGTGACTAAAATTAGCGCCATCGTCTGCGGCTAACAAGGAGTTCATGTGTCACCTCTGCGCAATCAGGCGGCCCCTGGCGCGACGATCGTCTCGCTGGTGGCCAGCGGCCGGGCCACCACCCGCGCCGCCATCGCGCAGACGCTCGGCTGGTCACCGACGACAGTCTCGGTGTACGTGCAGCAGTTGCTGGACGATGGCGTGCTTGCACAGACCCAGATGCTGACGGGCCATCGGGGCCGCCCAACCGGGCTGCTCTGCCTGGCCGGCAACTCCGGCCGCATCGTTGCCGTCGATTTGGGTGGACGGCACGCCAGCCTTGCGGTGATGTCCCTGGCCGGCGTCATCGAGCATCGCGCCGACCTGCCCATCAATCTGGCAGAGCGCCCCGAGGTGGTTCTGGAACTCATCGCCAAGAAGGCGGAAGAGCTTGTGGCCAAGTCGGCACCGAACGCGCTACGCGCTCTCGGCCTGGCCGTCCCTGGGCCCGTCAACTTCGACCAAGGCATCGTGACGATGCCGGCGCGCATGCCGGGGTGGGCTGGGTTCGCCGTCCGGGACTGGCTCGCCAATCGATTGGGAGTGCCTGTCTTCGTCGAGAACGACGCAAACCTGATGGCGTACGCCGAACATGTCGTGCGGCACAGCCGCGTGCGCGGTGAGGAAGCAAACCTGACGTCAACCGTCACCGTCAAGGCAGGCACAGGCATCGGGGCGGGCATCATCGTGGGGGGCACGATCTACCGTGGCGCCACCTATGCGGCCGGCGATATCACCCATTATCGCGTGGCGGCGGCGGGCGACACACCGTGCTCCTGCGGCAACCGCGGCTGCCTGGAAACAATTGCATCGGGGGCGGCGCTCGTCGCCAGCCTGCAGGCACAGGGACTGGCTGTGGCCACCACCGGCGATGTCGTCGCGCTGGCCCGCGGCAGCGACCCGGCGGCGACCACCGCGCTGAGAGCCGCCGGCGCCAACCTGGGACGGGTCATGTGCGCCGTCGTGAACTTCTTCAACCCGAGCGCTGTGTACGTCGGCGGTCTCATGGCAACTGTCGAGCCCTTCGTTGCCGCCGTCCGCGCAGAGCTCTACAAGGGTTCGCATCCGCTGGTGACATCAAACCTGTTGGTCGAACCAACCCGAGCAAAAGCCGATGGCGTGCTGATCGGCTGCGGCCGGTTGACCATCGAAGAAAGCCTTGAACTGGAGAACCGACAATGACACCAACTACCCCACGAGTCGGCATTTGTGGCATGTCGATCGAAGCGTCCACCTACTGCCCCCACATCAGCGGCGAAGACTCGTTCACCGTGCGCCGCGGCGACGATCTGCTCGCCTACTACGGATTCCTCGACCCCGGCCAGCCCCTGCGCGAGTCGGCCCAGTGGGTGCCGCTGGTGCACGCCCGCTCACTGCCGGGCGGTCCGGTCGAGCCAACCTTTTTCGATGCCATAAAGGACGAGACGGTGCGGCGTCTGCGCGAGACCATGGCGTCGCCTGATATGGCCCTCGACGGCTTGTATTTCGATATCCACGGCGCCATGAATGTGATCGGCCGTCAAGACGCCGAAGGAGACCTGGCGGAGGCCGTCCGGGCGGCCGTCGGGCCCGATGTGCTGATCTCGACGTCGATGGATCTGCACGGTAATGTGTCGCGTCGGCTGGTGGAAAACGTCGACTTTCTGACCTGCTATCGCATGGCCCCCCACGAGGACGCCTTCCTCACGAAGCGGCGCGCCGTCTACAAGCTTCTCTGCCGCCTCGGCACCAAGGCACACCCGGGGCCGGGTCGCGCCCACAAGGCGTGGCTGCCGGTGCCGGTGCTGCTTCCGGGCGAGAAGACGTCGACACGCCTCGACCCGGCCCGCGCGATCTACAACGAGCTTTACTGGGTCGAGGTGCAGCCAGGCGTCCTCGACGCGTCGATCTGGGTGGGCTACGCCTGGGGTGACGAGCCGCGAAACATGACAGTCGTCGAAGTTGAGGGTGACGACGCGGACGCCTGCAAGCGGCTCGCCGAGATGCTGGCACACCGCTGGTGGGATGCCCGCCGCGACTTCTGCTTCGTCGCCCCGACCGGCGACCTTGCGCAGTGCGTCGATGCGGCTTTGGCCAGCCCGGCCCGTCCCTTCTTTGTTTCGGACTCCGGCGACAACCCGACGGCCGGCGGGGCGGGCGACGTCACCTGGTCTCTGAGCCACCTGGTAGCCGATGCCCGCCTGACGGGCCCGAACTCACCCAACACGATCGTGGCGTCCATCTTCGACGCCGCGGCGGTCGCGGCCTGCCAGCAAGCCGGCGTCGGGGCACGGGTGACGCTGGACGCCGGGGCGAACATCGACCACCTGCATGCCGGCCCCGTCCAGCTGGACGGCGTGGTCGAGCAGTTGACGGAGGGTGACGACACATCGGGGCCGGTGGCTGTGGTGCGTGTCGGCGGTATCCGGGCGATCATCACGACCCGCCGCAAGCCGTACCACACGCTGTCAGACTTCCAGGCCGCCGGCCTCGACCCACGGCTGGCAGACATCGTCGTCAACAAGATTGGCTACCTGGAGCCGGAGCTGTTCGAGATGGCCGCCGACTGGCTGCTTGCCTTGACGCCGGGCGGCGTCGACCAAGACCTGCTGCGCCTGAATCCGAAGGCCATCACGCGTCCCATGTTCCCGTGGGACGAGGACATGCCCGACCCATCTTTGACGGCCGTCCTGCTATGAAGCTCGAGATCGCCGTCCAAGACGTCGCCGGGGCGCTGGTCGCGAAGGCCAATGGCGCCGACCGGGTCGAGCTGTGCTCTGCCCTGGCCGCCACCGGCGGCATCACGCCGTCAGCCGCCCTGATCGAGTCGGTGGTTGACGCCGGACTGCCCGTGCATGTGCTGCTTCGGTGCCGCCCGGGGCCGTTTGTGTATGACGCACAGGAGATCGCTGTAATGACTCGCGATGCCACCTGGGCAATTGAGCACGGGGCGGCCGGGGTGGTCTTCGGGGCGCTCACCGAGGGTTCGCTGATCGACGAGCGCGCGATGGCCGCGGTGCGCGACGCCGCCGCCGGCAACATCAGTTGTCACCGGGCGATGGACGTCGTGATCAACGCGGGCGGCGCAAGCGCAGGCATCCAAGCGCTGGTCAGGTTGGGCATCGGGCGGGTGCTCACGTCCGGTGGGGCGAAGCGCAGCATCGACGGCGCCCCCATGCTGGCGCACCTTGCGGCACTTGCCGACGGACGCCTTGAGATCATGGCGGGCGGTGGCGTCCACCCGTCGGATATCGCCGCCTTGGCCGGCGTCGGGGTTGGCGCCGTGCACCTTTCAGCTCGCTCAGCCATCAATTCCGGGCTCAGCACGGGGCCCGGTGGGGGCGACGACGAGACGGTTGACGTCACCGACCCTGCCATTGTCCAAGCGGCGGCCGAGGCCGTCGCCGCCGCATGTGCCTAGACTCGTAGGGTGCCAAATCGCGAGTTGGTTGTTCTGGGAGATGTGCCCCCGGCGTTGGTTGACGGGCTGACGCAGTTGGCCGGGCGGCTTGAGTTGCCGTCCGGATTCTCGCGTCAGGTTGCGGCAGAGGCTGCCAGGGAGGCCGCCGACGGTCCGATCGACGGCCGGGTTCGCGAAACCATCGACCTGCCTTTCGTGACGATCGACCCGGCCGGGTCGATGGACCTCGATCAGGCACTGTTCATCGAGCCGGTGGGCAAAGGCTACCGGGTTTGGTACGCAATCGCCGATGTCGCTGCCTGGGTTCGTCCCGGCGGGGCCATCGACACAGCGGCCTGGCAGCGGGGCGAAACCTACTACGCGCCACAGACGCGGTTGCCGCTGCACCCGACGTGCTTGTCGGAGGGCGCGGCATCGCTACTGCCGGACGGCACGCCCCGCCCGGCGAATGTGTGGCGCATCGACTTGGACTCGTCCGGTGCCGTCACCGACTTCGCGGTGACCCGCAACCTCGTGACGTCCACCGCCAAGCTCGACTACGAGAGCGTCCAGCGCGACCTTGACGCAGGCACAGCGTTGCCGTCCCTCCAACTGTTGAAAACCGTCGGCCGGCTGCGAATCGAGCAGGAGTCGGCCCGTGGCGGCGTCAGCTTGCGCCTGCCCGAGCAGCAGGTCACCGCCCACCCCGATGAGCACTGGAGCCTTAGCTTCCGCACGCCCTTGCCGGTGGAAGACTGGAATGCCCAGATATCGCTGATGACCGGCTTTTGCGCCGCGTCCCTGATGCGCAGCCACGGCGTCGGCATCCTGCGCACCCTCCCACCAGCGGATGTACGCACCATCATCCTGCTGCGCAGCGTGGCCCGCAGCCTTGGCTTGGGCTGGGCCCGCCGCACGTCGTACGCCGATTTTGTCCGCCGTCTTGACCCCGCCAAGCCAACCGGCCAGGCGATGATGAACTCGTGCACCGTGCTGTTCCGCGGTGCCGGGTACACCGTCATCGGCAGCGCCGACGATTCGGGCAACATGCCCCACGCCGCGCTGGCAAGCGAGTATGCCCACACCACCGCCCCTCTGCGTCGCCTCGTCGACCGGTTCACGGGGACGATCTGCGCCAGCCTTGCCGCCGGCCAACCAGTGCCCGAGTGGACGGCGCAAGCCTTGGAACAGCTACCTGCGACGATGGCCGAATCCAACCGTCGCTCCAAAGCCTTCGAGTCCGGCATCATCGCGCTGACGGAAGCCCTAGCCCTGCAAGACGCCATCGGCCAGCAGTTCGTCGGCGTCATCATAGAGGTGGACGACCGCAACCGTCGCCAGGGCGTTGTCTCGCTGACGGCCCAGGCCGTCCAGGCCAAAGTGCGGGCAAGCCATCCGCTGGCCCTCGGCGCCCAGGTGAACCTGCAACTCGTCAAAGCCGACATCGCCACCGGCGAAGTCGCCTTCACCCAGGTGTGAAAAAGGGGACAAACTCGAAGCTGGATTCCCCAAACCAGGCCCAAGGGCAGGTTCCAGCATCTGGCTGCGACTATGTCCCATTTGCTCCAGCACCCTAGCGCGATCCTGCGCTCATGTATCCCGTCATCCGCGAACCCTGCTCCACGTCATCAAGCGCAAGCGAAGCGCCGTCGCAGGATCTGATCTGTCCCACTAGACTTGAATCCACGACGAGGCCCCCGGGCGATCGCGGCGTTCTAAGCAGCGTCGAGGAAAGTCCGGACTCCAAAGGGCAAGGTGGTGGGTAACACCCACCCGGGGCGACCTGCGGGAAAGTGCCACAGAAAACAAACCGCCCGCCTGATGCGGGTAAGGGTGAAACGGCGGTGTAAGAGACCACCAGCGCCTGGGGTGACCCAGGCGGCTTGGCAAACCCCACCTGGAGCAAGGTCAAGACGGCATAGGGCGGCCCGCCCGTTAAGTGCCTGGTAGACCGCATTGCTGAAAAGCAAAAGGCCGCTGGCAACAGCGGTCGCAGATGGATGATCGCCTTCCCGCTGACGCGGGAAACAGAATCCGGCTTACAGGGGGCCTCGTCGCCCGCTATCTGACGAAATTGGTTTTGCGAAACTTTCGCGCCGGTTCAGATTGTTATCTAACTGTTATTGGACAAAGCACACCGTGATAGACAGCTCTGCTAGTGTAAACAATCGCAGCAGGTCAAGAATGCTGTCGCGAAAGTTTCGTTGACAGGGTGCCAATCCTCCAACGAAACATCTATTTCTCAAGGAGGATAAATGCGTCTCAACGTCAAACCAACTTTGGTGATCGCACTCACCGGCCTGTCGCTGCTTGCCACGGCTTGCACCGGAGGTACCCCAACCGCCACAACCTCGAGCACGGACGCCGCCACATCAACGACGGCAGCCCCCGTGACCATGACACTGTGGCACAACGGCACCGGCGACAAGGGCCCGGCCTACTGGGAGCAGGTCGTCAAGGATTTCAACGCCGTGAACCCCAACGTCACCATCAACATCACCATCGTCCAGAATGAGGACTTCGACGGCAAGCTGCAGACCGCCATGGCGGCCGACCAGACGCCTGACATCTTCCTGCAGCGCGGCGGTGGCAAGCTGGCCGATCAGGTTGCGGCAGGCAAGGTAGCTGACATCACCAGCGCCATCGACCCGACTGTCAAGTCGCAGATCGGCGGCGGTTTCGCCACCGACAGCATCGACGGCAAGATCTACGCCATGCCGATGTCGATCCAGCCCGAAGGCTTCTGGTACAGCCAAGATCTGTTCAAGGCTGCTGGCATCACCGCCACCCCGACCACAATGGCCGAGCTGAGTGACGCCGTCACCAAGCTTCAGGCTTCCGGTGTCTACGGCATCGCAATTGGTGCCAAGGACGCTTGGCCGGCGGCCCACTGGTTCTACCAGTTCGCGCTGCGTCAATGCACCCAGCAAGAGGTCCAGAACCTCGCTACCGGTGGCATGAAGGACCCGTGCTGGCTGGCTGCATTGCAGTCGCTGGCCGACTTCAACGCCACCAAGCCGTGGAATGACGGCTTCCTGACAACCGTTGGTCAGCAGGGCGCTGGTTCGTCATCTGGCCTCGTCGCCAACCACAAGGCTGGCATGGAACTCATGGGCGCTTGGGATCCAGGCGTGATCGGTGGCTTGACCCCCGACAAGCAAAACCTGCCCGACCTCGGCTTCTTCCCCTTCCCGGCTGTTGACGGCGGCAAGGGCGATCCCTCCGCTTTGATGGCAGGCTCCGACGCTTGGTCTTGCTCGAACAAGGCCCCGCAGCCGGCATGCACCGACTTCCTGAACTTCCTCGGGCAGACGGCTCAGCAGCAGGGTTACGCGACGGCGTTCTCGACCATCCCGGCCAACCCCACCGCCTCCAGCGTCATCACTGACCCGGCCACCAAGGCTGCCGCCGACGCTCTGGGTAACTCCGCCTACACGCTGCTGTGGTTCGATAGCGCGCTCGGTCAGGACCAAGGCAACGGTATCAACCAGGCCGTCGTCGACCTGCTGGCCGGCAACGTTGACCCGGCTGGTGCGCTCAAAGCCATGCAGACGGCATTGAACGGCGGTTAATAGCTATGAGCGAGTCTCTTCCGGTTACAGCCGGTGGGGTCACGCTCGACGGCTCAATTCAGCCCGAGGGTGGCAGTTCCACGCTGCCACCCTCGGTCTATTCTCAGCCGACGATGACCCAACCTCGCAAGAAGCGCCACGGCATAGGCTGGCGCACCAGGCTTGAGATTGGGGTGCTCTCCGGCCCCGCCGTCATCGTCTTCGTCACTTTCGTTATCGTCCCTGTGATCGTCGCCCT
>Ga0123357_10006936_pt1 | contig 13919 bp, 5 predicted proteins | sample TergutEmb28metaG_FD_89873 | JGI IMG/M metagenome (GOLD analysis project Ga0123357, IMG submission 89873) | Embiratermes neotenicus P4 segment gut microbial communities from Petit-Saut dam, French Guiana - Emb289 P4 | ecosystem: Host-associated > Arthropoda: Insects > Digestive system > Gut ... | reverse complement strand
GTGTGTAACAGCTGTCAAAGTTTCAAACTTCACTGGCCATTATCTCCGTAACCGTTCAACTTTGGACATAGGTGTTTTGGGTTATATTGGTATACTTTAGCATAAGGAACACCCTCCCGAAGTTTGGCACATTCCTCCTGGGACACCCTGTATATACCTCCGAGCATTTTATGGGTGGGCCAGGTCCAGCCATTAAATATATGTGCTGCTGAATAGTGTCTTTGGTACCTGCTCTCAAAAGGCAAAGGTTACTTGCCTGCAAACAGTTTGTAGATCACTTGATGTAAAAAGCGAACTGAAAGAAAATGGTTCACTCAATCTTATGAGCTATAGACTGTATCAAGTTATAAATGTTACTGTTAGTTCCTCAACTGTGACTGCAAACTGACTGACATGCATTAAAACTGTTCCTCCAGCTTCCAGCTGCAATGCAGATTATTCTGCATGGGTATGCTGTTAGTGTATATACTGCAACTTGTTCCACACCCACATACCCCTTGCCATTGTCTTCTAAGGTGGCATTACATAGAATAGAGTCAGCCTGCTAAACCTCCTATGTGGTATAGGCAACTTTGGTAAAATCTGGTCTGTATGCAAGCAACATGAACTTCAAAATGCAGAATTAAGAATGAATAAGTATAGGCCTGTATAAAATCGTATATATAATTTGAACTGTGTATTTTTCTATATGTAATGTGCAAAAAAAAAGTACTAATAATAGTAGGAATAGTAGGAAAAAAAAATTTATGACCTAGACTAAGGTGTTGCTGTTTTTAGCACATACTTATGAAATTAATTAGTAATGTATCCATAAATAAACAGCTAAAAAATTTTCAAAATTGTTTCAGTGTTCTATTTTGACTCTGCCAGGTGGAAGGGCTAAGAGAAGTTTTTTTTTTTTTTTTTCTCATTACAAATGTCTCTGCAGGCAAGATTTTGTCTGCAACCTATGGGTTGAGCATGCCTAGTCTAGAGGATAGGTACAAACCTACACTGTGTTATTTCCAGATCACAGTCTTAATATTCACCATTGTGAAAAACTTGCACATCATCTGAATTGCCACATAAGTTAAGCAGTGGCTCATTTTTCAATTAGGATCAGTACGAGGCTAGTCTAGAATACTTACATGAGCACTTTACCTTTTCATTTATCCAACTATAGAATATTGCACTTTCATTAATATTCTGGTCCTTTGCTAAAGGCAGAATTGGGTCATCATCACTGAAAATTGCTCTATACTGTGTCACAATATTGAATAAGTGAATTCGTGACAGCTCGATGGTTTTACTCAGATGGTGATTCCCTGTAGACAAAACAATGAACATTGTTAAAACTTGTCAAATATTCTTAACCTTTACTATTAATTATCTAATACAGTCAGCTGTAAAAAGGATTGTGAATTTTCATTTTCTTCGTGTTACCTTATACATTTAGGAAAGGGCCTCTGAAGAAGCTAGCAGTGGGTGAAGAGCATTGGCACAGATTACCACACTAACCTGCGACATATTCAGCATGCAAGCACACACATTACTTCACTAACCTCTGGCATAATCAATGTGGAAACTACTGATATACAGAGAAAAGCTGACAGTGAAGTAATACAGTACAATTAATACAGTTACAAGTGAGGGCAAATAGAAAATGTTATACAACATTATACTCCGGTGGTGCCAAAACATACTAGTAATTAACAATTAATAACAAATGACACATGTATCCCCAGACTATTAGAAACACATTATACACACAAATTACATGTTTTAGCAGTTTTGCATTTTATTTGTATGTACAAAACGAAGAAAAAAATGACTACTGTGTTGACAAAAAAAATACTGTACTAGTATACAACCACATATAACAGTCAAGTGAGCATTCAAAGTCAGTAATGAAACCCACAGCCCCATCCAACACCACTGCAACATACCATCATCTTTAGGTATGGCAGAAAGTAAATTCTGCAGCCAGGTGTCTCTAGCCTGGAGAAATTTTAAACGCAGCTCAGCTTCAGAAAACAGCTCCATACGTCGGAGATAACCCACTACTTGTAGGCACTTTGGCAACTGAAGGTCTGTACGCAGCTGTGCCAGCAACTGATGAAGCATTGACAGCCATGCTACTTCCACATCTTTCACTATGCTCTGCAATGGAATAATGTTCTTATTATTCCTCCATTCTTTTGTTATCTAATTTGGCAGGGAATATGCATTGCCATGTCCCTGAGAGTGGCAGCTGTCAGAAGCATTATCACATGTGGGACTTGCATTCACTGGGAATTTAGAGTCCATTTTTCCTGTGGAGGTCAAATTAACCCTATTACAGTGCTGACTTCCACCTTCTAAACAGTCCCCACACCTTCTGAAAATTATTATTCATTTACTGAAAGGAAAGCAGATAGTCCTACATTCTCTTGTATTCTGTCAATTCCCTGGATAATCACATCAAAAGTAACTTAATGTAACTGAATGCAGTTATTTGGAAAACGTGGACCCTGCAGGTTTCTGTGCACCACTCTGACTGTAAGGTTATGCAAAGGAACTTCATGAAATGCATGGGGATTTTCTTAACACCAACATCCATTACTTTGGCTTGTCTCCATTTCTGCTTAATGTGTACCATGCCTCATGTGAGAAAAATGTAACATTTTGTTCTTTAATTAGGCCAGAACAAAACCTGATGTTCAGAGTTTGTTCTCTCACTTTTGATGTGAGAGACTGTTTAATGAAGTTTTGGTGACTCTTGCAAATATTTCTGAATGAAATATTTGCAAGAGTCTCTTACATTTTTCATGCACATTGTGATAAACCAAAGTCTGTGTGGTTAAGACCCCAGCAACACTGTTTCTGAAAGACTGAGAAGCACATCAATTCTGATGCAAATTGTCATAGAAGAAAAAGCATTCATATTGTAAATAATGAAGTGAACATGGATATATACATGTGGTGTCTAGAAACATGATCAAAGAACATTCTGGTGAATAGCCCATTGCTGTGTAAGTGATGGCGATGATAACAGTGTCATTAGTGTTCTGGAAGTAGTCAAAAAGGTGTGATGTTTTGGTGCTTTATGATCACAAGGAAAGATGTTACAGACCCTAAACTGGACAGCAGTGAAAATCTTAAAGAATGTACTGAGGAATAACAGGCAGTATTGGGGGAGAGGGGGGAAAAAAAAAACTTTTTATGAAGTAAATGTGGTAAACTTGTCACTCTAATTTTTTTTTACATGTATGTAACTATTGGTGACATTTTTAAAGTGTTCAGTTGAAAGAAATTTTGTCACATGCTCAGTTTTTTTACACTGAGATTTTACTGTAAATGATGTGTCCGTGTTTCTTAAAATGGGTACAGTAAGTTACAGCAGTAACAGGTAACTGTGCATGTTTATTCAAGTTAGTACAGTCACTTACAGCAATAAATGGTATCTGTATGTTTCTTCAAGTCAGTACAGTAACTTACAGCAATAATTGGTATCTGCCCATGTTTCTTGCCAAGCCTCCTGACATATGCTGCCAGTTCCAGGGCTTCTTCATAGTTCCCATTCCTGATGCATGTGTCCATAAGTTGTGGAAGCTCCAGAATTTCCAGGAGCTGTGCATTTCTTGTAAGAGTTAGGGAATTGAGTCGTCTATGAGTATTTATGTCACTCGATGCTTTGCTGAAGTCCTGACACTGTTGTGCAAACTGTGGCAACTTTGTCAACAGTGAGTCCAACTTTTGTTCAGTATTGTTGAACTGAAAACATTATATATAGGTTTATACAATGAATAGTCCAATGAATAGCACTTATAATCACTGTTGTGTGTCTGAAATACGAGTAAACACATGGTAATGAACTGTTAGAGAAATCATTTAAGAACATTTCTACATGTTGCACAGAATGACAATTTCATATTTAGACTCACTTCACCAAAATTCACAGTAGGAATTGACATATTTGTCTATTTGCGTTCTGCACCAACCCTAATGGCACTATTTATGTAAAATGTGATGTTTATCACTCATTTTCAGTGACCACACAAAAAACAGTTATGAATGATGGCATGTAAATAGTAACATAGTCAAAGAGTGAAGATATGGTAGGGAACTGGTCATACAGTGTTCATTCTTTGATTTGATAATGCTATCAGTAGCTGAGGATTGTAGTGTTGAATGAATTGAACAGGATGAGGAAGGTAATCATCCTTATGAGATCTGAGGTAGTAATTCTGGCGTTTGCCCACAGGGACTGAGACAAGCCACAGAATCTTCAGTCAGGGCAGGTAGTCTGCAGGCTGAGTTCCACCCAAGGCCAGGGGTGCCACCCATCTGACTGTGCTGTTTGGTGTTTTCAAACATATCAGATTTAGAGGGGAAATGTTTCTTATGGTAAGAGTTCATGAAAATGTAACTGTAACCTGAAACTGGGAGAAACTGGATGTTGGGTGGAATACTATGCATTGGATCTGCCTTGATAGAACATCCTATGGAGTACTGTATGTCAGCATCATGTTGTGAGATTCTGAGTACCCTACTTCTTACAAACTGTCTACATGCAATCGGTGTTATACATATATGTATGTGTATACAGAACTGCTATGAGATTTAGACCAAAGGGTTCAGCCATTATTGGTCACTATCAGGCCCTTGCCACTCATAGGCTGTCACTTCCTCCAGTTTTCCAATACCAATATCATGCCCCCTGGTATTTAAAATATGGCCACCAATGCTGTAGGGGTGGTTGACTTAATTGTCTGATTACTGGATGATAAATGACAAGTACTGCAAAAATCATTTACTAAATATAACTTCCAAGTTTTGTTACTGTATCATACTAAAACAGCATCATAGTAGTTAAATGTACAGAATGTTATGTAGTACATTAAAAGAAAATTGAGCTGACTGCCCACTGGTATGAGTCACATGCTAAGGTTACCTGACATGTCTTTACTCTTCACTGAGCTAAATGATGCACTCAGGGTGCCCACCATTATAAAGTGTCACATCTGAATGTTACTGAAACTTTTATCAGCTGTGCATTGTACTACTATGATGGTATGTGACCATGGACCAGCAAATCTATTGTTCAATTTGTTCAACATGATAAAATCCAAACACAACTGCCTGTAGTAGCAGGGAGATTTAAATATCCTATTCCCAGACAAAAAGGGGTTAAGCAGCACATAATCAAGTACTAGACCTGAACTTCACCATCTCGTCTTACCTGTCTGAAAATCTCCCTAGAGCACTCAGCAGTCTGTATGAATGTTTTATAATTGGTATATGCAAGTTCTTGAGTTTGTTCAAGCACAGCTGATTTCTCTTCATTTAGTCTGTTTGGTTCCTTGCCTACAATATCATAAATGCGTTCAGTATTATTAACAGTTACAGCATGATCAGAAATTTCAGCATACAAGATGCTCCTCCATGAAGTGGCAACATATTTAGAAGAAGGCTTGAGCATAAGGCTGCTGTGTTCTGGGTGTTGATATCATGTAGTCTTCTAGGTGGATACGAACATTTGAAATGAATGTAATGCTTCCTCCTGCAAGGACTGCAGTCCCTGAAGTTTCTTCTGACACTCTGTTATCCATCTTCAAGACAACTAACTGTCACAACCTGCAAGTCTACAGTATGATGTACCAGATCAAGTTCTCAGCTCAACCCTCAGTCAGGATTATTTCTTAGCTGACAAACTGTCATTCTAACAGCAATATATGCTTGCTGAAGCCCTGCAAGTGGCTGATGTTTTTCAGGTACTCAGGCATTAGACACCCACTGAATTCACTTGTTATACATAGAACCCATGATTATTCTATACGTTACATGGACCCTGACAGGCTATTGTTATAGTATTGTAAGGAAAACTTAGAACCAAACATGTTAACACCATCCTAAAATGCAGGGGAATAAAGTTATTGTGTCCCTGGGCTTATGATGATCTTAGCTTGTGTACACACACTGGCTGACACAATCAGTGTCATCACCACTGCAATCTGAGCCAGGCTCTGAGCACTTAATCAACTTCTATTAGCAGCAGAGCACAGATGATTCAATGCACTTGTGAGATGTACTTAGTTGAATCAAAAATGTTTATTGCAGTGACTTTGCTCAGTATGTGTACTGGAAAAAATGTTGCTAGAAGTTTTGTAAAAGAATACGGTGCATCATCAGTGCTCTGTAAAAGAAAAATACACAGAATACTACAAAAATTTTACACAACAGTTTCTGTGCTGTGTGTGTGTGTGTTTGTGTGCGCGTGTGTGTGTAAATATGAAAACATGTTTTTTTGGGAGTAGCATGGTTTACATTACATATGGACCTATACAGCCACATAATACATACAGGTGTACAAAAACCCACATGAGTTCGTAACATTCATGTGTCTGACCTTTAAATCTAGCGTTAGGTGTGAGATTGCTAGACTGTTACAGTCAGTTAATTCTGACACCATTCTACATGGAATAAACAGAAGATGAAAAATGTAAAGTAACTTCATGTGAGGAATACCAAGAGTCTAAGGACATATTTCTCAGTGTGTTAGAAGAGCTACTTGGTGAATGGCTGATGACTTGCAGGTTGTGGCCTCCTAAATCTTCAGACTTTAAGCAATGGCTGATATTTGTGGGGGGATACTAGAAGCAGATTGATTTTTTGCAAAAATCCACATTTGTTGCAAATATTGACAGACCGTATTCAAAGAGAACCTGCTAATATAGTGAGACAAACTCTGTCATGTGTTAAGAAGTATTTTCAGAAGGCATGAGGCCTGCTCAGATGCAGGTGGTCAGCACTTCAAGTTCTGTTTGATAGAGCTCAGTGAAAAACCACAGTTTTATCTGTCAGTGTATGAGTAGTTCCTGGTGACAAATCTGATGGAGGGGGTCAGCCACTAATTCCCTAACTGATATTTATATTGAGTGAATTCCTAAACTTGTGACCACTTGGTCACGAGATTTCAGGGCTCACATTGTAACGGATGTCTGCACACAGGGTGTGAGTCTTGTTTATCCTATTTATAAATCACATTTATTTTAAATTTTCATGAGGTTCTATTTCAGTACTTAAATCAATAAATCTCTCTATCATTTGGCTACTTAAGGAGGTAGCATAAACTATGCTCATCACCACCCATACTCTTGAGTAGTTTCTTTGCCATGCAGCACCAATGATTGCCTGTTCATTTTATTCCAAACTCCATTATTGAGATATGCCCCTTCCTATGTTCCAGTGTGGACCTCTCATGCTTTACACAGAGCCTGAATTTATAACCTGAGCTCATTACCCTGCCTTGTCAAAACATTTATTAATGCCCATAATTAATAACAATCTTAAGATACAAATGTTGCAAAATTAGACCATGCAAAGTTCAGTTACTCTGCTATTAAAAGCCTAAAATATTACATACTTACTTAACTGTTCAACTCCAAAAGATCCCAACTTTGAAAGATACAATAAAAAGTCTGGGTTTTCTTTCCAGTTATCTGCAACAGAAATATAAGTCTGAACAAGCATTTAAAAATTGGGTTGCCACTCAATAGCTTATACACCTCCTGAACTGTAATTATCTGTACTGAACTGTCATTAAAATCTGGTGGTGATGAGTCTTTCTCTCTCCTTCTGCAGACTGGGTGCAGCAGTGTTTGCAGAATCAGGACTTAGTTCTAATTTAATTAATATTGCGGTCTGTAATGTCTGTTCCAACTACAAGTATGCATAAGGCAACACAAAATACTGATAGTTATCTATGCTCACGCAGGACTGAACCCATGACTGCAGCCAAGTTACGAGGGGGAGCTGACAAGTTCTTAGCCCGACCTACTTCCCGATGTCGTAGGACGGAATCGATAGTATTGTTGGAAAGAGGGGTCTGCTCATGTGCCGAATTGCAAGTATTTTCTTATTACAGAGGCTGAAAGGAAGTATGTCAGGCGACGCGCGCGATTTCAACAACATGGAGACGCGAGCTGTCATCAAGTTATTTTTCCTGCAAGGCAAGGTGCCGAAGGAAATTCACGCTATTCTGACAGAAACATTATGGGAACATGCATCATCGTATGCTACCGTCAAAAACTGGGTGGCCCAGTTTAAACGTGGTGATTTTTCCACCTGTGATGCGCCTCGTCCTGGACGACCAAAAACAGTGACCACCCCGGAGATTATTGATCAAATTCACGAGATAATCTTGGAAGACCGCCGGATTTCGGCTTTCTCAATAGCTGAGCAACGTGAGCGGGTTGGGTCCATCATTCATAAAGATTTGGACACGCGGAAGCTCTCCGCGAAGTGGGTCTCGAAATGCCTGAACGCGGATCAAAAACGTCATCGGTGCCAGTCGTCTGAGCAAATTTGGATTTTTTTTCGGCGCGATCCAAATGCTTTCCTGTCGCGATTGGTGACCATGGACGAAACCTGGTTATATCACTATGGTCCGGAGACAAAGCAAGAATCAGTGGAGTGGCGGCATAGCGGCTCACCGCCCCCCAGAAAATCCCGACTGCAAAAATCCGCTGGAAAAGTTCTTGGGATCAAGACGGCGTCCTCCTCATTGATCATCTTCCAAAGGGCCAAACTATCAACGCAGAGTATTACTCATCTCTGCTGGTGCAACTGAAGGATATTTTGAAGGAAAAACGCCGCGGGAAGGTCACCAAGGGGGTCTTGTTCTTGAACAATGCCCCGGCTCACCGGGCACTTGCAACCCCGAAAAAAACTGGCCTACCTGGGCTTCCAATGTCTTGATCACCCACCCTATTCTCCGGATCTGGCCCCGTCGGACTACCACCTGTTCCCTGGACTGAAAAAACAATTGAAAGGTCACAATTTTTCGTCCGACACGGAGACCTGGTTGGACGGACAACCTTCTGACTTTTTTTTTTTTAGTGGACTACAAAAGTTAGAGCAACGGGCTAAGAAGTGTATTGAGCTTCGTGGGGAGTGTGCTGAATAAATCCCGAGTTTGGTCACTGTAGCTTGTTTCCTTCCTGGTCGGTCTAAGAACTTATCAGCACCCCCTCGTATAATTATGAGCATTTCTAGGAGAAGGGTTTTCAGACTGCTGTGTTCTGGTAAATTATGGTTTGGGTGCTTTTTTCACCTCTTTTGTGCATTCACAGAACAGTTGTGAAAATAGACTGTTAGCACTGTCATGCCCGCCCAACTGTGTGTGTGTGTGTGTGTGTGTGTGTGTGTGCACGGAACACCTTGGCACTCACTGGACGGATTTTCGTGAAATTTTATACTGAGGACTATTTACTAAAACCTGTTCAACAAATTCATTTTTGGCTACAATGTGAACAAAATATTTTACACAAAGACCCACTAAATTACATTTGAGATAATGCATAGAATTTTTGTGATGAAAAAAGTTGTATAGAAAGTCAACACACATTTAATGTCAATTATACTTTTTCCGTAAATTATGTCGTTTGCGAGACAGTTGCAAAAAATATGGCATAGCCAGAGAGGTAAAAAAAAAAAATAAAAAATGTAGCGATCTAATACAATTTGGCGCCACATGGATCAGCATGCCGGGTAATTAAGGCACAAGTACATACGTCCAGTGTATCTGCGGTTAGAAGTAAGAAAATTGTGAAGTTACGGAGTGAATTCATTGCCATTACGATCTATTGATGTACTGTACACGTATGTATATAGTAGGCCATGAACGAGCATCGTTACCAATCCGCAAGCCACAAAAAGGAAGTGTTGTAGGCATGCAGCTGCCGTCTTTATTTCACTCATTCATAAATTCCCCGTTTTTTTTGGCCCGCAGGTGGCTTTCCTCACCCATATGTTATAATTATTCAGGATGCCTGTTAACTAAGTACACCAACATGTCTGCCTAATCTGAAGTTAAGCATGGGCTAATAATAATTTTTTTTCGAGACCTGTGACGAGGTTCCACGGCATATACGTATACGTGTATGTATGTATGCATGTGTATGTATGTATGTATGTATGTATGTATGTATGTGTGTGTGTGTGTACACTCTAAGCCGGGTGGACAATACAGGAGGCTAGTATTCGTTGGAAATCGAATACGCTGGTTCGAGTCTTGGTGATGGCGTAATTTTTTTTGACATATATTGTATTCGCATAATACCAATTTAAACTGTGCATTGGTACTTTTTTTTTTTAAACTGCATGTTTCAAAAGTTGTGTTTCACTGGCTCAAAGTGCGAGTGAAGCAGATATTGTCGTACTGTTTTTCCATAGTTTGGTTTTTATTGGCATTCTGATTTCAGGCCCATGTTCGAATATGACTCTAGACAAACAAGTTTTATTGATGTACCATTATACAAAATGTTAATTAGTAAGCCGTCCTTTAAGATACCTTTTTTGAAGGCTTGGCATCGTGTAATATGAAGTTCAGAATAAGGAAGTGCACATAACATTGAAACGAAGCAGCTGCATCTGTACCGCCTGACACAAGGGTCCAGCGATATCACCGCTCGTATTTTTCGAAGACAGGTTAGGCTTCTTGTGTGGTCGCCAATCAGTGAGATCGACACTGACTGCAACAAGTCGTTCCTTGAACCACACGAAAATCGAGAATGTGCGAGCTGTCTTTGTGGAAGTGGATTATTCCATCAAATAAGGCAGCCTTAGAGTGGACATCATAACTTTCTTCAAGATGTGCTTATATCGAAGGCCGTCTAGATGCTCTTCTGTGCGATGGAGCATTCCAGTCCCTTCGTGGCAGATCAAACCCAAACAATGAAGACGCACGGCCACTACATGTCAGAGGTGGATACGAATTGTAACGCTTTCCTCCTAATCACAAAACTGACAGCGGTCCAGCATTAGCTAAGGTAAATGTAGATTCATTACAGAATACGACTGTATCCCACTGGCGATCTGATTTGCTGCCAGCGAATGATAGGCGGTATAGTCTAGTTTATGTTTAGCAGGCCCTTCATTGCAGCGTGTCGTGTTCTGAGACCAGTTATTTAAGCCTCGAAATAATCCTACTTTTCTATCCAGAAGAGCCAGTAGCAGCTTAAGCTGCAATGAATTTCGGCTACTAATCAGGCATCCGGAGCTGGAACGACTGAGCACCAAAACACAGGTCTTCGGCGCCTTACTTCCCGTCCGGTATTTCTGTAGCTATGCTCTGGCTGTGGGCTCTGGGATTCCGTACCACCCACCTGCAGCGCTTTCACTTAAACCTCCTTCCTCTACAGCGATGATGCGATCGTGAATTCGAATACTTCGTGGCGAGGCATGGGGCTGGGAATGAAAAAGGAATGGTTTGAGCTTCATACCTCAGTTGCCGCATAGATACAAAGCCAAGTACGAACAGTGTACCCTGTACTGTGGGGTATAGAGGGTACCGATACACTTTCAAAGTAAACAAGAGAGCAGCTATATACAGGGATTACCATCAACTATAAGAAACCTCTCTCAAAGTCGCCTTTGCATAAACAACCGTACGATGAATCAAGAAATAACACATAAACCAAACCCACGAGGAGTTAATGTAAACTGAATCGGCAACAGAATCGTGGGTTTCGCCTTAGCATTATGTTGGGTCCATAAATGAGACCATATGAAGACGAATGCAATCAATGGCTGAAACTTAGGGATTCTGGAAAATGTATTAAAAATGCCAGGTCTTCAAAAAACAGGGCTCTTAAGGGCTGTCATATCAGAATTAGAACAATGCAGAGTGGACAAATCAGGTTGCAAAGATCAGAATGTGCCTCTGCACATTCCTGAACTATTACTTTAGCAGTGGGTCATCACACGTTCTTTCCTGCGGTGGCTTGAAGTGGGCTTATTGTACCAGCAGCTGATGATAAAAGAATGTGGAGCATTGGTGGTGTGGTAACTGGAAAAGGAAAACTGAAGTGCTTCGAGTATAATGTGCCCCAGTATCATGCATGCCACAAGGTCCACATGGTGTACCACGTGACTGAGCCCAGGCCTTGATAGTCAGAAGCTGATGTCTGACTACCAGAACTGTGGTTTGGTCACAAGTCTATAAGTTATTATAAAACCACATTTCTGAACCTTATTTGACATCCCTTGGCACGTATCTATTTTCAAAGGTGATTTTTGTGTCTGAAACTACATGTTGTCATGTTCGATGAACATGAGAAGCTTTACTGATTTCATGCCATGGAAAAATTGTACAAAAGATAGTTAACATGTCTTGGGGCCCCTTGTGGTCTGTGTTTGATAACATACGAAAGATATCTCAACATCCTCTTGTATGTGGCTTGAGGTTCAAAACTACTGCAGATGAAACGTTCAATTTTGGTGTACATGTTAAGTCTGTATAGTTGCCCCCACCAAATGAATATACCAGGAACAGGGTTAAAAAATTACGGTTGCCTGGGCACAAATGCTGAATGAAAGTTTTTGTCTAGCATCTAGAGAGTGTACAACTTAATGGAGAATATGCTCATAGATTCTACATTCACAGTTGACATTTTATAATATTAATGTACCACATGGTGCAGCAGGTGTTGGATATTACCTTCAATTCTCAGATGTGCCTTGCACCTGGACATATTCAACAACTATGTGCTGTTGTTGTGTAGGACTTGCTGATAATGCCCACATGATTATTTAAGGTCATCCTGTGTGAGGGGTTTTAAAGGTTATCCTTTGTGTGGGCATTGTTTTTATAAATGTTGTCTTTTGAACTGTCCCAAGGAAAACACTTGCAGGGTGTCAGACAGGATGAACAAGCAGGCCACAAAGGACAAATAATTATTTGGTCCCCCAAAATATTATGAGAGAGGTGGCCACTGTATGGGTGGGTGCACTGTCTTAATGGAAGGACATATTCCTTTTCCTCACCACTTAAATTAAAAACAAAACTGTGTGAAAGTTTGTCATATGTACCCTTCTGACTGTATTGTGTCTGAACAGAACATAAGTCCAGTTATTCTTGTTGCACTGACAGCACACCATATTCCAACTTTAATGACATGTACCCACACCTCATGCATTAATCTGGAATGCTCTGACAATCATTATCTGTTGTTTTGAACATTTATGAGATGTTTAAGTAACGCACTGTGTACAATAAATTAGCAACGGATGACTGCACCAATAAACACTACTTAACAGAACCAATTTGCACATTTGCTGTGTTTTGCCTGTGTAGGTGTTAACATTCAACACCCTCTGTTTTACACTGTACTTAATACCCACGAACAACAGTGTACTCCTGGTGTTCACAGCTTAAGGGCAGTTTTTAAGGCTTGCTAGTATTTGTAAATACATCTTCATTGGAATGAACATCAATCAAACTATCATAAATGAGTCACACACATCCAATATACTATGTGTGATTTCACGCCTCCTCTGCAAAAAAGATGAGAACTGCGCTCTTCTGGGTTATTACGATGCGAGTATTGGTAATTGCTTACCAACACTGACCCCTGAAATGAGATCAATGACTTATGCCACAACGTTGGTAAGAAATCACCACTACTTGCTGCATAATAACCCAGAAGAGTGCAGTTCTCATCCAGTACACTAGTGATATGTGCAGGTTCCACAATGAACTGTCTTCCTTGTAGTTCCCATTTGCCATCTGTGAGTTCTCTCTCAAAGTTCTGGTAGTCTCAGAACCGCAGAGGAAATGGCAAATCACATCCAAGAAATTTGAAATCAATGCAACTGGTAGGTCATAACAATGTCTCACTTTCAAATCTGCATCTTTCATATTACATTATATGGGCTGCAGGTGTTTAGGATGAACAGTATGAATATAAGAAGAAATGAATGCATCCTGAGTATAGTCAAAGATGCCAAGCAAGGTGCTAGAAAATACTGACAACTTTGTGTAGTGAATAAAATATTTGTACAGGGTTATTCATAAGTCCCTCCGGGATTTCGAAAATTGACTGCGCAACAACCAAGACAGACACGGCAGAAAGAAGCATATCAATGGATAGAGAATCTCTCCAAGTTTTTGTCCAACC
>Ga0123357_10006934_pt1 | contig 13919 bp, 11 predicted proteins | sample TergutEmb28metaG_FD_89873 | JGI IMG/M metagenome (GOLD analysis project Ga0123357, IMG submission 89873) | Embiratermes neotenicus P4 segment gut microbial communities from Petit-Saut dam, French Guiana - Emb289 P4 | ecosystem: Host-associated > Arthropoda: Insects > Digestive system > Gut ... | reverse complement strand
TTGAGACATTGTCAATAATCAACATCCATAATTGACAATAAACCATCTATATTGTTGCATCTTGTTGGTTTTCTTTCCTCACGCTTTACTCACGATGCACGGTCACAGGAACATAAAGCATGTGAAGAATACTTTCTCTAATCCAGTCCAGAAAAATATTTTTACCTACTATCACTGAGGAGTTTACTTTCCTTCACGTAACTCCTGTAATGGAGTTCCTCTACCATAATGCAACGATTTACCGCACTCAAAAAAGATAAATGAATAAACGTCGAGCTCTTGGCATCGGTATCAAAGTCAACCGAACAAAGTTCACTCATCAAAAATTCTTGAATTCCTCACTTTTCAACGTCTTAAGTAGAAATATTCTGAGCACTTCGTGAAACGTTTTAATATATGTCATTCTATTAGAGTAAAAATATTTCACACCGTACAGAAAAACACGTGGAATTATTCTCTAAATTTTTACATGAATCGTTTTCGAAAACAGATGCAGCTTGAACAATTATACAATAGAAAAATAACAAATGGCGTATTTCCCGAAAGAATCTTAATATTTTAAGAGGAATCTCAAATTCTATTTCTAATGTTCTTCCAGGACATGCTAATTTTGATACATTCACAAATTATATTACACATAAGCCTATAGATACACCACGATATTGGTTAAGATTTTCGATTTCGATTATGTTTATATAATTCGTTTTAACTAGGCCTACGCTCCGTTCCTTTCACGACAATTCGTTTAGCAAGTGGCCGGTGACACATCTATGCCATTGTCATATTTTTATTATCAGCATTCTCCACCGGATAAATTAACATCCTCAAAGCAAACAAGTATAATTTAGGCCATGAGAATTCCTACTGTTTTTGCTCTTCGACTTGCTAGACGGCAAATTAATAGCACACTCAAAGTGCAGCATGAGCATAATATCATCTATTGTCTGCACACTGAGAAATGTAAACGCGTCTACATTCATTCCTGAGGGAGGATGAAAAATACGACACGCTTTGTACGAAACAAGCCTAAGTCATTTTAAATTATAAGCGTCATCAGACCACTACGACAAAGCTACGCTGATGTAGGAAAAGGTTAGTTAGGATACGGCACTTAACCGAATATAGGTTAAATTTAAATTGTGAACGGGGTTTTCTCTTTCAGCTTCCATGAACCCAAACACAGCGCCAACAGCTAGTTACTCGCAAATAAACAGACGTCTAGGTACAGTAGTTGGCACTCGTTCTCTGTAGTCGAGAGGTTCTGAATTCAAATTTTGGCCGAGCTATCCTGGCCTCTTGAGTTTCTTCGATATCTCCTGACCAATGCCAGAACAGTGTCCCTAAATTAAGACACTATCTCAGCTCTAAACTTCTTCCAGTTAATCGTTCCATCAAACGGCGCTACACAAACTTAACTGCCCTTGGCGTCGTTATATGAACTATAAACGTACTCCCAACCGTCATTAGATCTCACTTCCGTTAATGTTACGAATATTTGGCCTGAAGTCACCGTTCATAATTACTTTAGACTTTAAATGCCAATGACACTGATACATCAGTTACGTGTATGTATGTGTGAGTGCTAGTTTCTATGAGGGTTCCACCGCGAAAGCATAAAATGTACCTAAGAGCGAAATGAGACGTTATTTGACTTCCATTACTTTCATAACGTACTAGCCACGTTCCCGGTCTTCGTCCGGGCTTGCTTACTTACTTACTTACTCCATGCAGCAGAGTCCTTCTTGAGAAACCAACCGGTTTTCAGCTAGTCAAGAAATTCCCCGCATTTTATGGAATCCTAAGTTTCATTACCGCATTCACAAGTACCTGCCACCTGTCCCTATCCTGAGCCAGATTGATCCAGTTCATACCCACACCCTGAAGATCCATCTTACTATTATCCTCCCATCTATGCCTGGGTCTCACAAGTGGTCTCTTTCCCTCAGGATTTCCCACCAAAACCCTGTATATGCCACTACTCTCCCCCATACGCGCTACATGCCCCGCCCATCTCATTCTTCTAGATTTCATCACCGAACAACGTCTGGTAAGGAGTAAAGATCATTAAGCTCCTCATTATGCAGTTTTCTCCACTCCCCTGTTACCTTGTCCTTCTTAGGTCCGAATACTCCCCTCAACACCCTATTCTCAGACACCCTCAGCCTACGTTCCTCCCGTAATGTGAGCGACCAAGTTTCATACCCATACAAAACAACAGGCAAAATTATAATTCTGTATATCTAAATCTTTAAATGTTTGAATAGAAAACTGGAAGACAAAAGATTCTGCACCGAATGATAGCAAGCATTCCCTGACTTCAATTTTCGTCCGGGCTAGCATCGAAAAACATTTAGCGTGCAAACTACAAAGTGTAACCTAGCTATAACTATTTTAAAATGTAAATAAACTACTGTCGGTTATTATTGCCAAGCGCTACTCCACGGCCGAGCTATTACTATCGATTACTGTCAATTATTATCGATTGTCAATTACTGTCGATTATGGCGACGCACTAATTTCTGGCCTCATCCTCGGTCCTTTCTGTATTCTTACAGCAAACCAAGTTAATCCTCTTTATCGGAGGGCCGCCATCTGATTGTTGTGTGTTGCACTCGATGCTCAACTGTTCCTCCTACAACCCCGTAAGCGTGGCGCCTGCGGTATTGTGCGTAGAGAGATACGCCCCGATGCCATGGAAAGATTTTGTTAACTTATATATCGCACGTCACATCCAACTTTCAACCCAAACCTACTAGCGAAATTTCACACTCAGCGCCTTAATGAAATAAAGACACAGCCATCTACTGCAACAAACACATGCATTATTAGATTGCCCATCGCGTAGTGGATCTCAAACTGTTTGCGAAGGCGACTAAAACGCAGTAAATTAGAAAAGACTCCACCTACACTAGGGGGCACGACATGACAGCGAGTGTGCGACGGCTTGTCTCGGCTAGACAGATAGAACTATTAAGTTACGGTACTGCGGCTTCTTCCGCTCGAACGTCACAGTACGGAGTTTGACACCCCGTGCTCAACGGTGAGATTTTGTGACGTCGAAACTTCATCCTCTCGCTTGAAGAACTTAACTTCTGGAAATTAAGCCCTAGCAAAATCGGACGCTTGAATTTATAGTACTCCATTTTAGGCCAGTAAAACAAAACAAGCAAGGAACTTCTTTTCAAAAAAAGAACTGCATTAAGTTCAGAACGCCGCGAGATAATGGAAAGCACCAGAACCGAGCAACGATACTCAATGGTTTCACTCAACCAACTGACATTCCTTGCTACCCACCTTGTTTCACTCAACAGCTGGCCTAAATGACTAAATTCCTTGTTTTAACGCAACTTCAAATGTTGGCTTCAATGACATTATGATGCCTTTTTCGGTACACGATACCACAGTTATTATAACTTCCAAATTAAAATTTACATGTCTAACCCAGAATGTTAACAAGAACCGAACAAAGAATCTGTCCTTATAGGCTCTATGAAGTGTCTGCCGATATTCTGGGATTCCGGAACAGTAATTAACGATTTATGCGCTCATTACGAAACAAACGGTGCATTTTCAAATTGAACTTCGACTATGTAATGCGTGTGTCAGGCATGTGAATTTACAGTACAAGAATATAACTGAATATAACCATCCTTACAATGTGAATGTGTACCGTAACCTAATATGCATGCCCCAACAGCTGCTGCTGTCATTCTTATTGCAATTTTCCTCGCTGTTTCAGAAACGTCATATGGGAAGCAGGTAACTTCACATACAGTTTTATACAATGAGGGACTCGGTCTATCTTTGGACGAAAGTGGTATGCGTCTAGTAAGACAGGGAACACTAAATACATCATGTTCCCGTTCAGTCAACAGAATGCATACCTAAATTAAAACACACATACGCCGGTAGTTAAGAAGTTCTTTAAAAAAATGTGTCAAAATTTGGCAATTACCGCAAGAAGTCAAAGTCACATTCAGGGTAAGCGCATATTAAATTCAAGGAATTCTTGACACCATTCACTTCATATTGTTGTGTCTTCCCTTCTCTTACCTAACACCGTAAGGATATGTAAAACCAAACTTATATGGGAGCGAAACTTGATCTCTTAACCTAAGGAAATTAAAACTGAAGGAGTTTCAAACAGTGCTGGTGACAATAATACGTTACGTTCATGAAGTCCCAAGCCTCACCACCATTTTCACAAAAGCCTACAAATGAAATCTACCCTAAGACAAATCCAGGCTCCAGTTCCATCCTCTAATTCTCCAAGATCCATTAGCATTGGTTCCCAGCCTGGTTCGAAAGGTATTTAAACATCGTCTAGTAATGCTTGCTTCAGAAAATAATGTATGAACTACAGTTCACCAGCAATGTATCCGTGAAGTGCGACCGTGATGATAGTAGTGGCTACAACAATGTGTTACAGGCGGAGTTTAATTCCCTTCCGGATAAATTATGTAAATTACAAAGCATAATAGACTTCACTGTTCTTACACAACTAAAGGGATATCCATGAATTCCCGAGCTAACATATGTTACAGAATTCTCTTACACCTCCTGCAATTAGCCTTGTTAATTTCAGTTTGCAAGATTCAATATAAAATACTGCCACAGTTACTAATCTTCATTCTACAAGCTAATTATAAATGCCCGTACAATGACAGTTGCTAAAGATGGGAGCACAGCGGGAAAGGTTCAACATAATACTGACGCACTAAAATACTATAATTAAAATATTTTCAGTTGTTAAACGCTTATCGTATCTAGTATTTTGAAGTGAACAGCTAACACGTAGTGACAACCATTAAGAACCATGCAGAATGAGTTTCGTGAGAGAAAAGAATTTATTACCATGTTAATACCTTTACCGTCTGAACCCGTTTCAAATAAAACAGTCCGGCTTTCACTGTAGTTGAGTGTTGCGTCTTGAACCCCGCACTTCTCCAGTTACATTATAACTACTGATCACGCCTCAATGAAGGAAATAAACGCATTGCTCTTGGCAGAGACATTCCCATTCTTTCCTTTGTTTAACGATGCCGAACCTTAGTGGAGCCGGTTTTTGTCGGTAGATTAAAAATCACACTGCACCTATTCTTCGTAATTCCTGATTCAACATTAGGTTAGCAAAACAGTTTACAATGCATAACAAACTTTAACCGTATACAAGGCAATAAAATACAATATAAATCACAGTTCGTGCTTTTCCTTTAATTTTGTTAGTTCTGTATTGTTCAGTAACCGCCCGTTTCCTTATAATGAGACGTTTCACAAAACATTTAACGAAGTCATATCGACTAATGTGGTAATGTGACGACGAAATACGAATATCGGGACGATGGCAAATTCGGACGTATGACGAACACGATCTTTCAAAAATAAACCAAACTGTTTCTTTTACATTTATTTCTAAAGTAAAGGATTACAAAGACGACATAACTAATTATAAAATATTTTTCACATCAATCTATACGTTACTGAAATATTCGCACAACGTAATTCCTAATTTCCACTAAGTTTGTGTTACATTTAAGAATTCGTTTTGTTTTGCTTGCTTTCACACAATCGCTTTAAAGACAGATCTATGGCACTTACTTGACTTGTTGTAGGCCTATCATTTTAAATGCAATCTATTATTATTAAGCTATTATTTATAGGATTTCTCTAATCATTAGCTGATACTTCCATCTCTCGCATACGCGACGGTAATTAAAAGTTCCATAAAAGTTACAAAATCCGAGAACAGTACTCTGTTAAACTACCAAAATTTAAAATTCCTGATCCAGATTTATGAAAAAAGATCCTCAATGAACAGAGCCGCCTCAAGACTACGAACACAGAACTGCAGATGTAGCGTGGGATGTTCTAGAATGACGAACATGTTTCAAAACGGCACAGAAAAACAGTCCGCAACAAACACTGTAATTATATTCTTTTCAAGGGCCCAGTCAGCAACGCAATCCTTCAGACGCCTCCAGGCAGCCCCTCCACACGTACTGTACATACATGCACGTTCGTAATTGAGGGCGCATTAGAGTAGACGTCACTTTCTTAATGGATTCGCTTGGTGTACTGCGTGAATAATTAATTATGCATAACTAAGTGGTATCATAATTCGATATGATTAAAACATGAAGCTCCATTGTTCATCAGAAGCCTTCCATATCGCACACGGACAAACTAACAAACGCATCGCGAATTTTGATCATGACACTTGCCTTCAGTACACACGGGCCTACACAAAAACATCCTGTCATGCTATTTTAGATAGCCATTACCATGAATCGGTAAAGCTTCATTAAATTGCCACAGCATCGTGATTAGCACTGTTCCTTTTCCTTTTGGGCACTTCCAGGTTAGAACTCGGCTCGGACAGTCAACCCAGACAAATGTGATCGTACATTAATACAGACGTCTATGGCCACATTATACGTAATTTCCAATTCGTAATTCACAAATCCCCACCATTCGACGCTGCGTAACAAGAAACGTTACAGAAACACTACTAAATAAACCATCGATTAATGTTATAGAAAGACGTGTAATTTGCACTAAAAATGACTACAGAATTTCAAACAGCATAAGACATATTACGTCAAGTAAGTTACGTATAGAAATAATGTATGGACCCGTGACAAAGATACGGACATGACGATGTGCAGATTGCAATAAAGTTACCGACGATTCAGAAGAGCCTCATGCTTTCATCTTCAGGGTCCTAGTAATGTAATGCACGTAATTATCTAAGTTTCAGAGAAGCCTATGTCTCAATCTTCAGACTCCAAGTATCAGTAGATTGGTCTTCTTCAGTGTACACTGGTATGTAGTTACCGCCGTTTTGGAGGAGTCTGCGGCCTCCATCTTAAGTTTTGCCTTCTGAGAACCTAGGGATGTAGGCAGCACGTTCCATCGAAACGTCTGCAACTACGACAACATACACAACGTCATTCTCCATCTGACAGTCTCCAATTTCAGACAGGCTAGGGACACAACACATTTATTCTTAGCAACTCTGCAATTCAGAACCTGTCACGAGTTGCAGCACATCTTTCTCAGATATCTGGTTTGGAATTCGTTACCCGCTCGAAGACTCTTTTTGAAATCTCTTTACAGTAATGGAGCTGAATTTTTACATACATTTTTCTCATATAGTACATTCTGTAGCTCTGCATGGCCGTTGGAATCAAATTTACTTTACTGCTCCTTAAAATGTAATGACTGTTCCTCAGTATAATAGACCCTATAATGCACACATAAAATCCTCTTGTCCTTGCGGTATTTTTCCTTTCGTCGTCTCTTTGATCGTACTGTTAGATCATTCAAGGTATAAGCTACATTAGCTCTTCATTGCCTTTGATTTTATTATTTAAAAATGCGCATTTCGCTTTTCATAGCCACCATAATCAGTGTAATCAGTTTTAAAACGCACATTTTTCAAAATGTGCTATTGTCAACTAGAACGCCATACGGAAGAAGAATTATGAACTTGTTTCGAAAACTAAAATCGTGCTGCACCTCATCCAACAGTACTTCACTCCCCTATCCCACCCTCACTTCTTAGAAAGCGCATCTCTGCAGCTTCTAGGCGAGTCATGTCTCTCTGCGTGGTTACCCATGTTTCGCTGCCATAGAGCAGTGATGGTCTAGCTACAACTTTATAAAACTTCATTTGTGTTTCTGTACGGGTTTTCTTTAAGTGTTTTCTAATAGTGCCGCATATTCCTTGGAATCTCGCCCGATTGTTTCCAACTTGTCGTGGTGGTGATGGGGGGCTTGAGAGCCTCAATGACCTTATGGGCTATGCCGGTGGGAACTTTATGTTCCTGGTAGGGCCTCCCAAGCCGGACGGGCCGTAAGAGAGAGGCCAGACTAAGAGAGAGAAACTGGTCCTCCAAGAATGGGGGGTTTGCGGGTGGGTTGGTAACCATCCCAAGGAAAACAAAGTACTCAAAAGCAAAGACGCACAGAAAAAAGAATTATGGAAAAATAACAGAAATATCTGCGTCACTCGCATTTCTAACCCTGCCAATGGAGCAAAGATAACTTTTGAAACATATAATTAAATAATGGATGTATTACTGCATAATTTAATTGAGTGTTCGTGAGTATAAAACATATTCAAAAAAAATATATGCTGACAATGGGATTTTTTTGAACATACAATTTATATTCACAGATCTCACCCCAACCTCCAAAATGTTAGTTTTAACAATATTATCAATATTTATCAGCTTCTTAATAAGCATTAGGATTCAACATATTCTCATGACACATTCTTATGAAATGATAAAACAAGAGTCGCTTACATCATTTCCTCGAGATTTTATCAATTCAACTTCTTCGGGACTGAAACTTGCCATGGATATAGATTGCACTCTGTGTGGTGGTGTTAAACCACGCAGCATACCGGAACATGAGGTACAGACAAACGAACCTATAGTCATATTAATATGTGGTGGGCCCCTCTGGTGACAATCAAAGCACTGTTTATTTGACGGTAACGACACTAATTCCCGTAATATCTTTAGGTGTTTGTCACCTTGCTTCTTTCTTTGTTTCCGAAGAATATTGCCATCACGCGTCAACGCGCTCGGCTACCTCCGGGTGCGGCAAACAACCACCCTTTCGCAACATCCATCCGTGGAAGCAGAGCTAGTAAGCCACACGCCTCGGAAAATTGATGAGTTTTATTTCATTTTTAACTTCAAATTAAGCGAATGTGTTAGTGTTTTTGGTTAATATGTACGCGGCGTGAGTGATTGTAACGAATGGAAGACAGAGACGCCACGATTGCACAAATATGGGGAAGGTTAAACGACCCGAATTATGATGGCAATTGTACGTCACGTGACTTCCAGTTCGGGACTCAGAAAATTTCAGGCTACTTGATTTTTGTTGAACAGAGGGTACCAAGATACAGTCCACAGTCCCTTTCTTCTGCAAAACTTCCAGTTCATTCTTCATAACCGTAGTTCAAAAAGAAAGACAAGTAAATGAAAACTGTTGAACTATATTCAAAGTAATGAAGCGATATCAAACATCAGAATAGAAAATATGTCCCAAGCACATAATGACTGAACTAAATGAACTCAAGAGTCCAAGTCGCAATGAACGAAATTTTCTAGGCCTCTTCTGTATCCTGCTATTTTTCTTTCGCACAGACTATCTGCCGCAGTCGAAGCATCTGTGTTTGTTTGGAGAGCAGAATTCCTGCAGCCAGTTTCTGCAGCTCACACATTCGATCCTATCATCTTCCTTACTTGTTTGCAGATTATTTTCACAACACTCACAGCATTTCATTCCAGAATCTTCATCTATCTCTTGATTACAAATATCTGTTTCTATTGACAACTTTCTCTGCATTTTCTGACCTTCTAGACCTCAAGTATTGGGGCTGCTGACACTTTCGATTTATCTGCTCTTTGCATCTTTCGCTTTTCCTCGATATTACTGCCTTCTTCGGTGATTAAAAAAAGGGAGTTGCTATTTTTTCAATTGAATGTTTTCTCGGTATTTCGGTACTGGACTGATCTTCAAACGTCTGGAGGAAGTAGTTTCTTCAGGGGAAGTGTCAGAAGGAAGTATAGGACCCACAGTACTTAATGAAGGTCATGCTGAGATAGGTAGCACACTTTGCGAGTTGCTTCCTAAAGTAGAGGGTACACAAACCACAGCCATTATTCGGAGGTGTTGTTTTCATGGAAGTTATATTTTCGCTGATATCCGAAATGGAGAACACATATTTAGGCACTCTGTTGCGTTTGAAACGACAAATGCCCGTTGATTCAAAGGCACTTACACTAACACCAACGGAAGCAACTTTACTCCAAGCAAACCCCAAGAGGCGCCACGCGATATCGAGTGATTTTACGAGCTGAGGTTTTGCTTTTGAAATAACGCTTTAAAAGCCCAAAAAAGCACGCATCCAAAGACTGTAAGGTATAAGTACAATGACTCGGTAGACAAATGACTGTAACTTTATTTTCAAGAGCAGTCTGTAACAATGATACGGAGCTCTGCAGCCATCTAAAAATAGAGTGACCTTCCCTGAAGCTTCGTGTTTCAGAAAATGTTCTGTGAACCACATGACGAATAAGTCAATTTCCGGTTCATGTAGGTTTACACATCTGACCCTGGGGGTAAGCCATCACCGAACTCCTGTTTCTTGGTGATGTCCTCGAATATTAGAACAGGGGGAAGAAATCGACCTGCAGAATTACATCACGCAAGCTACCATTGCAATATTTTCAATCTTTTCTCCCGATGTTAAAACATGAACATTTTTAGACACCTTGTCAGTTATTACAGAGTAAGGTTTACTATTTATTTGTATGCCACTTCCATCAATGTTTTAAATGTTCCCAGATGTCAGAGAGGTTATTTTCGGTCGCCATTTTCCCCAGCATGTTAATAAATGTCCCAACAATATTCCGGTTCATGCTTTGATACGTAACTACAGACAGGTTTTCAGCATTCATACCCTGCGGTTTCAGTTTCATCACTGAAATTATTTGAAATTCACATTTATCTAGCTAGTCTGTATGCAGTGGCACGAACAGTCTGTGTATGGCAAAATCTGCTGCTCAGAGTGTCTGCATATGCGCAACGATGTTTGTGAATTTAACGTCATTCTTAGAAACAACGATTCAGTCTAGTTGGAAAACGGAGCAATAGAACATACAATTTTTAGTATTCTGAAATGTGTAGGCACAATTTTTTCAAACTGATTTCGAATTATTTAAGTGCGGCATCTATCCTCTCATTTTTTGCGGCGTCTTCAGGAACAGACGCCGCATACACCACCCACTTGCCTAAAGGAATGAAGGACATGGTGGCTACGTGGTGTAAAGGTAAGGTTAACAATGCTGTAAACCTGTAATGTAGCGTGATTACATAGTTACTTCATTGGATCTAATTAAAACATATTTCGTAGGCATTAGAAGAAAGTTCGAGCTTAAAATTAATAAACTCTGCTCATAAAATCAGTCATCATTCTCGTATAACAGCGCCGATATTCACTAAGTTCACTCACAACACCTCTCTAGACTCACTGCCCACACACATGTGCTGTGATCTTCAGAGGACTGCCAGAACCCACCAAAGTAAGAAAATGCAGCGTCTCTCCCGCCGCTGCAACTCTCCCGCATTTAATATATTTACCACAACCTTCTGTCTTTTGCCTAGTCAAGGCGGCGATCAGCAGGTCAACGAAGCAATCGTGTCGTCACGGTCGCGTGACATTAGGGTCTAGGGTGAAGACCTACTCATACAGAAATAGCGAAGGGTTCTAATTCACACTTAGCGATAGGCGTGCCCCTTTTAAGATGTATTTGAATATAATTCATCTTCAAATCCAGTCGATCAACGCAACAGAACACAAGACACCTACTAGTCCTTTCAATAACATATTCCTTAAAAAAAATCCGCACCGTAATTTTAGTACATGAACAGTGACTTCTCCATGTCAGAAAGGAGCTGGATGGCTGTCATTGGTTACTGCGATCAAAACTGCTTCATTATAACACTTGCAAAAATTACTCCATGGAGATGTTGATTTGTGAATAAATTCTTACAAATTCGTGTATACAAAATATTTAACATTATTTGCCCTGTTCATTTGAAATGTTTAAGAGCATATTCCTACCTAATTAGACATTAAATGCTGAAATATCGTCGTTAAACACGTAGCCCGCACTTCGTATTTGTTACTTTTCGTTATATTCTGGCAGTGAGACTTGAACACAGATCCAGCTTCCCCACGTCTCTCATCCGGATTCACCACCCCCCACCCCACCCCCGCAGTTGGACGTCTGGCTGATGCGGCGCCCTTCTTCGTTTTTTTACTGTCGTTTCTTTTCACCAATCTCTCTAGTAATGACTCATTTCACTCGTCTCGGGATCACTAAACAGTCTAAGGGGCAATCTGCTACAGTGTTAACTACACGTTCTTATCGCCATCATAAAAAAGTTGATTCTACTTTTAGTTGTAAAATCGGCAAAATATGATGGATCTAGATTAAAAGGCCTGCTTCCTTTTATCAGTGCCATGATATAAAAATACAAACCCAAAATTCCACCTTTCTATTAATACACAATAAGCATTTTCGTAGAAAATTAAAGAGAGAAATTTCCCCCACACAAAATCTGATCCTCATAGTCACCAGATCGAAGATTGTGTATTTCGAATAACATTACCTTTCTGGGGTTTTGTGTTTTAAAATACATATCATCAACGTTCCAGGACTATAACTGGAGCAGAGAGATTTCAGCTTCCGCCTCATACGTATGCGTGACGAACATTCTCATTACCACATTAGCACGCACCAGCATTAACCCTGTAAAGACTCCACATAGCGTACAGCAACCTCTCACTGCACATGGGCCATTCGAAAACCTCAAAACGCTGCGCGGACCGCAAGTCAATTATTAATCTTAAAAGCCTTTTTTTTTTTTTAAGAAACTGTATTTCTGTCTACATCTTTGAGATTTTTACTGTTGATATTTCAATTTTTCAACACATCAGAAGCAATACACCCCTCCCCAAGCGTAATTCTAGATGGAAATAATTTTTTCTTTTTTTTTTCTGCTTAGTAAAAACATATTTTTGAAAAATCTTCTTACCACGTCAGTTTCTTGAAGAAATACGAGTATTACTGTGCGTCTCAAATTCCTGACATGATAAAGACAAAATGACCGGTCGACCTCCAGCGCAGCAGAAAAGTAAATAGTCTCCCAGTAAATGAAAAGGGTCCTTTGTTCGAAGCAAAGATCTCACAAAAATTACTACAAGGTCATACGCTCTTCCTTTAGATATGTTCACTATTACAACGCACCACAGCACTGTGATTACTCATCAAATGACCTCTGCATTTTTTCCAGGATTAATTAAGCCGTCTTATAAACATCCTGAAGGAATCCCTTTTCTCCACCCCTAACCCTTGGCTATCCAATGGTGGTCGCGCGAACCCGGTAGGCCGAAGCAATATTGGCTGGTGTGAACATGGCAGCCCGAAGGTTTATACGGTGAAAAACGTGGTGCAGCAAAGTTACCCCTGTGCTTAACTAAGCTATATAGTCAAGTATTCTTATCTCGGAACCAGACAGAGGTAAGCGACAAGCTTCACGCCCGTGGAGTAAGATTCCAATACCCATCTGACAGACGAATATGTGGACCCCAGAGCCGGTGCCGAAGACAGGTAGGATTCTTGCAATTGCCAGGAATCAAAATCTGATCTTCCAATCCGTGTCCTAGACACCGTACTGACTGAGCTATCCCGGATCTTGGTGAAACGTAAGGAAAGTATTAAAACTTATCCTGTGAGCTAGAACGAAAACTGTTTCCATACTGGCACACGCAGAGCCGCAGAAATTTACACAGCATCATTTGTCACATTTTATGACAATAAAAAACGGCAGGACTATCGGAGTTGGGTTTACGACATAATGGAAGAAGCGAATGGAGGCGGAAGTGACGATTATCAGTTACGTGTTCCGGCACGACCATTGTAGTACTGAAGTCTCACTTCCTGTACAAAATGAGACTGGAAGTTATGAAGCAACAATACAGTTCTGAAAATTTCGTTCGCAAATCTTTGGGACAAAAAAAGGTATGTCAAAAAACGTAAGTAATAATTCAGCTGTTCATTTTTAACCATTTAGAATTTAATTTTCAATTACAGTTGCAGACGGTATGTATGTATGTATGTATGTATGTATGCACGTTTCTCACATAACGTTAATTATGGAGATGTTTAAAATAGTTATGGCATCATCATACTACTACTACTACTACTACTACTACTACTACTACTACTACTACTACTACTACTACTACTACTACTACTACCACCACCACCACCACCACCACCACCACCACCACCACCACCACCACCACCGCTGCTGCTCCCTAACCGATC
>Ga0123357_10006933_pt1 | contig 13920 bp, 7 predicted proteins | sample TergutEmb28metaG_FD_89873 | JGI IMG/M metagenome (GOLD analysis project Ga0123357, IMG submission 89873) | Embiratermes neotenicus P4 segment gut microbial communities from Petit-Saut dam, French Guiana - Emb289 P4 | ecosystem: Host-associated > Arthropoda: Insects > Digestive system > Gut ... | reverse complement strand
TTAAAAAAGGGGGGGCCCCCCCCCCCCCCATCAGCTACACTCTTTAGTATTGCCATGAACTGTATATTAAAGAAAGTGGAATTGAGAGGAAACATCTCCACCAAACTAAGGCAATGCACTGCTTATGGAGATGATATTTTAATAACTGCTAGAACAACACAAGCAATGTTAGACACATTCGTAAAATTGAAAAATGAATCTCTAAAATATGGCCTAACAGTAAATGTACACAAAACAAAATATCTGAAATGTGCCAGGAGACAAGACCAATTAAAAGCCATCAGTATTGAAAACAAAGAAATTAAACAAGTTAGATCATTTAAATATCTTGGGTCAACAGTAAATACAGACAATACAATAGAAGAGGAAATAAAGGAAAGAACTGCTGTAGGAAATAAAACCTTCTTTGCAAGTAAAAATATATTTCAAAGCAAGCTTATATCTGAAAACGCAAAACTGAAATTATAATCACACCGGTAGTCACATATACATGCGAAACATGGATATTAAAAGAAACAATAACCAATAGAGTAATGGCTTTTTAAAGGAAAATATTTGGCCCAACACATGAAAATGGATCATGGAGAATAAAAACTAATCGGGGGTTGGATAAAATAATAAAACATAAGAACATAATAAACTTCGCCAGAGTGCAAAGGCTAGGATGGTATTGGTCATATCGTAAGAATGCAAGAAACAAGAATGGTCGGAGCAATACACGCCTGAAAACCCATTTCAAAGAGGCCAATGGGGACACCAAAGATACGCTGGGAGGATGATGTTAAAAAAGATATACAGAGGTTAAAAGTACCAAATTGGAAGACCTTTGTCCAGGATAGGAGAAGATGGAAGGAAGTGGTTGAGAAGGCCAAAACGCTGCACTAAGAGTTGTAGAGCCGTACTAAGAAGTAGAAGTGTGGATCTCAGAACAAACAGCGATTATATCCCTGTACAACATTAACTGACTGGTTTTTATAACCGAGATTTAACCCTTTGTAGCCCCATGGTTACTGTATGTTCCACCAATTTGACATTCAACAGTTCCACGTTCTGCCCGCACAGTTTATGTGGTTTGTGTGGATCTCAGAACAAACAGCGATTATTTCCATATACAGCATTAACTGACTGGTTTTTGTAGCCGCAAAGAACGAACTGAATGTACGGATGCTCTCAGTTCAGTAAATCTCGGTTTCAAACGGCAGGCATACCTTTTCGGTACGCCGTACACTACGGTTCATTTATACAGCGCAACATCACGTGACGCAGGCGCAGAAACGCTCCACTCGGCGGTTACTGTCAGCATGTAAAAACTCTTGAACTGCTTAGCGGATTTTCGTGAAATTCGATTTGAGCGTTTTTTGAAAATTGTCGAGAAAATTCAAGCTTCGTTAAAATCTGACAAGAATAACGTTACTTTACTTGAAAACCAGTATACATTTTTTATTATATATCGCTAAATTCTTCTGAGAATGATAAATGTTTCAGACATAAGTTGTTGATAAAACACACATTTTATGTTCAGTAACTTCTTTTTTTTTCCCGAAAATCGTGCTGTTTGTGAGATAATGTGGAAAAATATTGTATAGCCGCACAGGCCACAGATGACAATATGGCGCATGTGCTTTGCTTACTGTATGCGTAGGGCTACAGACACACGCTCAGAGTATGTAGCAGTCATTGCTTTTCCACTGCAACAATGGTTGCACGAACGCGCCTGAATGTTACGTTATACGTACATTGCCTGTCTTGTTTTAGCCTAGAAACGAATTGCCGAAGTCCCATATCCTGCAGATATGTGGACAGGCTGCGTCTGCTTAAAACCGCCGTTGGTGCTGCTGCATGACAGCTGCGTACAGTTCGTTGGCAAGGAGCTGTCTTATCGGCCGCTATCTGTAGACAGTGTGTGTGTGTGTGTGCGTGTGTGTGCGTGTGTGTGTGTGTGTGTGTGCAAGCATATGCTGTAGGCTACGTGGAGATGCAATTGGCTTCTTCCGGCGCGTGGCGCGTGACATCAATAGCTTCCTGCAGCGCGGTGTAACTTCTTGATGTGACAGGATATCCCTGGGATATTGGAGAGGCGTTCTGCGATTTGTTAATGATGTAAGGGTTAACCCTCTAACACCGACTGGTTACTATATGTACCACCAGTTTAACATTCAACTCAGATGTCTCAGTCGCTGTACCGACTGAGCTATCCCGACCCACCACATACAGTGGTCAGGTAAGAAAGGTTCTGAACCGACCCTTAACATACATATACCCCTTCGCCCCACTTATCAAACTTTTTAAATTTGTCCCTCTTCAACTCAGCATCCATAAAAAAAAAACTGTTCTTACGTAGAAAACATTTTGGGGGTGGGGGATTTGCCCCTCTTGTTCCTCTCCCCCCATGTTACGCCTCTCATATTGGGACAGGTTTATCTCGCAGTACTTCTGTTTCCTGTGTCGGTATTATTCCTCCAATGCTACACACTCATCTACATCTCTATGTCACTATTAGAAGGACGAACGGGCGAAACCTGGCAACCTTCCAGAAAGCATTGCTCTGTCTGAACTGGAGCAGCACTGCATATATACAAGGTGGTTCAAATATGACCGGGACTGATTTGTGTGTAAATCTGGCGACATCAGTCCCGGTCATATTTGAACCACCTTGTGTGTGTGTGTGTGTGTGTGTGTATGTGTGTGTGTGTGTATATATATATATATATATATATATATATATATACTCCCACATTTTGAGTCTGTTTAAAAGCTCGATTGAAAGAAAAAAGCGGAGGGAAGGGGGGACTAGCGACAAGGCAAAGGAAATGAACAGGGAAACAGAGAATGGAAGAACCACAGGTTGGAGTAGAAAGGGAAACAGCCAGTGCAAACAGAACACTTCGTCGTCGTGTTCGTGCGAGGCTACATCCCTCACTGCTTTGTGTTCCTTGTCCGTGTACTGACCGTCGAATTATGTGTGTGGGGGGAGAAGAGTAATCGCTCCACTGACGATCTCTGGAAGCCATTGCACGTGTAGATTTGTCTGGTCTCTTGTTAAAACATCAGCGGACTCTCTGAGAATCTGATAGTGGGTAAGCTAATGAATAAAATTCTTGCCTTCCACGGTACCTGAAGGCCCATTAATACTGTGGGCACAACACCCTGTGCTAGTCATTGGCATTGGACGCGTGTCCGTATCTGCATGTCGCAAGCATACACATGGCAGTTGTCCCCGCGTACCAGTGGCCGCTAGCAGACAGACGCGAGTGACAGTGCTGTACCACCTTTTGCAGCAGTCGACCGGTATCTATGACTTAATCAGTACTGCGGCCCCTACCGCTGCAGATAAAAGTCGTTTTTCAGGCAGTAGCCCTACTTACCTTATCAAGAGGTCTTTCAAGGAACTTTTTTTTAGTTCGTGACGCCCATGCGCAGCGCAGCTGTGACGTCATACCGTAGCGCACCGGGTCACTATTCTGTCTCACCCGTATATTTGGTCACTTCCCACAGCGGTCCCAGTTTTCCCTTGAGTCGTTCACGCTTCTGTTTGCACTATTTTGCGCCGCTGTTGGCTTTGGACTCGTATTTGAAGGAAGAGTTTTTTTCCCTTCCCCCGCAGACACGCTGCTCGTTGCACATCGAAGTCCTGCAGGTGCAAATCCAGACACTGCGTTCTGAATGCCCCTCAGCCCACCTTCGTGCAAAGTATGATTATTCCTGTAAATGCCCTACAAATAAAAGCTGCACGGGTTGAGATATGGCAAGCGAGAATGTCACTGCCGCCAGTCACTAGAAGTACTGTCAAAGTAACCAACAGACACGTAATGGCGTCACCATGTGTGTAGCACGTATGGTGTGAGGAAATAAACAAATGGGCCCGGTCATCGTGCGTGTGCTGACAGCAGAGCCGTAGCGTGATACGGAATGGCACGGGGGTTTCGTGGGCCGTGATAGCGCAGTCGGTATAGCGACTTGCTACGGACTGGGCCGTCCGGGGGTCAAATCCCGGTGAGAGCGAAAGTTTCCTAACTGGCGTCCTATACAGTGGGTATCGGGTCATTACTTGGAGTAAACCGGCCGGGACGTGGCGTTAACCACCCACCCAATCTAACGCTGAGGTTAAAGAAAAAGTAGAGTTATACCGTTACTTCTTCTCTGTGCCTTCATGGCAGGTTATAGGGTGAAGTTTCCTTTTTGACATGGGATTTTCAGGAGACCAGTTCACGTCACCACCTGAGATGCAACCAAGGTTCATCGCTAGCGTTAGGCACAACGATTGAAGGGGTTGTGTGCCCGTCACACATCGCTGTGAAGGTACCAGTTCACATAATTCAGGCTTGTTGCGCGGTGTGTCTTGGCGTTTTTGAAACACGGTTGTCAAATGTGGCTCCAAATGCGGCAGTTTTCCCCGTCTCTCCGGTAACGCAAGTGTCGGCGTTCCGCTAACTGCGCTAAGCGAAACGACAGGAAGTCACCCCTGTATAGGTCACATTCAATTAGATCCTGTACATACAACAGTGGATCATTTGAGGAAAATAAAAGGGGAACACTAAGGTAAAAAAATCCATTACAGGCCTGGGCAGGCCCTGAGGGTTCCAGGAGGTTGAGGCTCCCAGATTTCAAGAAAATCGGCACATGAAGGTGGTAAGGTTGTCAGGCCTAAGCACCGGCCGCCTTTGTCACTCAGGAAGTATTCCTGGTACTCATTTCTCTTCAAGGCTGAGTCGACCCCAGAGCCATAGTGTGGCCGGAAAGATTATGGCAGTGTGGTTCTACCGAATGTGATGAGTGTCGCTGAATGTAGTCAGATGCAACAGTAACCTCTGCACCTGCAATGGTTACGGAGAGTGAAATCAGAGGAAGAAAGAAAGAAATGCACTAGCGATGCTGTCAGCACTACACAGCAGTGCAACTCACGTCTTGTGACAAACCAGTAATTACATACATAAGCCTATATTCAGTTTTTGTCGACGGTGGGCGCCTTTGTTTGTAAGTTCATGTTTGTGTTGTTTATTTACCAACGATGCAAGTAGCTCGGACTGTATAGCGTCAGTTGAGTAAGTGGGCAAGGGATCGGGAAGGACGTGGAACGAAGGGGCCGAATTAGAATTTAAAACCTTCGATTTCGACCTTTTCTTGGAGGATAGGAGGAATGCGACGGAACGCCTGAGGACAATCGGTACCCGGGACATACTGTTGCCCATCCGCGTAGCCACATGTCGGAGCGTGTTGCAGTCAGGCACATGTCGATTGGTCACCCCTGGTGTGTGGCGACGCAGCAGTTTGTGCGCTGCGCTGACGTGTTTTGGTGCTGGGATGTGATGATGTGCCTGTATAAATGCAGCGAGCGGTCGGTCGGCCGGTCCATGGTTGGACTGCAGTCCCACACGTAGTCCAGAGGCTGATCCCTTGAGCAGAGGGTTGCAGGCAGCCGCTCTGTGCTTCGCCCATATCTGTATGTTTCGTATGGCAGCCACAGCCACGTGACTGTTTCCTTCAACAGAACTGAGTGAGTCGAGTAGTTCCTCCACTCCTCGATACCTCTTCGTATCTTGCATCCTTCACAACAGTAACCAGGTTTGTAGGCAGAATTGCGAAACGCGACTGTTAGCTTAGCTTCGTCATATCTGTCTGTCTGTCTGTCCGCATGCAACAACTCCGCTCCCACTGGAAGGATTTCCACGACATTTAATGTTTGAATATTTTTCGAAAATCTGTCAACAAAATTGTAGTTTCATTAAAATCAGACAAGAATAACGGGCACTTTACATGAAGACCGATAAACATTTTTTAATGTTCATATTTCGTTTCGTTCTTCTCAGAATGAGAAATGTTTCAGCCAGACGTTGTACAGAAGATCAAAACACGCATTTTGTGTTCAGGAACTTATTTCCTAAAATCTTGCTGTTTATGAGATAACGTGGAAAAATATTGTAGAGCGGGGCAGGTCACAGATGGCAATATAATATGGCACATGCACATTGCATGCTGGCTACAAACACACACTCAGAATATGTAATACTTACTGCTTTTCCACAACAACAGTGGTTACACGTACGCCCCTCGATGCTACGTTATACGTGCATTGGTTGTCTTGTCATTGTGACAGTGTGGCTTCTGTGAGGTGGGAACTGGTCCTAAATATAATGCAGGTGATGTTTAGTCTTCCAATGATTATTTACACTTGATCATTTTGATGTTGGGCATCTCGCTGTCAGCACCAGTTGATTAATATTGATATTAATTCGTAATATTATTTCATGGCAACATGTTTCGGCCATATTGATGTCATCCTGCGGCCAACGATCAGTAAAAATAAAATTACCCCCGCACAACATAAAATTGTGTAAGCGTGTGTGCAACTGGACTGAGGTCTTGTGCTTGCGAGTTCTGCTAACACATGTTGCCTTAATTTGTTGCTCTTCTGAGGGCCGTAATTGTTTGTTAATTACATTTGATAAACACGTAACATTGTTATAAAAGCACACGCACACGCGCACACACACATAAACCATTCGCTCGATATTATATGTCCTCCGCTGCAGTTAACAGCCAGTCCATGTTGCCAGTCACTGCATTATCCCAGCTGTAATAATTTGTAACGAAACATTTTGCAGATAATCTTACAGTTCGGCGATTACCTCCGTTTTGTTTTAAGTGTTTAAACTTATGTGATAGTTTTTGTATTCTTATATTCTGCTTACACCGCCTATGAAGAAGGGGCTGACAGTGTTCCGAAATGTCGGCACATAAAATTCAGCTGCCTGGGACTCACCCAAAAGAAAGAACACAACATTCAGAACACTGCGAAATTTTGAAATCCCGAAAGCTTTGATGGTTCTCAGAATTCCAGAGTACGATATGGTTTGTCGTATTGTATATCTGCTTCTTTGCGAAATTCGTAATCATGGATTCTTTTATTTAAATGGGAGGTTAGCCCGTCGTAAAGCCTTCAACCTCCAGGACCAGGATTTTTAATCAGGGTTTACTCCCTTATGTGACTGTCTAAAAAACTAGAATTGAGACTAAAGAACACAATAATAGACAAAAGTTGACATGCATCAGAAACCTGGATCCTAACAAAAAGAAGTAGAAAGCAAATAAACGTTGAAAGGAAAGTGTATAGGAGAATTTTAGACCCAGTATATGACAATGAAAAGAAAATTGGAAAATATTAACCAATAAAGAAATTTATACAATGGTTAAAAAAAAAACCCTATTACAGAGGCAGTAAGGTTGAATAGATTACGTTGTTTTGGGCATGTACAGATAATGGAAGAAAATGAATTCCCAAAAAGGTATTATATATTAATTTGGAAACAACAAGGCTAAGAGGTAGGCCAAGAAATGGATGGCGAGATGAAGTGAGGGAGGATGGAAGACTAGTTGGTGGAAAAGGGTGGAAGGAAAGGGTATATAACAGAGGGAAATGGAAGAAGCTCCTGAGAACGGCAAGGAATCGTCACATTCTGCACATGCCAATGGAATGAATGAATGAGTTGTGTACCTGCAATTAAGCAGTAATATAGGATATTGCTTAACGGGTTCAGCTTTCTGATGTACATTGTTACAGACTGTATTTACACCACGCATCCACCTGAGTGCTACCACTGATACATTGAGCAGACGCAAGAATGTAATGGTGGAATGATTCTGATCGGGGGAAAACCGAAGTCTTCCTTGACAAAACTATCCGATTGTCAGTTTGTCTACTGTACTCCCCACATGGAGTGGTCTGGCACTGAACCAGGTCTTCGCCTGAGCCATGGCAGTAGCTGTTGGCTGCACGAATGACGACCGGCCGCTTGTTTTGCCGTTGTTGTTGTTCGATGCAGTGGAGCCTTTGTTAAATCCGTCGGTCCTGAAGTTGGCGACCTTCGTGTTGCAGTGAAAGGGACAGAGGGGGCTGGCCTCCCTGATCATCAGGTTTTTCTTTCTATACAGAATGCTGCTGGTTGGGTCAGTCTCGTTCTTTAGCCACACAAACGGTATGTCGCGGTACGCCGGAATCTGTCGTGTATTGTGAAATTACCTTGCGTGCCTGCACGTACTGCGAGGTCCTTCTGGAGAAGCCAGTATTTTTAGTTTGTCAACAAGTACCCGGCGTTTTCTTGAACACCACGGTTCATTACCGTATTCACAAAAGCCCGGCACACATCCACATTCTGAGCTTGCTGAATTCAGTCCACGCCTTTCTCTTTACGATACGTTTTAATATCATCATCCAATCTATGCCTGTCATCCAAGCGGTTTATTGTTTTCAGGTTTCCCAACCACAATTCTGTATGCACTTACATGCGTACAACATGCCTACCTATCACATCGTCCTTGATTTGATCACCAGGGCAGTGTGTGAACAAACCTCGCAGCTTCCTGTCGCCTCCTTCCTCTTCCTCAGCTGTCCCTCTGTAACACTTCGTAACAATCTCCAAGCGACCGACCGACTGCAGCACCCCACGTGTCTTCCACCTGCGGACACACGATAAATACGATCGGCCTCGTGCTGGGTGTGCCGTTCGCCAGGTCGCCAAATCGCCAGGCTGACTTTCGTTTAATATTCGTACGTCCTCAGTGTAGAATTAGTGTCGTTACCCACTTCGCACCTGGAATTTTGAGGTGGCTCCTACATTTTTAGAAAATTTGTGGATTCCTGCTTAAGGGGCTTGATCGGACAGAAGCTGTACGGGATAGAATAAAGTGCTTAATGCTTGTTTACTGTGACGCCATGTAGTCTGTTAAATACCGACGTTTCGGAGAAACATGTCTTGATACTCATGGTGGACATCAAATTGTTGATTTTACTGACTTCAATATGCCGGCAGCAGAGACCTGCCAAACGCCGGTATGACGCCGGTATGTGTGTACACACCTTGTAATATCTACAGTGCTCATATGCACCAGTCATAACTTCTAATCTCATCAGCTAACGTCATCAACTAATATCATATGAGTGTAACCCCATCACGGACAGCAATAGCACACGTTTGTAAGATTAGATATGAGTCTGAAGGCGAAATATATGTGGGAGGATCGCCTAATATTCAAACGGATCTATCTTCTGCCGGAGACATGATGTCACGATATGGCGCTCTCTTAATGATCGTGTCCGCTGACAGTTTGCTGTTCACTGGATGTTCACATTGTTAGTTGCTCAGACGTAGAATTTGTACTTTAGCTCACTAACTACTAAGTTACAAAGAAAACCTGTACACGGTGCAACTGTGTCTGTAGCATGCGTACTGAACCCGCAGCTCGCCGGCCACGTGCTGCCCGCGACTCAGTGTTATAGTGCCTGCGGGGATACAGGGACAGTTCCCCGGGCACAGCCAGGATAGGATGCCGAGGATACTTCGAAAGCTTACGTTAGACATTCCGCTGTGCTATGCTGTAAATAAAGTGAACACAGTTGAATGTGTATCATTTAATGCAACGTGTTTCGGCCTTTAGAAGGCCATCATCAGGAAAAAATACTGGCTATGAAGCAAAAAAGAAAAGACACGTAAACTGATATCCCAGTTTTACAAATTTTGTTTAACCCATATTGTATTGCAACGTGCAAACAAGATTTGTAAAAGTGAGGCATAAATTATGTGAAAGAGCGATTACATGCCCTCTTTCATGTTTTGTAAGAAGTATTTTGCCTGAGGTCGACGCATTTTGCATTAAGTGATATGCACTGAGTTGTGTTGACGTGCTCTTTATTTGTGCGGACTTATCGGTATATTACTAAAGTGTTGTGCAAACTTGGGCTAAGTATAGCTACACCATAGTCTCGGTTGAGAACTGAATTCTGTATAAAGTTATACTGTTACCGTTGGTGTATGTGCTGCGCCACGTGACGTGTAGACAGATACAAAGCTACGTACAATTGCAGTATGCTTATTCATTCTTCATGTTGTTACTCATTTACATGTTGCCCGAATGCATACCGAATCTTGCCGAAGTTGGCCACACCACAAAGAAGGTTGAGCAGGCTCGATCTGCAGCATCTGTTGCATCTATAGTATCTATGGTATCTATGGTATTGTGTGACTGGGCACTGCAACTCCCCTCCCTCACCCTTCCTGCCGTCCGTCTTGAGTGTCCAGTACCTGCACACCTGCAGCTGCTACCGGCCGACGTTTACTGCGTCACCAATTCACTGTGCCATGTTGCCTGCCTGTGTTTGTAATTTTCTTGCATTCAGGCATTTTTTGTACGAACAGATTAACTTAGCGGGGATGCTTGTTACGGTTCAGTTCAGAATCTGTTTGCTGTCGGAAATATAAAGATTCAAATACGCAGAGTTACAGTTTTGTCGTCCGCCTTGTTTGGATGCGAAACTCGATCGCCGGCTGAGGGTGTTCAAAACCGGTGCTGAGGGAAATAGTGGGCCCTAGAGAGGGTCAGAAAGTTGTGTGTAGTCAGAAGCTTCAGGATATGAAGGACTGCTGATTGGCAAGCGTCGTTATGACGATGAAGAGTGGCACACGTGGAAGGTAGGGTACGAGTTTTGGTGGGAGAGCAGAAGGAAAGAACCTCTTGGAAGATCTAGTTGTAGATGGAAGAATATTACAATGAGGTAGGAAACGTACGTACAAGGTAACATTAGGGCGCCTTTGGAATGTTGCCGTCCGGAATGTTCGCGGTTAGTGACGTCGTGCAATCCGCAGGTGGCCGCTGTACGTGGTGCACAATGCCGCCTGTTGTCCTGTTACTTTGTGTATGTGTGCGTTAATGTGTTTGTTAAATGCGTCAGTCTCACACACTCAGTTCAGTTCCAGCTCACTGCAATACTTTTCGGCTTCTTGCTCACAAACTACGAGATTCCGTATGTGCAGTCACATTCACACTGTGCCTACATGCGGAGTTTCATATTCCAGTAGTCTACAAGAAGCAATGAGTATTAAATGTGATTGTGCGTTCGCATTTTCCTTTATTGTGCCACATGTAAATGGGCAGTACAAAGAACTGACAATTGCATAGCAATGTGACGTCACAGTACGAAGTATGCGTCATCGGAATATCTCGGAAAACTTCGGCGGGGCAATTCGGAGTAACTAGAACTGAGTGCAAAACGGGCTTAAAGAACGTCTCATTCTGAATTTCATACCCGTGGCAGAGAAAAGACGAGACATTCGTTTAACAGAGCTGCGAATTTTTAAATGTATCAGCAACCAACAGATGCATTTTAATATTATGACATATCTTTATTTATAACTTCACCAACATGTTTCGACCAGTAATCCAGCCATCTTCAGGGTGATACTGTGGGACGATTCTGACACATTTAAGTACAATTGTGTTCATGTATCAGAGACATCACATTGAAGATGGCCGGACTACTGGCCGAAACATGGTGGTGAAGATATTAAAATCAAACCAAGACACAGCATAAAATTAATGTGCGTTTGTTGGTGGTCGATACATTTTGTGTATGTAATTTGTGTACGGAAAGTGAAACATGTTTCTGGTTTTATGTCCCCTTTCTTAATCTCTGTTTACGAAAGCATATTGAAGTTTGGTACTCAGGATATGGATTGCTTCCTAAACATGGCCAAGACGGCGGGTAGATACACGTCATGGGGATAGAACGAGTAAGGGTTTGAGTTGCATTTGTTCCTCGAATAATTGTCTTTGGAATTGATTAAAATTTTTGGATGACAGTATTATTTGGTAACAACCCAAAGGCTCAACACTCGGATATCAGATTACCCACGGTCAGTTCCGACCAGCTCATAGCCTGCCGCCTTCACTACACCGTGCAATCTCTCAGCCAGTGGGGGAATTACCTGATTGTAGGGAACCTGAAGGTTCTATGTTTCATGTCACTTTGTACTTAGCAACCAACAGTTAGTGCACGCTTCTGTGAGCTAATCATATTTTAACTACGATGCGTTTCGGCGCATATCTGCGCCATTTTAAGGACATTCTGGTAACAACCGAACTGACACAAACACTTACTCAGTCTAAGATCACAGTTGGTTTGTGTTTATGCCACACAGCCTGTCATTGGACCATATTCTGGCCAATTTCAGTCCATTCTGTCTCTCCACATTCTTTTTTTTTATGCCAATCTCTCATCTGCATTTGAGTCTTCCAAACGAACTTTCGGCATTGCTATTTTGTAACTGAAAAACAGTGAAGACTATGTTGGTCACCTTTGGTTCCATTCATAGCCGGCCAACTTATGGAAACCACGTGGCAGTAAGAAATTTTAAGTGTGCTACTGTCACACGTACAAACGTACAGTTCAGAGTACAGAGACAGGGGGTGTCCAGGTACGGGCGGTGCGTAGCACTGTCGGTGAACATTACGGTAATGGGTCAGTTGCCTTCAGGAAATTCCAGTTTGTTGTCGACGCTGGTGGAGAGAGGACGGCGGTTGAGCACTTCTGCCCCCGTGCAGTGAGACGCAAACGTGCACGGCTGTTTAGGGCGGCCAACAGAGGGAGTTTGAACTTGCGTGCAAAGCGTAGCGCTAAGTTTCAAACTCTGGGCAAGATTCAAGGTGGCCAAGTTATGGATAATGGCCATGTGTAATACCACAGGAATTTGCCGGTTCCGTCAAAGCGTGGCCGTTTGACAACGGTGGCCAACTTCACAGCTTTTACTGTATACGAATTTCACGTCTGTCCTATGCGTGCTGCATGATCCGCCTCTCTATTCTTCCATTACGCTTCTTTTACCAGGAGGTTGTACCGTAATGTTGAACCGAATCGGGACCAAGGTACCGGCTGTCCCGGTCACGTTTCCCGATCTTCAGATGAACTCCGCATCAGCACTTGAAACAACCCGAAGCTGGCCGTACGGATCCTCACTTTTCCGTTTTTATAGGTCGAACTTTCACGTCATTCGACGCCATAAAGATCTTGCGGTTGAATCAGCATCGTTAAAAGTGTGCTGTGACTCGCGCGTTCCCCCCAGCATCAATCCACTCCAGTCGCGTGTCGTGACCGCCGTGCTAGCCCAGTGTTTCCTAAACCCTCTCGCTCGCGGACCCCTTTTGGCTTCGAAGAATAACCACGGATCCTTACATCCTCGGTCACGTCCATGCAGTGTCTCCGAATGAGAGGTGTCCAAGAGTAAAGTTTATCGTATCTGGAAACTATTTCATGTAGCTACATACCGGCAGCACGTAACAATGCATTGCTTGAATGTACCGTAATTGAAGTGTTGTGGGTGGGTACATGCAATTACATGTTCTGACGGTAATACGAAATTTGCATATCGTTAATTAAGGAAGTGCTGCGATTGTTTTTGACAAAATATTATTCTTTTAATTAAAGAAACAAGCAAACTTCAGAGTAGCCCAGTAAAAGTTAAAAGTAAAGGTAAAGCAGTCCCATTACAGGCCTGGTCAGGCCCAGAGGGTTCTTAGGAAGTTAAGGTTCCTAGATTTCATAACAACGGCACAGGATGGTGGTAAGGTTGTCAGCCTTACGCACCGGCCGCCTTTACCCCCAGGAAATACTCCTGGTACTCATTTTTGTTAGAGGCTGAGTCGACCCCAGAGCCATAGTGCGATCGGAAGGATTTTATGTCAATGAAAAATCCACTGACACCACCTGGGATCGAACCAGCGACCAGCACCTTAACCACTGAGCTACCGCGGTTCCCTGCCCAGTAGAAGGTCAAGTACAAATCCTCACTGAGACAAAACTTATATTTTTTCTCCAGTGGTTGCATGTTTCGATTTGAGTCAATTCATCATCGGACCCTTCAACAATATTAAAAAACAGGTATAATGCAATTATACACAAAAAATGTGGTATTTACATGGCCACTAGAGAGAAAATATTGTGTTTAACTGAGGATTTTTCTTTCATCGTGTATTGAGTTTACAGCAGGACGGTATGTGGCTGTTAAGGGAACCAGGAAGTGTAAAATGGTCAAAAATATCATTTTTATTTTTTTGCACTAAAAAAATCTACATTCCTTCACGAATAATTTGATA
>Ga0123357_10006932_pt1 | contig 13921 bp, 14 predicted proteins | sample TergutEmb28metaG_FD_89873 | JGI IMG/M metagenome (GOLD analysis project Ga0123357, IMG submission 89873) | Embiratermes neotenicus P4 segment gut microbial communities from Petit-Saut dam, French Guiana - Emb289 P4 | ecosystem: Host-associated > Arthropoda: Insects > Digestive system > Gut ... | reverse complement strand
TATCTATCATCTTTATGGCAGATCCCAGACAGCAAATCTCTGGGATGACAAACCCGACAACTGCAGATTCCCGACTACAGATTTCGGGAATGACAAATACTATTTTCAAGTTCGAAAATTATACAAATATTTAGTATTGGGCGCAAGAAAAAAAGAGTATAATGACAATAAAAATAAAGGAGAAAAAAATGAAAAAAACGCTTCTTTTGATTTTCGCGTGTTTAATAGGTTTTTCTACAATTGCCGCTGCTAAAGAAATAGCTTTGGAAAAAGTGAATTTAACGGGGCGGCCCTTTATGCAGGCTTTTGAATACAGGGCGTCGTCAAGAAATTTTACCGATAAAAGTTTTGATATTACTACCTTGTCCGAACTTTTATGGGCCGCCGGCGGCGTCAACAGGCCGAATGGCGGCAGAACTTATCCTACGGCGATGGATGCCAGAGAAATAGAGATATATGTTTTTGATAAAACTGGAGCCTACTTGTATGACCCTGAAAACACTAAGCTCGTGTCTGTCGCAGGCGGGGATAAGCGTGCCGACACCGGCGTTCAGGATTTCGTGGCTAAAGCATCCATAAATTTGGTCTACGTTTCGGACTTTTCAAAACTAAAAGGCAGCGACGACAATCAAAAAATGGTATTAAGCGCAATTTCTGCCGGAGCCATAACGCAAAACGTAGCTTTGTATTGCGCGTCCAGAGGGCTTGGAAATGTTGTTCGCGCATCGTTTGACGGCGACAAACTTTCCAAAATTTTAAAGCTTGGCAATACAAAAAGAGTCGTTATTGTGCAGTCCGCCGGATATACGAATATATTTTAAGCAACTAAATATAGGTGTATATTGACAAATACAAGAACAAATGTTATATTAGTCTAAATTTTTAAGCCAAAGCTTAAATTGGAGGACAAATGCCCGATAAGAGTCAAGACATAAGCCAACTCAGCGCCGCTCTTGAAAATTATCTGGAGACTATTGCGGCGTTAAAAAAAGAAAAAAAATACGCCCGCATCGGCGACATCGCAAAAGCTTTGGACGTAAAAGCTTCAAGCGTTAACGTGGCTATAAATTTTTTGGCGGAAAATAATCTCGTAGTTCATGAAAAATATGGTTATGTTGACTTAACCGAGAAAGGCGAAAAGATAGCCCAGGAAGTTCAGCGTAAGCATGATATCTTATTTCAGTTTTTAAGCGATTTACTTTTTATAGACAAAGATATTGCAGTTGGCGAAGCCTGCGAAATAGAGCATTCGGTAAGCGGCGAAACCATCCGCCGGCTTGAACGGCTTTATCTGCTTTTAAAAGAACACTTCTTGACAAAAACCGAAGACATGAACAATTTAAGAAGCTATTTGGAAAATAATTCATAAAGATGTCATTGCGGCCGGAGCCTGTCCCGTAAAGTCGTAATACGGGATGCCGAAATCTGCCTTGTAAGAAAGTTACTGAAAATTCAAGCAAAACTTAAAAGTCTTTTGAAAAAAAGACTTATTTTTAAAGACATTAAGTTAGATTAAACTAAAAGTATTTTATATATCTAAAAAGAGGGTAGAAAATGTTTAACATTACAAGGGCTTTTTTAAAAAAGCGGCGTGAACGCAACAAACGGAAAATCGAAATGCTTGAAGGCATGTGCTTTCTCGATGGCAAAGAGGGCGAAGCCCTTGAAAGATTGAGCGAAGTGAAAAAAAATAAAATTTGCAAAATTGCCGTTGCCAAATGCGACCCGCATCTTTCGCACAGGCTTCTTGAAATGGGTTTTATTCCGGGGGAAGACGTAGAAGTTCTTACAAACAGCGGCAAGAAAGGCAGCGTTATGGTTAGAATCAAAGGCTCGAAAGTGGCGCTTAGCAATAAGATAGCCTGCAACATTTTGGTGGAAGAAAATGGCAAACGAAAATAAAAAATTAACCGTAGCTTTGGCGGGCAATCCCAACATCGGGAAGTCTACGATATTCAACGTTTTGACAGGCGCCAACCAGCACATAGGCAACTACCCGGGCGTAACCGTAGAAAAAAAAGAAGGGAAAAAAACCTACAGAGGCTACGAATTCAACTTTGTGGATTTGCCGGGCACTTACAGTTTGTCCGCGTATTCGCAAGACGAAGTTGTGGCGCGCGATTTTATCATCAGAGAAAAACCGGACATCGTTATAAACGTTATCGATGCGTCTAACCTTGAAAGAAACCTCTACCTTTTTACGCAGCTTGCCGAGCTTAACATTCCCATAGCCGTCGCGCTGAACATGATGGACATTTTGCGCGCCCACGGTTTTGACGTTGACCCTCAAAAACTTTCCAAGCTTTTGGGCGTGCCTGTAATTCCTACGGTAGGCACAAAGAAAACCGGCGTCAGCTATATTTTGGACGTTTTGATAGACAACTACGAAAGCGGTGTTTTTGCAAATCAAAGCGCGGCCAAAGTAGATTACGGCGACGATATTAAAACCGAAACTTTAAAGCTTGAATCGCTTATTTCGAAAGCCGGCGCGTTTAAAGATTTTCCGTTGGGGTGGCTGTCGATAAAACTTTTGGATAACGATCCTCTTGCTTTGAGAATAGTCGGAGATTCAAACGTCGGCGGCAAGCTTCTATCGCAAACGCAGAAAAGCAGAAAACATATAACCGAGCATTTCGGTAAAAACGCAGAAGTCGAAATTGCCGGCCGCCGCTACGGCTTTGCGAAGTCTGTGGCAAAAAGCGTTCTTCAAGGAACGACCGAAAAGAAAACCGATATAACCGAAGTAATAGATAAGTTTGTGCTGAACAAATACTTCGGCATTCCGGTTTTTGCCGTTGTTATGTATATAATTTTTAAATTCACTTTTACTTTGTCGGGGCCCGTAGTAAATTTGTTCGGTAAATTTTTCGCGCTTCTTGGAAGTTTTGTAGGCTCAATTATTCCGGCCGGACCTTTGCAGTCGCTCGTCGTTGACGGAGTAATTGCCGGCGTAGGCGGCGTGCTAAGCTTTTTCCCGCTCGTGCTTTTTATGTTTTTTGCGATAGCGTTTTTTGAAGACAGCGGATATATGGCGCGCGCGGCTTTCGTTATGGACAAAATTATGAGCAGGTTTGGGCTGCACGGAAAATCTTTTCTGCCGCTGATGATTTCCACAAACGGCTGCGCGGTTCCGGCGATACTTGCCGCAAGAACGCTTGACTCAAAACGCGATAGGTTTATAACCATGTATGTTGCGCCGTTTATGATCTGCGGCGCGAAGTTCCCGATATTTGCGCTAATTGTCGGCGCGTTTTTTGCCGCCAAGTATCAGACTAACATTATGTTTGTCTTTTACATTTTAAGCATCGTCATAGCTTTGACCGCCGCAAAAATTTTAAGCAAAACGGTTTTAAGAGGCGACCCGTCGCATTTTGTTATAGAACTTCCGCCGTATCATTTACCGACGCTCAGAGGTTTGCTTTTAAAAATGTGGGAACGCGGCTGGCTTTATGTGCGCAAGGCAGGAACAATTATAGTTTTGCTTTCCATTCTTGTGTGGGCTGCGTTCACCTATCCCAAAACTCCGGCAAACCCAAGCTTTACTCCTGAACAAAATGCTGCGGTGCAGCTTTCAAACAGCGTCGCCGGACAAGCCGGAAGATTTTTGGAGCCCGCATTTAAACCTATAGGCATGGACGGCCCGAGGGCTGTCGCCCTTTTATCGGGACTTGCCGCAAAAGAAGTTGTTATCAGCACGCTCGGCACAATTTATTCTCTGGGGAAAGTTAACTCGGAGTCAGACCAGCCTTTGAAACAAAGGATTGCCACTGACCCAAGCTGGTCGCCGCTTAAAGGAATCGTATTTTTAATTTTCTGTCTGATTTATATGCCATGTATTGCAACTGTCGTTGTGTTTTTTAAAGAGACTCGCTCAATAAAGTGGCTGGCGATGCTTGTGCTTGGTAACACTTTAATCGCATGGATTGTGGCGTTTGTAGTCTTCCAATTAGGGACTTTACTTCGTATAGGAATTTAGCAAGCGCTGCGCCTTGCAACCGCCTCACTTTTTCACGAGCGAAAAAGTAAGCAAAACGCCCAGCTCTCCTGCGCGAGTTTATAAGAGTTACCTTCAGATTTTTGAAAACAATTTGCGAAACTCGACACATAAAGACTTTTAATGATGTGCCTCAGACAGTCCTCAATAGATTTTTCAAAAATCTTTCGTTCATTGTCTCGCGCAAAGGAGCTTCAAAGACAAAAGATAACTTGTCATCCCCGAAATTCGTAGTCGGGGATCCATCGTTGGAAATCTGGGAGGAATTATGTGGGAAACAATAATAGTAATAGTGATAGTTGTTCTGGCTGCGGTGTTGGTTGTACGCAAGCTGCTTAAAGGCGGCGGAAGTTGCGACTGCTGTCCGAAGAAAAATAAAAAAGGCGAATCGGCCTGCGCCGGCTGCGCCATTTTGAAAAATAAAAAGTAATTGTGATTAGATTTTGGGTTATGATTTGTTTGTAAAACTTTTTTGCAAACGATTTTGAAATTTTTGCTACGCTTGCGATGCCGAAGTTTGCTTAAACGCAAATGAGGCAGAGTGTAAGGACGCAAAAATTCAAAAGCGGAAGCAAAAATAAAAATGGAGCTGATCGGGATTGAACCGACGGCCTCATCGTTGCGAACGATGCGCTCTCCCAGCTGAGCTACAGCCCCATCATATTTCAGCGAACGTGCAGTATTATAGCAATTATTTTCAAGAAAACAAATCCGTAGAGAGCATAAAAGACGTCTTAAGAGTTTGAGCTTTCGGCTCTCAAAACGTCTTTTTTTGTTCGTCTCATTTATGGTATAATTAACGCGTTCGGCAATATAAAACGGAGTAGAAAATAACATGTCATATCTTGTTTTAGCAAGAAAGTTCAGACCTCAGAGTTTTGACGAAGTTATCGGTCAGGAACATATCTCGCAAACCCTTAAAAACGCAATCACGGAAAACCGCATAGCGCACGCTTACCTTTTCTCAGGTCCCAGAGGCTGCGGGAAAACCACTATGGCGCGCATACTTGCCAAGGCTTTAAACTGCAAAAATGGGCCTACGGCAAAACCTTGCGGCGTGTGCGAAAACTGCGTTGAAATCAGCAAAAGTTCAAGCGTTGACGTTTTTGAAATAGACGCCGCGTCTAATACCGGCGTAGATAACATCAGAGAACTACGCGAAAACGTAAAATTCGCTCCCGCAAACTCAAAATATAAAATCTACATAATAGACGAAGTTCACATGCTTTCTACCGGCGCTTTTAACGCGCTCTTAAAAACTCTTGAAGAGCCTCCTGCGCACGTCATTTTTATTTTGGCGACCACCGAGCAGCATAAAATTCCCGTAACCATTCTTTCAAGATGCCAAAGATACCGTTTCAGACTTATTCCGTCCAAAGATATCGCCGCGGCGATAAAAGAAATCGGCAAGAAAGAAGGTTTTGAGATAGACGATGAAGCGCTCAACATAGTTGTAAGCGCCTCCGGCGGCTCAATGAGAGACGCTTTAAGTTTGTTAGACCAGGCCGTTTCGGCAAGCTCCTCAAAAATCACCGGCGATTATATAAGGGGTTTGCTTGGGTTATTGCCGAAAGAGATAATAGCTTCAGTCACTGAAAATTTGGCCAAAGGCGACATAGAAAAAATTTTAAAAACCATAAAAGAAATATCTGAGCAGGGCTACAATATTTTGCAGTTTGCCAGAGACCTGCGCGACCATTTAAGGCAGGTAATGATTTACGCGGTTAACCCTGAAATTGCCGAAGTTTCCAACGAAGAGAAGAAACTTTTGGAAAGCCAAAAAAATCTTTTCACCGTGGCGCGCCACGTCAGAATGAACAACCTGCTTTCGAAAGCGCTCGAAGAGATGCGCTGGCACGACCAGCCTAGAATTCTGCTTGAAATGTATCTGCTTAAAATGTCCGAGCCTTACTATAACGTCGGCGAGCTTATAAATAAAATTTCCGAGCTTGAAAAAAACGTGAAATCTATGCCTGCGACGGATTTCTCAAATTCCTCGCCTAAAAAAAAAGATGATTTTTTAAACGAGCCTTTGTCCGGCGCAACTTCCGAAAGCGTTGACTTGCTTGATATCTGGCAGGATATAGTTTCCGAAATTTCAAAAAAACACCCGCTTACTTCGCAGTCTCTTCTCAAAGCCCTTGTAAAAGTAACTTCTCCGACTTCCGTTCAGCTGACGGTTTCAAACCAGTTTGACGCCGATGGCGTGCTCGAATTTCACGAGCAGATTACAAAACTTTTCTCGCACAATACCGGCGCGGATATAGCCGTTAAAGTAGTGGTGGATAAAATCGAGCCGAAAGGTTCTCAAAAAGTTGAAGAGATAGTTTCTAACGAGGAACAAGCTCAAGCCACCGCTGAATTTGTGGTGGAAGAAGATTTAAAAGAAAGCGCGAAAACCGCCATACCAAAAAATATAGAAGATATAGCCAAAAAATTCGGTGGGCGCGCCAAGAAAATTTAATTTTAGTTGTCACACTGCGCGTAGTCGCAGGGTCCATAAATCGGCAAAAGAATGTTGTGGTTCCGCTCTTTTGTCATCCCCGAGTGTCTTAATCGGGGATCCATGTTTATATCTATCGATTCTGCGAGAGGCCTTGCCTCCGCAGAATGACAAAAAAAGAGGTAAAAAATGAAAAAAATTATATTTGCATTACTGTTTTTATGTTTGGCGGCTTCAAGCGTGTTTGCTTTGACGCCAAAGGAAGTTATTACAAAAAGTATGGAAGTAAGTTGGCAAGGGAGAGAAAGCGAAGCAGGCCGACAAAACCAGGTTGCTTTTATAATCGAATCGAATGAGCAGACTATAGGTTCTAGGGGAAATGAGACAAAAAAAAGTATCAAAGTAATTGACAAAGATAAGCTTAGACAGGATTTTATTACATATTCCGGTAATAAGCCTACTTCCGGATCTTCTACTATTTGGACAAAAGAAGGAGTTTGGTTAACTACCGGATATACCGTAAAAGAAGACGGTAAAATCGTTTATTCATATAAATTTTTGCCTTCGGCTTCAAAAGATAAGAATGTTGAAAATAAAAATGTCGGCGGGCAATATGATTCTAGTCAGATACAAGCCCTTAGCAAACTTTTAGGCGCAGATTCTGCAGTTTTTGTAACCGGAGATCCAAAGAGTAATAATTTTTACGTAATAGAAGGGACTGGTATTGGCGGAGCGATATTTAGATTTTATATAGATAAAAGCAACTATACTTTAAGCGAATCGGTGACCATTATGAAAGGTGATAGGATGATCAATAAGAAATATTCAGATGACCCGAAATATGCAGAAGCTATCAAAATGATGGGAAGTAAAATGGATATAACGATTACACAGAAATATTCGGATTATAGAAAGGTACTCGGGAAATATTATCCTTATAGAGTAGAAACTTATGGAGGAAGTAAAGGGTACGAGAGTAATACTGTTGAAGAAATCACTTCTTTTAAAATTGTTCCAATACAAGACGTTAAGTCTTATTTTGTAGTTCAGAGCGAACAAGAATCTAAGAGCAGGAATAGATAGGATTTTAAATGAACAGACCGCAAGCTATCGAGCGTATGGTTGAAATAATAAAAAGGTTGCCCGGCGTAGGCCCGAAAATGGCTGAACGCCTGAGCTATCACATAATGAAAATACCGCAGGGCGAAGTCGACAGGCTTATAGAATCCATTCAAAAAGCCCGCCAAACCATGAAGTGCTGCAGCGTCTGCTACAACCTTAGCGAAAGCGACCCTTGTCCAGTCTGCTCCGACAGTTCGAGAGACAAAAACGTGATATGCGTTGTTGAAACTCCGCAAGATTTGATAGCCGTAAGCAAGGTTAAAGACTACACCGGGCTCTATTTTGTGCTCGGCGGAGCGCTGTCGCCTTTAGACGCAGTCGGGCCCGATGACATACGCGTGGCTCAATTGCTAAAAAGGCTAAAAAGTGATAAAATTACCGAGGTCATATTGGCCACGGATACCGACTCAAAAGGCGAAACCACGGCGATTTACCTTGCCGAAATAATAAAACCATTCGGAATCAAGGTTACAAGGCTCGGTTACGGGCTTCCCGTTGGCGGCGATATCGAGTATGCCGACGAAGTTACTATTTCGCGCGCAATCGCCGGCCGAAAAGAGATGTGACATGCGTAAGCATGTCATCCCCGAGATTCGTAGTCGGGGATCCACTTTTAAAATTAAATAACAAATTCATATAAAGGAGCAGAATGATGTCAGCAAAAATGATTGAAGTTCGTTGGCACGGACGAGGCGGGCAGGGCGCAAAAACCGCGGCTTTGTTGTTTGCCGAAGCCGTTCTTGCCACAGGCAAATACATTCAGGCGTTCCCTGAATACGGTCCGGAACGCATGGGCGCGCCGGTGCAGTCTTTCAACAGAATCAGCGACACTCCCATTACAATTCATTCAGGAATCACCGAGCCTAACTATGTGGTTATTTTAGACCCGACTCTTATCGAAAACGTTCCCGTTACCGAAGGAATCGGCAAAACCGGGAAAGTTATTATCAATACTTCTTACTCCACGGCGGAAATCGCCAAACAGCTTGGCGTTGACTCGCATCAGGTTTATACCGTTGACGCAAGCAAAATAGCCGAAGAGACGATCGGAAAAGATTATCCGAACACTCCGCTTCTCGGAGCGCTCGTAAAAGTTATCGGGACCTTAGACATCAACGACGTTTTGGAAGACACAAGAAAAAAACTCTCCGTAAAATTCAGACACAAACCAGAAGTTATAGACGGCAATTTGGCGTCCATTAAGCGCGCTTACGACGAAGTTAAAAATTGACGCCTTGCGTCATCTCCGAGGGTTAATGACCCTTCGTAATCGGGGATCTGCTTTAGCAAAAGAATAATAATTTTTCAGGAGAAATAAAATGTCAGATAAAAAATTAACGGCGGCCGAACTTCCGATAGGAGACGTTTTAGAAGCCGGCACCGCAAAAACTTTTCATACCGGAAGCTGGCGTTCGCAAAGGCCCATCTGGAATAAAGACAAATGCATTCATTGTTTAGCATGCTGGATTTCCTGTCCGGACTCGGCCATTAAAATAGAAAAAGACCCGGTCAAAAAAACCGTAGTAACCGGCATAGATTATAACGTCTGCAAAGGCTGCGGAATTTGCGCGGCGGAGTGTCCGGAAAAGGTCAAAGCCATCACGATGGAACACGAAAAGAAATAGTTTTAAGCGGCGTCTTTTGAGTTTTTGCGTCATCGCGCGTCGGCTCATGTACAAAACGAAGTACACATCGCCTAGCGCTCTTTGCCTAAACTCAAAATACTTCGCCTCATAGGATTTATCAATAAATTAAAAACAGAAACAAAAAAATATTGTAAGGATTACTAAAATGATAAAACCCGTATTTGCAAAAGGAAAACTCGTCGCAAAAACCGGCAATGAAGTAATGGCCGAAGCAATGCGCCAAATAGAGCCGGACGTAGTAGCGGCTTATCCTATAACTCCGGCGACGGAAATCGTCCAGATTTTCTCGCAGTTTGTAGCCGATGGCGTCGTAAAAAGCGAGTTTGTCGCGGTAGAAAGCGAACACTCGGCAATGTCTGCCTCGATCGCGGCATCGGCCGCAGGCGCAAGAGCGATGACCGGCACATCTTCACAGGGCTTGTCGCTTATGTGGGAAATGCTTTATATAGCTTCCGGCCTCAGGCTTCCGATAATAATGGCTGAAGTCAACAGAGCGATATCGGCTCCTATCAACATCCACGGCGACCAGTCGGACACTATGGGCGCAAGGGACGCCGGCTGGATTCAAATTTATTCCGAAAATTCTCAGGAAGCGTACGACAATATGATTCAGGCCGTCCGCATAGCCGAAAAAGTAAAACTTCCTACTCTTGTAACTACCGACGGCTTTATTATTTCGCACTGCATGGAAGTAGTCGAGATTTATCCCGACGAAGACGTAAAGAAATTCGTCGGCGAATACAAACCCGAAAGATACCTTCTCGACGTAAAAAAACCCTACACCTTAGGCTCGATAGATTTGCAGGATTACTACTTTGAGCACAGATACCAGCTTGCCGACGCCATGAGAAACGCCAAAGGCGTGATACTCGACGTGGCCAAAGATTTTGAAAAAACTTTCGGACGCAAATACGATTTGTATGAAAAATATAAACTCGACGACGCGGAAATAGCGATAGTCGTCATAGGCTCTACCGCAGGCACTTCCAAAGTAGTTGTGGACGAGTTAAGAGCAAAAGGCGTTAAAGCGGGCCTTTTGAAAATTAGAGTTTTCAGGCCTTTCCCGACGCAAGAAATAGTAAAAGATTTGGCAAATATTAAAGCGATAGCGGTTTTTGACAGAGCGGATTCCTGCTCCGGAGCTTTTGCGCCGCTTTATTCCGACGTTGTTGCTTCTCTTTATGCGGCTGGCGTAACTTCCCCGAAAATCGTGAACTACGTTTACGGCCTCGGCGGAAGAGAAATTAATACTGAGCACATAGCTCAGGTCTACGATACTCTTGGCAAAATAGCCGCCGGTAAAGAAAAACCGTCGACGGACGTTCAGTATATTAACGTAAGAATAAAATGACCCCTTGGGTTATCCCCGAAATTAATAGTCGGGGATCTACCTCAGTCAGTTAATCAGTTATAAAGAATTTAGGAGATATAAAATGGCAAATTTAAAAGAAATCAGTCAGAATCCTGACCGCCTTACCGGCGGACACCGCCTTTGCGCGGGCTGCGGAGCCGGGATAATGGCAAGACAAACGCTGCTTGCAGCGGGAAATACTCCGGTTGTTGTAACAAGCGCGACAGGTTGCCTCGAAGTTTCTACATCGGTGTTTCCGTATTCGGCGTGGAACGTTTCGTTTTTTCACAGCGCGTTCGAAAATTCCGCGGCGACATGCTCGGGAATAGAAACCGCGTACAGAAGCTTGAAGAAGCAGGGGAAAATAAACGAAGACATAAGGTTCATAGCTTTCGGCGGCGACGGCGGAACTTACGACATTGGCCTTCAATCTCTCTCCGGCGCAATGGAAAGAGGGCACAGAATGCTTTACATCTGCTACAACAACGAAGCCTACATGAACACCGGCATTCAGCGTTCCGGCGCAACGCCGATGGGCGCAAGCTCTACTACCGCTCCGGCGGGGAAAGTTCGCCAGGGCAAAGAGCAGCACAGAAAAGATTTGACGCAGATAATGGTTGCCCACAACATTCCTTACGTCGCCCAGGCTTACATAGGCAACTGGAACGATTATATGACCAAAGTCAAAAAAGCGTTGGACATAGACGGCCCGACGTTCATAAACATTCTTACGCCTTGCAGGCTTGGCTGGAATTATAAGCCCGAGGATACAATGTCGTTAAACAGGCTTGCGGTTGAAAGCTGCATATGGCCTTCTTACGAAGTCGAGAACGGCGTTTACAAAATAAACGTAATGCCGAAAAACAAGGTGCCTGTGACGGAATTTTTAAAACCGCAGGGACGTTTCAAACATTTGTTCAAACCAGAAAACGCGCATATTCTTGAAGCCATACAGAAAGAAGTCGACGAAAAGTGGGAACTCTTGCAGCGCAGAGCGTCAGCAGGGTGCGCGGCGTAAAAACAAATTCAAAAGAGAGCGGACAAAAAATCCGCTCTCTTTTTTATTGATTCAGTTGCGATTTTTGAGCTGCAAGTTAACATATTGTTAACGCGAAGTGACAAAAGCAAGTTGTTATTCCTATCTTTTGTCATTCCCGAGTGCTTTAATCGGGAATCTGCCTTAAAGACATAGGCAAACTACAAAACTGCAGATCCCCGATAACGAATTTCGGGGATGACAAGCTAAAGGAAGTATCAACTCAAAAGACAAGCGTTGAGGAGGCGGCAATGAAAGTTCTTCTTGTCAACGGCAGTCCCAGAGAAAAAGGCTGCACTTACACGGCTTTAAGCGAAGTGGCTAAAACGTTAAACGAAGAGGGAATAGAAACGGAGATTTTGCATATCGGCGCAAAGCCCGTGCAAAGCTGCACGGCTTGCTACAAATGCAGCGACGGTTCAAGGCAGTGCGTTATTAACGACGCCGTAAACGAAATTCTTAAAAATGCGAATAAAATTGACGGGCTTATAGTGGGCTCGCCGGTGCATTATGCTGCGGCGTCAGGCGGCATAACTTCTTTCTTAGGCAGATTATTTTTTGCGGCAAGCGGAGCATTCGAATATAAACCTGCCGCAGCCGTCGTTTCTGCAAGGCGCGCCGGAACCACAGCAACGTTAGATCAGATAAATAAATTTTTCCCGATAAGCGGCATGCCGATAGTGCCGTCGCAGTATTGGAACATGGTGCACGGCAGCACGCCCGAAGATGTCCGAAAGGACTTGGAAGGCATGCAGATAATGAGAGTTCTTGGAAGAAATATGGCGTGGATGCTGAAAAGCTTTGAAGCCGCAAAGAAATCCGGAATTCAGTTGCCAAAGAAGGAAGTCGAACGTGCTCGTACCAACTTTATTAGATAATCGGCGCTCGTCTTTCGCGATTATACTTCCTTACGCTCCTGCTTATGTACCGAACTAAGTACACTTCACAGTCGCAAGCGTCGTCTAATCGCGAAATACTTTGCGCTAACGACACGACAATATGCTGAAAAAATGAACAGTCTGTGGAAAATTCCGCAAGCTGTTTTTATTTGTCATTGCGACCACCGAGCCGCAATCTGTAGTTGTAGTGGTTGTCATCCCAGAGATTTTCTGTCTGGGATCTGCCTTGATAGTTTTGTCTTTAACGGCAGATTCCCGACTAAGACACTCGGGAATGACAAACATAAAAATTAAAACTCAAAGCCGCCCATAAAGGCTAAAGTTTTTGAAGCGTATTGCGAGCCGGTCTGCATAGCTGAAAGAATATTTTTGTTCTTTAAATAATCCATAATAAAACCTGCCTGATAACTGTCTCCGCAGCCTGTGGTGTCAACAACTTTAGCAACTTTTACCGCGGGACAAATAAACTCTTCGCCGTTTTTGTAAGACACACTGCCGCTCTCGCCAAGAGTTGCTGTAAAAATTGTTTTGTATTTTTGAGACCAGTCTTTTAATGTTTTTCTAAACTCTGGCGAATCCTGCTCCTTGCCGCTTATAAAAAACAAATCTAAAAACGGAAAATATTTTTCGTATTCAGGCGTAATCTTGTTATCGTAAAAATCTGATGACATGAGCGGGCCATGTCCGTCTTTTTTTAAAGAAATAATATTAATAAAATCTGCCTCGCCAACTTCTGTCCGCACCGCGTCCATTGTGCGTGCAAACGCTTTGTCTCTTTCGCTTATTTTATACTTGTCCCAAACGCCGCCGGTCCATGCGCCTTCCTTAAAATATCTGTCGCCGCTAGCGTCTATGTGAATTATGTTATTGGCGCTTATCCCTGAAACCTCATACAGATAGTCGCGGTTTATTTTGTATTTGTCAGCGGCTTGTTTGATAATTCCACCATAATTGTCTGTCCCGATATTTCCCATAACAAAAACATCCGCGCCGTTGAGCTTGCAGTTAACGGCCAAGTTCAAAGCATTCCCTCCGGGCATGATTTTACCAGTCTGAGGATAGACATCAACGCAACAACAAGCTAGTGCCAAAACTTTCATTTTAATTTCCTTTGCGCTTGTCTTTTGAGCTTATGCTTCCTTGCGAGCCGGCTCATGTATTCCCGCTTCGCTCCCACGATACACATCGCCGTCTCACGCGTCGCCTAAACTCAAAATACTTCGCGCTAACGACACTGCCTTATATCTGTTTTGTCGTTTTTGTCGCCTCACGCATCTTGTGAACGGAAAAACTTCAAGGGTGCGTTTAATTTTTATGTGTTTGAGCGTGCAAAGCACGTGAGTTTATAAAAATTGCCCGAGAAGTTTTGAAGTGAACGCGTGTCAGCGACGGGCGTTTTGCTTACTTTTTCGCTCGTGAAAAAGTAAGGC
>Ga0123357_10006930_pt1 | contig 13922 bp, 8 predicted proteins | sample TergutEmb28metaG_FD_89873 | JGI IMG/M metagenome (GOLD analysis project Ga0123357, IMG submission 89873) | Embiratermes neotenicus P4 segment gut microbial communities from Petit-Saut dam, French Guiana - Emb289 P4 | ecosystem: Host-associated > Arthropoda: Insects > Digestive system > Gut ... | reverse complement strand
TCGCAAAGAATAATTCTGTCAGTTGGTGCGTACAGCTGGCATTTAAATGCCACGCCTAAGCAGCACGCGTGAAACACCGGTTCAAGGTACCACTTCTGCTGCCAACTGTAGAAATCTAAACAAAAATCGCTGAAAAATCTGAATTACATCGGAGATACAAACAATGACCCGATTTAAGGTACTAAGTGCGGCGCTCTTTGCAGCCGTGTAAATACTTCTAACATCCAATGTAAGGTACGGCTACTGTAAAGCTTGAAAGAAATGGGCCGATACATCGGCCTCCCGCATTCTTCGCAAACACAGCGGAGGCCGATAGATCGGCCCGCGCGCACTAAAAGGGTTAAGCAACACTGTGACTGTCATCTGCATGGAAGATTGAGCAGATGTGATGTCCACCTATGTAGCAGCAACACGTGGGTGGGCCAAGGTGGACACTTGGCTTCTGATATATGATGGCTGCTATCAAATGAGTGAGGTAGGAGGACTGTACGGTTTGTGAGACTTGTCGTGAAGGTTGTTATTTAAAATCACATGGACTATGTGGAATTTCTGCAATTACATCGTCAATATCAGTAGACTAATTTTTCCTTCTACAGCACATCTCAAAAAGCAAGGCAGGAAGATGATTCTTGGACTGCTTATTTCAAAAGGCTACATAAACTGGAGAACTGTTTGCAAATTTTCTGAAATGCTCTCAGAATGAAGTGCAGAGCTGCCAAATTCTGACTACTTCTTCATAACTACTAACATTTCTCTCACAAGGGATTTTTGTTTCAATCTGTCAATTATCTATGATATTAAATTTTTATAACACTTTAATTCCTTCCATTCTGAGCTCTTCAACACAAAGATATTCTTTTGTTACATGGCGAATTTACGCTGATCTTGCAGCAAGTTATACACTGTTAAGAGACAACGAACGATGTTACTTGCACAAGCAGTTTCAAAGAAATATGTGTTAATCATAATATGGAAAGAGCTAATACTGTATTCACCAGAATATAAGATGACCCTGCATATACCGTATTTACCTGAATAAAAGATGACCCCCGAAATCTTCCATGTGCATCGAAATATATACACAGCACACTTTTAAACCCCATTTTTCAGATGAGGAAGAAGGTAAAAATTCTTGTCCTATACTTGGATTATGATGGCCCCCTTCATATTTTCGATTTTCTGGAAAATACCTACATACAATATGAAAAGATTCCAACTCTCCCCAACTCATTTTTAGGTAATACATAAGGAAAAAAATTCACATCTTATATTCTGCGGAATATGGTATATTTTATTTTCATGACCAACCTTAATCTTTCCGCACGTTTGTATTATATTCTGTGTAATGGAATCCCTCACACATGGTGTCAGTGGCAAGCACTTGACTGCACCAAGAAGAAATGCTGGTTCCTTTTCCATAAAATTCAGGAGGTGATCAATCAATCGTTCAGCACCAGCTAAAAGACGACGTAAATCATAATTGCGCCGCTGCTCGTAAATTCTGTTCAGTTGGGAGACCGTGAGAACGCTCACAACTTGGTTATAAACATATCTGGAAGAAAATAAGAGGTTTTCACACTGACGAAAATTCATAATGTGGCCCTCTGGGTTATGACTTTGTGTAGTAGCCATACTGCCTACGGAACTGCAGTTGCCATACGTATCATCATCATCATCATCATCTATCTATCTATCTATTCATCAAATAACCAAATGTATAAATGAGTTATCTTCTGCTTAACGTTACTTTAAATTGTACCTCTCTTCTCCTAAAACTTTCAGTTAACACATAGGATGCTGAAAATTTAGAGGCCAGCATAGTACATACTTTCCTGAAAACAAGGAAGGATGGCAAATGGTCTATGATAATCGTACTTATTCTCTGTATTAGTATCATGGACAGCCGAATTTGTGTAAAATTTACCTTTGTTGATTTTATCAAGAAAAATATGCACTGAATAGAAATATATACAATCTGTCTTTTAAACTGAATTCTATAAGGTTTCTAGGCTTTGCACCAACCACAATTCTATCAATTTTATTTTGTGAAGTGTCTTCTTTAGTGTAAGATGAATTATCCCCGCAAAATTATTCCATATTTCATTATTCAGAATACAGACACTTCAACATAAACTTGGAAAAAAATTAAGAGCCAACACTCTAATTACAACTAGTCTTTCACCTATCAATATACATGGTCCACACAAGATATTGACACAGCACTGTCCTGTTGGAAGTTACCATGGGACATTTCATCATTACACAAATCAATGTACATTAAATGGGTAATGATCATTTTGCAATAACATTCCAAGCTTACGATGTCATCGAAGAATATGGGGCTGATTATCTGATTTCATGATTTGGTGCACCACAAACCAGTCTTCTGATATATCGTAAATTTAGTCCACTGGTTGACTACACATGGTTAGAAGAACAGAGAAATACAGAGTGAGCCAAAGTAACTGTGCACCTACCACAGATGATGGGTACTTTCAGAGAATACCTGTATATCAATTCAAATACATTTTCCACTCTTACTACATTACAAAAAAATTTTGGAAATGGCCCCCACATATATGTAGCCATGCATGTACATGTTATTTTTTGCTTGCAAAGACACACGACAGTTCCATTGGAGGGATGTTCCAGATGAAATTTGCTATGGATTCAAGGAGAATATGAGGACTGTCTTTGTAAACTGTGCTGTTCATTGTTCACCACGGATAATAATCAGGAGGTGTAAGATCCGGTCAACATGGTTGCAACATGTCCTTTAAAACTATTCTGTCCCTGAACACACTACACAGTAGTGCTCATGAGTTGTGTGTGCATGCACCAGCATTGTCTTTTTGAAAGTTACTGTGGGACATTTCTTCATTATATAAATCAATGTACATTGAATGGGTAATGATCATTTTGCAATAACATTCCAAGCTGATGATGTCATCTAAGAATACAGGGCTGATTATCTGATTTCATGATATGGTGCACCACAAACCAGTCTTCTGATACTGTACAATGTCTCCCTGATACCCTGTCTGTTAATGCAACTGGACAAATGAAACCACACTTCAGTTGTATAAATGTGACTCCAGAATATTCTGTCCACTGGAAGTAATGAGTCTATAAGCCATCCGCAACAATGAACATGCCTGAAGATGCCCTTTTCTTTCAATTCAGCCAGTGATGTTATCTTGCAGAAACACAAATGATTCTTCAGCAACCTACATTTGCTGCTATATTAGAGGCCCAGTAGCTGTGACAATTTCTTTTGTACAATTTCAATTGTACTTTTCTGGATTTTGCAACATGCAGTCCAAAATATCCAGCACACTGTCGCGTTTTATTATTGGTGGCTGGCTGGAACTCAGCAAATCCACAAATGATTCAGAAAATAATGTGTATATTAAATACAGCTGCAGCTCCGTCTAAACGCTTTGTGACTAATATGTGTTCCTAAACTGGTACATATACTGGACTTTTTCAATTGCATCATCTGTTTTTGAAACATAACATTTCACATTTCTGTCACCAAATAAGGAAACATAATAATGCAAAGCCTATTCTGCATGGTCCTCTGGAGTAAGAAGTGGAGACAGAGGTTCTTTCTCTAATGTTCTTTGACCTGTACTTGGACCCATGTCTCCCCATTCCCAAAGTTTCTAGACAGCTGAGATTTTATGAGGTGAGATGCTAACCCATGCCCAACTCCCAAGTTGGAAGACCACATATCTCTCTATACAGTAGAGGCCAGTTGAAATGTGATGGCACACACGCAGAAACCAGATTTTGTCTTTCAGCGAAACGGTCGAGTCCATTTAAATCGGTGGGTGCGTCAGTTTAGTCGACTACTGGCAGCCGAGGTGTGCGCATCAGTGATAGTAATGCTGGATATATCATGTTCTGAGGTAGTGTGAAGGGTACTGGCTACCCACTCCATTCGCCAGTTTCCCCTTCACTTCCCCTCCCATGCATCACCATGTGCCATCATATTTCAACTGGAGTCTACCTCACCCAAAACCAGTCAAGCATGGGCATCCCTACCAGCAGCTATGCTGCTGCCTGCTTAGCTTTTGAATGCACTGGTGAATGCAAGCTCTTTCACCTGGCTAAACATGCCTTTGACAATGTGGTGTGTCCAGCTGCTCTTGGGACCAAACCCTGGCGTGTGTTATCCCAAGATGGAGAAATTTAAGCTGAAGATTTGGCAAATGGTCTAGTTGATGTAAATTGGAAGTAAGGTGCAACTCCAGCATTCAGTGTGAATGCATTGTCTTTTATTAAACAAATTTGACCACAGTAATACTGTTTACAGTTTGAATGTGCTGAGAAGTTACAAGTTAAATTCTCGTAAAATGTTTTAGTGGTCAAGTTAGCTCCACAAATCATTCTAATATGGCACTGGTGATGAGCTAATCATATGGGTTGGGCATGAACCATTCTTCTTGTTTTTTTTTTATTTTGATTTTTTACTTTGATTCTGGCTGAGTCTGCTATTCATTATTTTTTCATTATATGGCAACTACCACCAGTATTTTGCACACACAAAATACCATAAATTTGTACCAGAATCCATACAAAGCTGTGTTAAACTAAAAGACAGTAAAGTAGTTTTTCTGTCAAACACAACAATATTTATTTACTTTATTTTATTACGACAACACGTTCGATGGAAAACAAAAACTATTTTACTTTCTTTTAGATTAAAAACACGATGGTATGTTGTCAGTAAAAATAGTTGTGTTGAAATTGAACTTGCGGTGAAATTAAAAAGGTTATACAAAAGCAGATTATAGTGTTTTATTACTGGCAGAACAACATTGGCTAGTACGCTAAGCAGGCACGCCAACCATAACATCTTCTGTTGATATACCCTGAGATCAGACCATTGTGTGAAACCTGAGCCCTTTGACTTTCTGTATGCTAACAGCTATACTTTGCAGCCCAAGCAGGAAAATGTACATCTAGCACCCAGACAGGGACAACATAACACCACCAACAGACAAGGCGAGTAGACGGGTGCATTGAAGATAACATGAAGAGAGAGGAACATAGATTAGTTTGATGTAATGAATGGAACAATACAAATATGATATTTTTATATCTTTTAGCTCATTATGGAAGCACAGCCACCTTCCGTATTGTTAGAGCATAATGAAAAATGACACGTGGAAAAGCTGAATTTTCCTTGTATGCTTCATTCACTTTACAGCATTGTCTATCAATATAAACACATCGAACACTAAGTGTTTTGGTACAGCCATACCACCATCACTTGTGCCAGAACAGTTACTTCCTTCTAAATACAGCGTTACAGTACTGTTTATGTATAAAAATTACATGTTTATGGAGCACCAAGAATTCAAGTCTCAGAACTGTGGTACTTAGATCCTGTAAACAATTCAGTGTCAATATACGTACACTGCATATAAGCGCAGTCATTACTTGTGTTCCTTTCACGGTCCAGGATCACGTGTCATGCTGAGGATGGTATGGACATACTGAAACATGTATTATTTTGCATATGTACACTGACAACGTTATAAAGGGACTAAAACATGTACGAAAAATTGAAGTACAGCACCTTCAACAAGATGCATAAACCTGTTGCTTAAATACATGAGTACATTTACCTCAACCATTCTTAATCAGCATAATATAGGTACTGTATTACAGTACACAGTTCAGATGACAGAAAGTAGGTCTTGTAGTACTTACGTGAGCTGCAGGACTAGCTGCGATACACTTTCTGTTGTCCGTGATACAGAAACAAGGATAATAGGACCTTTTATAAGGAACACAAACTTAGAATTTCCTGCATGGATGGACCGAATTGTATCTTGATTTGCTTGTACAAAGGACACTAATGCTTGCATCACACCAAATATTGTCACCAGCTTATCTTCATTCCCATACCTGTGAACAAAGTAAGGTCAGTACATTTTTGAACACACTAATAAACCTTTAGCTAATGAATAACAGGTAATTAGTTTCTTGACACACTCAATAGCTACCAATTTCTGAAGAATATCCTGTACCATGCAGTAATATTGAGGCCAAAGAAAGAGAGGTCCCACAGGTTTAACCTTCCAAAACAAATGCCATCCCCACTGAGCCCACATTCATATCCCACTACTGCTGATGTAACATTTACCTGTCCTTCACACCTTCACTTCCTACAAGGGAAATGGACCCTGCTAATTATTGTAGATAAAGTGGGCAAAAGTTCAAGGTGCATGGCACACCTCAATGATGTTGGATGCACAAGTTTTACTGGCAGGGCCTTAAAAGAATGCACTCCAGCAGTCTACATGAAGGTGCTGAAGAAGGGAGCTCACTCCTTTGCCACAGAGGGAGGATTATTCTCATAAGATGCACCACCCAAAATGCATAATTTTATTCCATAAAAGTGCTGACTAGAAAAATCACTGTATTATGATTTCGTCCTACATTCTAATGATATACATAATCATACACTCAATTTACTCCCATTTTATTTCTATACCAACTGTCTTACTAGCAACCTGTTGTGTTTTCTTTAGGGTATTTGTGTTAAAGTGCTATATCCAATATTGCCGATTTCAAACCGAGGATCAAACAAAACTTAACTGGAGTAGATATGATATCAAAACCAACAAAAGCACATAAATGTACGAAAGTATATTACACAAACCATATATACATATAATAGTTTTGATATATCAAATTGTTCAATGCATGGTTATGGAACATTTAAAATCAAGTGACACATTTCGTGGTTTGCACAATGTAACACTACAATACAGTCACACAGAACATTAAGATTTTAAATATACAAAAGAAATGGTGTAGTTAGTAAAAAAAGGGCCCAAAAAATTTAATACCACCTTGAATATATTGGTTTCCCCGCTGCACTGAGAATAAATACATGTTTTTTCCTTTCTTTCCATTCGGGGTTTTGCCAGCCCTCCTCTTCTGTCAAAGACCCAACAGGAGTGGCCGCAGTGTTACCATCATCATTAGATGTGAGGCTCGTTTCACTTAACTGTGACGCTACTTCTTCCTGAAATGAAACGTAAGCATTTTAACTGCACTATTAAGTAAGCATTTATCCCCTAAAAATTATATATCACTTACATAATCACATATGCTGAAAACGTTTCTCGGGAATTAAAATAAATCTGCAAAAGCGTAAGTAACGAGCCGCCGAAGATCATCACGAAACCCTCGAGTATGTCCTGTCAACAAATGTTATTACATACCACTTCATCGTGCTCAATTAGCTTGTTATCCTGATCAGAACTCGAGTCATCTGGGACAGTTTTATCATTTAATTCTTCTTGAATCTCGCTGATAGTACTGGTGGTGCTCTCTTTCATCTGTCTTTCATCAAAGCTAGAATCCATTTCCTGTTCCAGTTCTTCTAAAGAATCAGTTGTAACAAGCATGGTTTCAAGAGATGCCCCTGGCTCAAAATCCGGAACAACATGTGTTTCCTCAATATTTTCTGCAACATTCTGCTCCTCACATAACCCCTTCGACGCCATAATACAGCAGACAACCACTTTGAATTGCAAACACTTCGCTTAGGCCACAGATTACTACCTTCCACGGATCTTACCCTACCGGGCGTCTCCGTGGAAACTTACGTCGACTACATCGCCATCTGCGATAGAAATAACCACTTAACATCTACATCGCGGCAGACGCTTGAAATGATGAGACATGCGCAACTTGCAACCGGTACGGATCCGCGCGTTACGAAAGTTTGCTCGTTTCATTTATTTCACAATCTATTGATCGTATACAGATGTATAACTAGTCATGCATACGTGTAGCATAATAAATTAAGCAAGTGTACATTCAGCATAAGTTGTGCCTTATTGTAATGTCAAATGATAGCTACGTTAATAATTAATTACGTATAAGAACTATGATTAGAATAAGCATAAGTAATAATCTGAATAAAATTAATGTTGTAGTTAATTATGCATTAAAATATTCCTCCGACTATGAAATGAATTATGTAAGAGGTATCTTTTTAGAGTTAGTTTGAATTTATTCTTATCACCAGATAAATCTTTAATGGTTGTTGGTAGATGACTGTTGATCTTAATTCCTGAATAATAAACACCCTATTGGTATATTGCCAAGTTTGTTGAAGGTATGTATAGATTGGAAGTTTGCCTTGTATTGATTTTATGTACTTGTGAGTTAAACAGAAATTGGTCTTTATTTTTAATAGTGGTAATGTACCAAACTATGCTGCATGACAGCAGTAATGCAGCCACCTACCATTGAATACCCTCCCAACCCGTCCCAAAAGCACTTAAAATCATAACAAACTTCGAAATTGTAGTCTTCCAGGTTAAGGACCGCATAAACCAATTGGTGGGTACCGAGATTTTCCGTTCGGTCATACTGCTTCCATCCTCAGATGGACTATGCAGACAGACCCAGAATTCTCTTCCAAAACATTCTCAAACATTTACCAGACTCTGTGTGTCCTAGCCTAGACTGCATTATACATCCTCACCATTGTCAGCACCTTAATTCCTGTACCAAAAAATATTCAGAACCACTAAATTGTGGATGGACATAGCATGCTGGGAAAACTAAATTATGGAAAGAGCAGTATTTCAGAGTACTGAATACCACATTCTTTTTTCACAGGTTGTGTACCCTTTGTACCATATTCTACCCCTCGAAAAAAAAAAAAGATATCTGAAATACATACTTAATTGTTACAGACATTATCAGTATAATTACATATGTTGCAGTCAGGGTCACATATAAATTTCGAAATTATAGTAAAATGATATCACAAGGACAATTACACACGCACATAACACTACTTACTATGTTGAAAGCTGTAGATGGTGCAACACCTTCACAGCACACACAACTAACTGTCACATTTCATCAATAAATGAAACTTTAATACCAACTACAACCTTCATACACATTCACTAACGATAATTTTTCTTACCTTGTGTCAGCAGCACACCAGAATCACCTTCAAAATTCATAAATGTAAAAATTCCTCCATCAAACTCTCAAAAACAAGCATCACAAAATATGATACACGTATGTGCATGCACATCACCACATCCAACTTTCACGTGACTTCCATATGACACAACTTTCACATTTTTTCCATTGTGGTCTCCACAAGATCCTGTTTGCTGGGCTCCATTTATCTTTCATGGGGGTGGATGGGCAAGTGTTGAGGTTCTCACGTCACTGTAATAGACGATTCTTGTTTCTGGGATATAATGCTGCGTTGCTGGTCATGTGGTTCCCAGAGTTACACAGGAATGTATTACATTCATTGGCAGCTACAGACATCCCAAAAATCCTGATACTTCAGCAGTTAAGAAAACATTCCCAAGACTGGAATTTTTGCCAGTGATAACACTGAGTGTGCATATAGATGCTGTGGAATTTATCAAATGTTATACAGACTCTATTGAGCCCATTGAGCAATCACAATGACTTTGGAAGATCCCAGGATGAGTAAGCATGGTACTGCTGACAAGAGGAAACATGTAACTTTAATAATTCCTCAGAAACCTTAAGTATGAAAGTGATGAAAGCCAAAGTGTGGTCATGGCTTCATACAACATTGGATCGTTATCTGTGTATGACACACAGAAATGGAAGGACCAAGTATTGTTTGTAGCATCATGTAAAATCATGAAGACCCCTGTCAAAGGACAGACACTGGAAAAGCCTAAATTAGCAGAACTGTAAAAGCTGTTGTGCAAGTCATTCATAAAACCCATTACTGGGCCTGTGATAGCTCAAAAAGTTACGTCTTCTTATAATGAATACTCCTCTGATTAGCTCTGCAAACCAAGTATATGCACTATACAAAAATTATTTGTAAGGACTTATGTCGCTGTAGGAACTGACTGATATTCCAGAATATTTGATAATCCATCACCTGTCCAGTCAAGCAGGTGCCGGATACAAGGAATTCCACTGTAATAAAATAACCATTGGTGTTTGATGTTCTGATAGCAGCATGTATAGTAGCAACAAGGTAACTTGCTGAGTGTCCAACACTGCGCACGGCTACAGTTGTCATGGTGTGGCCACTGCTAAGCCTTGCATGAGGCAGTCAGACAATAATACACTTTTCAGGAACAATTAATCTGCTGGGAAAACATTCATAGCTTCAATCATTGAGGATACTTTTAAAACTGACAGAAAATGACTGGGGGTGCAAGCACAGTGCTTCCCTTCTTATACGTTTACCTGTTTATCTCCTCATGCTGCTCAAAAAAATAACAAATTATATGGTCACCACTGAATGTATATGTTTCCATCACCAGGAATGTGACACAATACTATTTCACAGATGGAAACCAAAGTTTTGGGTATAACTGCCATCTCTGCCTTCAAGATGGAAGAGCATCTACTCTGAAATATTGGTACTTATCTACCAAAGTATACAACAATAAAATGTAAACTAGAATCACTTGTTAAATATACATAACACAGAACAGTTTATTTTACAGTTACAACTACACATTCTTAATTCAAAAACATACTGGGCAGAGATTTTGTTAAAATTGGTTTAAGTTTCTATAACTTTCCATTGGTATACATCTTTATCAGATCCAATCTGTGCACATATATTTAAAAAAACAAAATGAAACAAAGTATCATCATTCACTGCAATGTCCAGTCATCTCATATCTTTATTGGCAAATACATAAAACTGCTATTTTACTGTTTCTCATTAGTACCTTACCTAAACACACATTAATTTTTAAACAAGTTATTGTGAAGTCTTTATGTTTTCCAGGCAAATAAACCTTAGTTACTTCAACTTCATGTGCATTATCATATTATCACATAAGTATTAAACATAGTTATTTTATTTTTGTACTTCAACATTCAATGTACCTGTGCATCATTTATTGTAGATATATTTAAAATACACAAACTTCAGCCCTTTATTCACCAGTGTTATGTACCATAAAACACAAACATACACTTCCTCAGAAATTACTGTATAAACAGAAAACAAGTGATGAGAAGTATGAATATATAAAATAATGTCATTACTATGAAAAATTCATAGATAAATTTAACTATCTCATTACTAGCATTCTAATACATTAAAATAAACAGATAAAAGAGAAATAGTAATGTACAGTAAGTTAAACAACTACTAGATCCATTAAAGGAAATTTATTATAAATGAATATGTAATTTTGACAAAGTACCTTTGTTACTTTTAAATACACTAATATTGGCAGAATTTTCATGTCATCTCTTGTGCAACAGCGCTCATGATGCCTCTGTATGAATATGTGCATGCTACAATACATGGCACTTATGACTCAAAGACACAAGTTCGTGTATCATACAGCTATATTGGTGAACATTAGTTATGCTCTTATAAATGGTAACAGCATTTGCAGTTGTTCTAACCTCCAATTTTCCAAAGTCCGTAGCCTTGCCAAACAGTTTTTACTCTTCTTATTCTTCCAGATATGTAATTCCTACAGTCAGCAACTAATTCACATGCTGTAAAGTCATTTTCTGAAGTAATCAAATTTCAAATAGTAGCATGCGCACACTCATAATCCCCCACACAAGCTCACCAAAATGTAGAACTGTAGTGGGAAGGCTTGTCTTGTAGAAATTCACAATTCACTGTAACATCACCATGGCCTCCAGTACTAGTACAAAATGTGTTAAAGAAGTGATATGTCTGGTTTTAGGTCTGATATAAGCTGAAGCTTAAGTGCATATTACTACAGTCCATTCCTGCTAGTACCTAAGGCTATTGCATGCCTGCTCATTTCACTACGCACACACTTGTATTATAGATCACGATGCCTGGGTCTGGCCCTGTCCTGTTCCCTCATTCTCTCCTGATCTCTCATCCTGTCCTGTTCACGCCCTCTGTCTTGCTCCCTGTCCCTGCGTCGGACATCCCTCTCTTGTTCACCTCCACGGTTTGTTCGCAGATGTTCTCTTTCTCGATGACCTACTCTACCACCTCCTGGTGACTTGGACCGATGTCGCCTCTCTCTGCTCCTGCTTCTACGGGTTTTCTTATCCCTGTCAGGGCGAACACGTTCTCGATCTCTGCTGCGCCTCCTTTCACGGTCCCTGTTCCTTTCACGTGAAGCACTCCTACGTCGTGAAGGCGAAGGTCGACGAACTTTATCTTCTCTACCACGAGGCCAATGCGTTTCCACATTTACTGGAACTTCGGGAGGCTTAACGACTTCTTCCTCCTCACCTGATGATTCAATACCTTCATCCAAATCATCTTCTAATGCAGAGATCTTGGGTTCAAGTTCATTGTTTTCTTCCAATACATGTCGCTTTTGTATACGTGGCAAGATAACATCGCACAATCTTTCTTCACGCAAAAGCTCATCTATAAATTCATCCATGTGAACAAGCTCAAAGTAACCTTGCCGGTTCTGCCTTCGCAGTTTCCTACTGTCATTAAACAGGGGTTCCAAATACTTGTAACAGTCCAGTGACGTGCCCACGAGACGCATATACATTGCCCCCAAGGCACGCACATACTTAAATTCTTCATTCTTAATGAACTCTACAATTATATCCTTTTCTGGTTGAATCTGCAACATTTTCAGTACTAAACAGAGAAATGGTGTCGGCTTTATATTCCCACCATAAACACCACCTAAATACCTCAATTCCATGGCTTTATCTACCAACAGCTCTGCACTTAATGCGAAACACTCTTCCTTCCAGTACTTACAGTCATATATTCTTGACCGTATTATTTTCTCGATCAAATATTGCGGGTTTGTACCACGAACTGATTTAGCGTCCTTCACTGTACGGTTCGCCATGCTTGTACCATAGTCTTCTATATCATTCTGTTTCCAGTCGTGGCTGACATTTCGCAGCAAATACTAGCCGCCATTTTGCAGAGAGCATAGTACACGGCATACATGCTCTTCTTCTGCACAGATTGCACCACCAACAAGCATGCTGGGTCCTCCCATCTTGCGGCAAATATCTGAAACATTACTTCCCTGCGCGTGTGTGTTCGTGTACAGAGTCTTTTATTTGCAAGCTACATACCAAAACTATGAACTCCAAACGTGCACTTCTTTCTATATTCATGCTGCAATGATAAAGAAAGATATTTCGAAATATATTCACAACTATACTTCTGGATACAGAGTGGCCACAAAGTTACTATACGTGAGATTGTGTCCACTGTTGATTATTTACGTACACTTGATATGTGCCAATCACACTGCTTATTTGAACACAGTTCAGAAGTGGGGTTTTCCACAATTGTGTGAGGTCTCGAGGCAGCTACTGTTTGAAATTATGGCGTACCAGCACATTATGCTTTTCCAGTTAGAGATAATTTTATGTCACAATCAGTGGACAATGGATTGAACTTGGATCTGATATAGTGTGGCAGACAGGAAGTCCAGACTTTACAAAATGTGCCAGTTCACTTTGGGGAACAGTGAAAGAGAAAATCTCCCAACTCCACCTAACAATATTTGAAGCCCTAAAACAGATATCAGACTGCTTTAACGACTTCCAGTGTTCACTATCGAAAAATATGTCCAGAAAAACATGGGGGAAAAATTAAAATTTGTGCGGAGAATGTAGGGGAGCATGCAGATAATGTTTAGCTAACATGCATAGAGATTTTGTAGCCATTCTGAGTAAGTTAGTATTGACCTTAGAGTAAGGAGCAGTGTTAATAATTCACCCATTAAACCTTTGACGCCTAACGACCCATATAGGGGTCGTACCGCACCGCTAACCTCTAAACGTTGCATTTTATATAATTATTCAACAAATATAGGTACTGAATATTTTAAACACGGTATATACTCTCCGTTTCTTTCTCTTCAAAATGCAGTTTGTTTCATAATTCTAACATATTTGGTTCCTGTTTTATTCACATTTTA
>Ga0123357_10006929_pt1 | contig 13922 bp, 12 predicted proteins | sample TergutEmb28metaG_FD_89873 | JGI IMG/M metagenome (GOLD analysis project Ga0123357, IMG submission 89873) | Embiratermes neotenicus P4 segment gut microbial communities from Petit-Saut dam, French Guiana - Emb289 P4 | ecosystem: Host-associated > Arthropoda: Insects > Digestive system > Gut ... | reverse complement strand
CGCCTTTACCGTGTTGTGCATCAGCATGGCGATGGTCAAAGCGCCCACGCCGCCAGGAACCGGCGTGTAGGCTCCGGCAAGCTCGAACGCCTTGGGATGAATATCGCCGACGACCACCGAACCGCGCTTGGTGAAGGTGGCAGCGCGCGCCGGATCGTCTCCGAAGAACTCCTTCACCTGGGCGGCGTCGGTGATGCGATTGATGCCCACGTCGATGAGCGTAGCTCCCGGCTTGATCATCTCCGGAGTCACGAATCCGGCGCGGCCAATGGCCGCCACCAGCAGATCGGCGCGGCGAGTAATCTCCGGCAGATCGCGCGTCTTGCTGTGGCACACGGTCACCGTGGCCGAAGCGTTCAGCAGCATCATGGCCGCCGGCTTGCCGACGATGTCCGAGCGTCCGATGACGACGGCATCCTGCCCCATAATCGGAAGCTGGCTGCGCCGTAGAATCTCCATAATTCCGGCGGGCGTGCAGGGAGCAAGTCCCGGCTGACCTGCCTGCAACCGGCCCGCGTTGACGGGATGGAAGCCATCCACATCCTTCTCCGGCAGCACGGCTTCGAGCAGGCGCTTGGTGTCGACGTGCTTCGGCAGCGGAAGCTGAATCAGAATGCCGTCGATCTCGGGGCGGGCGTTCAGATCGGCCACCAGCGCCAGCATCTCGTCGGTGGTGACGCTCTCGGGAGGGGTCAGCAGCTCGCTGTGTATCCCCAGTTCGGCACTGGTCTTCACCTTGCTGCGGACGTAAATCTCCGAAGCGGCAACGCTTCCAACCAGAACCACGGCCAGCCCAGGAACAATGCCCTTGGCGGCCAGTTCTTTTACCTCGGTTGCGACCTCGGCCTTAATCTCCGAGGCAATCGCAACCCCATCCAGCACACGCGAAAGAGTTTTCATCAGAACTCCATATTACCGCGAGCACCGGAGCGGAAGTTCCTTCGCATGTGCAGAATGCCGTAACGAGCTGTGAACCCGGCAAACCGTATTTGTGCATGAGAGTGCCGCTCCGTGTTAATCTCAATTCAACCCGGATGCCTTCAGCAGCCAACAAGCTCTACTACGGAGACAACCTCGAAGTTCTGCGCGGATCGGACGCCAACGGCCAGCCGAATATCCCGGCGAACTCCGTAGACCTCATCTATCTTGACCCGCCCTTCAACTCGCGTCAGGACTACAACGTGCTGTTTGCCGAAAAGGACGGCTCCCGCTCCGCCTCGCAGATCACCGCCTTCAAGGACTCCTGGGAGTGGAACGCAGAGGCCGCCCGCAGCTATTATGAGGTCGTCGAAAAGGGTGGAAGCGTCTCAGAAGCTCTACAGTCCTTCCGAACCATGCTTCGCGGATCGGACATGCTGGCCTATCTCGTCATGATGGCCGGACGCCTGATCGAGCTGAAGCGCGTGCTCAAAGACACAGGCTCCATCTATCTCCACTGTGACCCTACCGCCAGCCACTATCTCAAACTGCTCATGGATGGCGTATTCGGCCCGCAGATGTTCCGCACCGAGATCATTTGGAAGCGCAGCAGCGCCCACAGCGACGCCAAACAAGGCCGCAAACAGCACGGACGTATCCACGACGTGATTTTGTTCTATACGAATAGCGATAACTGGAAGTGGAACCAGATATACACAGAGTACGATTCCGAGTACCTGAATAAGTTTTACAGGCACGTTGAAGAGGACACGGGGCGCAAGTTCCGGCGTGACAATCTTACGGCAGCTCGGCCGGGCGGCGATACCAAATACGAATGGAGAGTCAAGAAACATCTGGGGGTTCGTGAACGCTGGCTCGCGGATCTAGACGACGAGTTTCAGCAGCCCCGTGAAGGATGGGAATACAAAAGCGTTCTCCCGTATACGGGCAGATACTGGGCCTACTCGAAGGCAAACATGAAGCAGTTTGCTATGGAAGGACGTTTGCTCCACACCTTCGACGGAAGGCCTGAGTTCAAGCGATTTCTTGACGAAATGCCAGGTGTGCCGCTTCAGGACGTCTGGACCGACATTCCGCCCATTGGCGCACAGGCTCAGGAGCGTCTCGGCTATCCCACGCAAAAGCCCGAAGCTCTGCTTGAACGCATCCTCCAGTCCAGCAGTAATGAAGGTGACCTCGTTCTTGATCCCTTCTGCGGCTGCGGAACCACCATCCAGGTTGCGCAGAAGCTCAATCGCCGCTGGATTGGCATTGACATAACGCATCTGGCCATCGGCCTCATCAAGACGCGCCTTGACGACTCTTTTGGCAGTGAGGTCCGCCAGACCTACCAGGTCATCGGCGAACCTACTGACGTTGCCGGGGCCGCTCAGCTTGCCGCCGAAAACAAGTTTCAGTTCCAGTACTGGGCGCTCGGCCTCTGCGGAGCGCGTCCTGCTGAAGGCGTCAAGAAAGGCGCTGACCGCGGCATCGATGGACGGCTCTACTTCCACGACGACAACTCCGGCAAGAGTAAGCAGATCATCTTCTCTGTCAAAGGCGGGCAGAATACTCACGTATCTGAGGTGCGCGACCTCATCGGCGTCCTCGACCGCGAGAAGGCCGAGATCGGTGTATACATCTCCATCGCCGAACCCACGCGGGCCATGCAGAAGGAGGCTGCCGAAGCCGGTTTCTACACCTCCGCCGACGGCTCGCGCTACCCGCGCCTGCAGCTTCTTACTATCGAGGGACTCATGAAGGGTATGGAACATCTCGAACGCCCGCGCCATGTCCGCGACGTCACCTTCAAGGCCGCTCCGCGTCATCGCGAGGCTCCCGCCGCTAACCTCTCCCTCAACCTCACAGCCGACGAATAGCCTCTCGCTGCGCCGGATATCCTTCCATACGATTTGCTCATCGTATAGCTGAGTCAGGCCCTGTCTACGAGAAACAAGGAGGAAGCCATGAAGCTGCTCGCCTCGCTCGTTACGTTAGGTTTGCTGGCATCGCCAGCGTTTGCCGAGACCAGAAGTTTTCAGAACGTCACCGTCATCGACCAGATGTGCTCCAGGAAGGCCGCCACCGATTTTGACGCCCACACGCGCGAGTGCGCGCTGGCCTGCGAGAAAAGCGGATTCGGAATCATCACCGCCGATGGGCAGTTTCTGAAGTTCGACGCGGAGGGCAATGCCAGAATCATCGAGCAACTGAAGGCATCAAAGAAGGTCGATCATCTGCGCGTCAATGTTACCGGAGACGTTGACGGCGACACGCTGAAGGTCACGTCGATTGAGCTTCAATAGAAGGGACTACTCATCCTCTTCGCTGTCTTCGGCAAGGTTGAGGTCGGTTGCCTTCATCTCGCCACCGCGCTCGACGAGGAGCTGAATCTTTCCTTCGGCGGCTTCAAGCTCTTTCTTGCAGGCCTCCGACAGCTTGACTCCCTTTTCAAAGAGGCGCACCGACTCCTCCAGCGGCAGTTCGCCGCGTTCCAGCCGCTCGACCACCGACTCCAGAGCCGCCAGGTTCTCTTCAAAACTTGCCATTCTCTGCCCTCCTCGCATCAAGCCAGTCCCAACACCTCAGCCGCCGCCATGTACTTTCCAAACGGAGCGCTTACCTGTACGCCCTGAACCATCGGCCTGGCTTCGGCCAGCATCTCCTGCGCAATCTTCACGCCCTCGGCGCGCGCCGCCTCGGGAGACGCGGCTGAGCCCATCCTTGCCATGATCTCATCCGGCATGCTCACGCGCAGGTCGTTCTTCATGAACTCTGCGTTGCGCAGGCTCGTCAGCGGCCATATGCCCGCGATCATGGGAATCCTGAACCCTTCGACCCGGCGCAGAAACTCTTCCAGCACGCGCAGATCAAAGACCGGCTGCGTGATCGCGAACTCCGCGCCCGCCTCGACCTTGTACGCGAAGCGGCGAACCTCGTGCTCAATATCGGGAACTCCGGGGTTCGCACCCACCGAGATGGTGAAGCCCGTCGATCCGCCGATGTAGTTTTTGCCCAGGTCCAGTCCATAGTTCAGGTTGCGCACCAGATTCACCAGTCCGATGGCGTCCACGTCGAAGACAGCCGTCGCATCGGGATAGTTGCCCAGCTTAGGCGGGTCTCCGGTCAGGCAGAGAATGTTCTTCAATCCGATAGAAGACGCTCCCAAAAGATCGCTCTGCATACCCAGCACGTTGCGGTCGCGGCAGGTGTAGTGCAAGACGGTCTCGATGCCGACGTGCTGCTGAATCTGCACGCAGAGGCTCTGATTGCTCATGCGCGCGCTGGCCCGCGGCGAGTCCGGCACATTGATCGCGTCCACGCCCAGACGATGCAGTTGCGTCGCTCCGTCTATTTCCTTCGAGCAATCGATCCCCTTCGGCGGAACGATCTCCACCATGCGCACAAACTCGCCGTGGGCAACCATGGCTCCGATCTTCGACCGCTGCTCCAGCGGCGCAGGCTCGACCTTGTGCGCCTCTTCCACCTCGACCCTGTGCTCCATCTGCCGCGCGCCAGTCTCCATCGCACCCATGGCGCGCAGAGCGCTGCGCATGGCCCGCGTGTACGCCGGAGTGGTTCCGCAGCACCCGCCTATGAACAGCGCTCCGGCCTTCACCAGCTTGCGCGTGAACTCCGCCATGTACTCCGGCGAGGTCAGATAGATCGTCCGTCCCTCGACCGCCCTGGGAATGCCCGCATTCGGCATGGCCACCAGCGGCAGCGTGGTCACGAGACGCATGCGCTCGATCACGCTGAGCACGGTCGCCGGACCCGCGCTGCAATTGCAGCCGATGGCGTCGGCTCCCAGCTCCGTCAGACGCTCGGTGGCATGCTCGGTAGAGGAGCCGTCCAGGCAGTTCCCCTCTTCATCGACGGTCATCATGACGATGACCGGAACCTCCGGCGCAACCTCGCGCGCGGCGCGGATCGCCTGCTCAGCCTCGGGCAGCGAGGTCATGGTCTCAATACAGAGCAGGTCGGCTCCCACGCCCGGTCCGCCCTCGGTCAGCACGGCGATCTGCTCGGCGAAGGCGGCCCGCGCCTCGTCGAGCCCCACCTTGCCCAGCGGCTCCAGACGCACGCCCAGCGGCCCGATGGCCGCAGCGACGTAAGCATCGGTCGCCTGCTTGTCGCGCATCTGCTCCACGCACTCGCGCGCCAGACGAATCCCGGCAAAATTGATCTCGCGCAGCTTGTCGCGCAGCCCGTAGTGCGCCAGGCGGTAGGCGTTGGCGCCAAAGGTGTTAGTCTCGATCACCTCGGCTCCGGCTTGCAGATACTCCTGATGAACCGCGCGCACCAGCTCGGGCTGCGACAGGTTCAGCTCGTCATAGCTGCGGTTGATAAAGACGCCGCGAGCATACAGCATCGTGCCCATGGCTCCATCGCACAGCACGGGACCACCGGTGAACAGCCGTCTCACCTTTGCCGCCGCAGTTGCTGTATTGGCCACTCCACCTATGGTTGCTCCGCCCATCGTCTTTATCTCCGGACTCTCTGGTTCATCTTAGGCCATACCGCGACAGCCTCCAAGCAGACCGGCGCCAAACCCTTGGAGCACGAATGATTTGTTATACTCTTACAAACCGGGTTTGGAGCTATTTCCGTTGAAGAATCGCCGTATGTTCTCCCGTTCCTTCGTGGCCAGCATCTGTGGTGGCGTCTTGATCGCCGCTGCGAGTCTTGCTCTGATCTCCTGCCACAACGGTCTTTATTACGCCTACAAATTTCCCGCTAACACCTTTGCCGGGCGGCCTGTTCCTCCCAGCAAACTGGCCAACCGGGTCATGGTCTCGTACACGACCGGTATCTCGGGCGGCCTGCAGATGCTCGATGGCCTGCGCGACCTGCGCATGAGGATCGATAACCTCGTTTTGTCATACCCAGTCGCCGGCTACAGCGCCAACAATCCCACCCGGATCTTCAACTTCCCGGAGCAGATTACCGGATTCGTCTTCTCCGCGAGCGACGGCACCGTGATCCAGATCGACTACGGGAAAGAAACCGGCAGCGGCATCGCGGCCTCCTTCAGCAAGTCCGCTGATGTAGCCATTCCGCCCGGGTTCAAGCACTTCTACGGAGCCAATCCGGATACCGGCCAGCTCGTGGTTATCGACAAGGCCGCCGGTAGAACCGTCGCGCTCAACATTCCTAACGTTTATAAGGTCTTCGTCAACCAGGGCGACACGGTGGTGCTGGCCATGGTTCGCAACTCCAATACGCTGTACCGGCTGGTCAATCTCAATGTCGATCCGGCCAACCCGCAGAGCGCCATTCCGGGCGCCATCGACTGCCAGCCGCAGATACTGCCGCAATGGTGCGCCGTTCCTGTTATAGATAACAATCCGACCACCTTCGACCGCCCCGTCGGAGCCTACTTCTCGCTCGACGGAAGCACGGCATACATTCTCAACTGCGGACCTGAGTGCGGCGGCGCAACTGCCGGTCTTACCGTCATTCCCCAGGCCCCGCTGAATATCTACAACAACGGCGACGACGCGGCAGCGCCGCTGGCGCCGGGGGGTAGCGAATTCGTTCCGGTGCCGGGAGGAGTCACCACAGCGCTGGCCGATGGCACCACCCTGTATCTTGCCGGACAGGCGTACGAGACGGACCCGTCGAACGCATCCGTGAGTTATTTCGCCGGACACCTCTCGACGATGGACCTGGCAAGCAATACGATCACGCATCAGTACGACATCGCCGACGGCTACCACAACAAACTGCTCTTCGCCGACGACAATACTCTCTGGATCGGGGGCACGGGATGCAACAACGGCAGACAGTTCCACGCGGGCCAGAACTATAACTGCCTGACGCGCTTCGACCTTGGAGCAAAGACCGCCTCCATCGTCCCCAACGTGGTTCCAGGATCTGTCCCCGTGCCCTTCCCCAACGCCAATCAGGATCCGTACTACTACGGCGACCTGACCGGCCTCTGCTGGGTTGAGAACCTGCACAAGGTGTACACCGCCTACGGCGGTCAGGTCCACGCCTTCAACACCGCCGACGGCTCCGAGATCGACAACCAGTACATCACCATCGGAGCCACCGCTCTCGACGTGGCTTACATGGACGCGACTACCAACGAAGCCAACTAAACTTTTTCTGTAAGGACGAAATACAAAACCCCTTCATCGAGTGATGAAGGGGTTTGTGTTTCAGGTGTCGATTCGTTGGAGTGTTCACTCCAATCCCACAGCCTTCGATTCGCCCGTTCTCGCCCATACCTGAACTGGAGTGTCCATTGGCGGGAAATCCTCCGGCCCAACCAGGACCACCTTATCTCCGCCGCTTCTCTTGGCGCGATAGAGCGCCAGATCGCTGTGGTCCACCAGAGCCTGCCACGCCAGTCCCGAGATCGACGACGATGCCACGCCCATGCTCGCACGCACGCGAACCATTTCACCCCGGTACTGGACCACCAGCTCTTCGATCTCCCGGCGCAGCCGCTCGGCTACGGTCATCGCCTCGCAGCCCGTGGTCTCCGGAAGCAGCACACAAAACTCGTCGCCGCCCATGCGCGCCACTGAATCCTGTCCGCGAACCGTCTGCTGCAACACCACTGCCACGGTCTGCAAAACCACGTCGCCGCAGGCGTGTCCGTTGGCGTCGTTGACGGCCTTCAGGCCGTCCAGGTCGATCATCAGCATGGCCACCTCGCGCCCGGAGCGGCGGGCACGCTGCATCTCCTGCGTGACCACCCGCTTCAGCGCCCAGCGGTTCAGCAGTCCGGTCAGCTCGTCCACCTGCGCCCGCCACTGGAGTTCTACCCTCAGCTTCGCCATCGAACGCGCCATGAAGCCAAAGGTCACCGCAGCGCCGGACAGCAGACAGGCGGCCCCATACAGCAGGAACAGATACACATGGTTGATCTGTAGCGTCCCGGTATCCGACATGATTCCCGTGCCCCATCTAAAGTTGCGAGGTGCAGGCGCACCTCCGAGAGCCGTATCGCGGGGCCCGATTTAGCCCGTGTTTTTTATCTACTCAGGAACCGAATCGAGAAACCAGCGGCGCAAGCGCTCAGCGCTCAAGACACACAGGTACAGGACAGGCGTGCAGAACTCCAATATGCGATTAGATTCAAAAACCGCACTCTCCGTTTGCATCGGCCCATAACAATACGCAGATGACCGGGTGCCCCATCCTTCGTCCGCCAATGTGACCGGAGGATATCCTGTTCCGTTCAGGCGGACGAAGGGTGAGAATGTATACGGCCCGACTCACCACTGTTCCGGAAGGAAAAGACGCCTGATTGAGCATCTTACTTTCCCACCCTTCGTCCGAAAAGAAAGCATAGGATACCCGCTCATGTATCGGCGGACGAAGGATGGGGCACCTGAACTATCGTGCTACCGGTCTTTTCTCAGCCTTGCCAGATCGCGCAGATACTCTTTCAACGGACGCGCCGGCCTGCCCCAGAACACCTCGCCGCGGCCATGCATCTTCTTACCGCTGAGCACGCCTGCGCCGCCGCCCAGAATCACGCCTTCGCCTACGGTCGCATGCTCGCCGATCCCCACCTGGCCGCCCAGAACCGCGCCGTCCTCGACCACGCTCGACCCGGAGATTCCCGTCTGCGCCGCGATCACCACGTTCCTGCCGATGACGCAGTTATGAGCGATATGCACCATGTTATCGAGCTTGGTTCCGCGCCCGATTCGCGTCTCTCCCAGCGCTCCCCGGTCGATGGTCGAGTTGGCTCCGATCTCCACATCGTCTTCGACCACCAGCGTGCCCTGCTGCGGAAACAGAACGTACTCGCCGGTCTCGGGATTTCGCGCATAACCGAACCCTGTACCCCCAAGCACCACCCCGGCCTGAGCCGCCACGCGGTCGCCGAGCACGGCTCCCGGGTAGATCGTCACGTTTGCGACGAGGTTGCAGTCGCGACCCAGCCGGACGCCTTCGCCAAGCACGCATCCCGGCCCGACGCAGCTCCCGTCGCCAATCTCCACACCCTCGCCGATCACCGCCGTCGGGTGCACGCCTGCTGAAAATCCCTTGCCCGCCAGACGTTTCCCAACCACCGCAAAGCTATATCGAGCATCGGCAACCCACAACACGCGCGAGTCCTTTGTCTGAGCTTCGAGCTTACGACTGGCCAGAATCACTCCCGCCTGACTCGCCAACGCATCGGCCAGCGAACGCGCATCCATCGCAAAGACAACCGCGTCCGCGCCCGCTCCCTGAAGACCCGAGACCCGCGTGATCACTACAGGAGCCGCATCTTTGCACTCCGCGTTAACCCAGCTCGCTACCTCTCGCATCGTCGCCATCAGTAGATTCCCTCTTCGCCCGGAGGCCTGGTCTTCCAGCGCCGGTGCATCCATAGCCACTGGTCCGGATAGCGCCGCACATAAGACTCGATCACCGCCGTAAACGCCGCCGTGTTAGCGATGGCGTCGCACGCGGCATCGCCCGTATCGACGGCCTCGATCTGCTCGCCGAAGCGCAGCACATATTTCTTTTCCGGCTCCTCCCACAACAGAAAGCCCGGCACCACGGCGGCTCCGGTCTTGGCCGCGACGCGCGCCATTCCGGAGGCGGTACACGCCATCACGCCAAAGTAAGGCACGAACACTCCCTGCGGCGGAGTCATGTTCGTGTCCATCAGAAAGCCCACGGTCTCGCCCGCGCGCATCGCTGCAATCAGGCCCCGCGCGAAGTCGTCCTTGTGAATGACCCGGTTGCCGTGCATGCAGCGAATCCCGTTCACGAGCCGGTCCACCAGCGGATTATCCAGCCGCCGGATCACCATCGACATGGGATAGCCCATCAGTGAATGATAGAAGCTCGACAACTCCCACGCGCCCAGATGGCCGGTGAGCACAAGCACTCCCTTGCCGCGGTCGCGCGCCCGCAGATAGTTTTCGAGTCCCTCGTAGCGGATCAGCCTGCTCGCCCGCTCTGCCGAGTAGCCGCGCATCAGGCAGAACTCGGCCAGCATCCAGCCCAGATTCCGGTACAGAAGCCATAGAATGCGCCTGCGCTCCAAGGTTGTCTTCTCCGGAAACGCAAGCTGAAGATTCCTGAGGCCGACCCGCCGCAGCCTTCCCAACGCATGATAGGCCAGCCATCCAACCGCAGCGCCCGCGCAGCGAGCCAGCGCGCGCGGCAAAATGCCGATCCCGTGGACAAGCAGCCACACCAGCGCAAACTCCGCTCGCGCCTGGAGGGTGACCCGCTCCCTGGGAACTACACTCTGGATGACTTTGTTCAAGTCTTTAGTGTAGTGTTTCTCAAATAGATTTACAGTGGGTGCCCCATTCATGCCGCAGTCTTATCGCAGCATGAGTGGGATGAACCGGTAAGTGTCCCACTCATGCGCAAAAAACGCGCATGAGTGGGACACCCGGGGCCTGCGTGTGTCTGCAAAGGTCGACGAGCTATCTCTTGAAGTTATAGACGACGCCAAATCCAATCCGCACGCTACTGCCACCTGAATACATAAAGTCAAACTTCGGCACGCGGAGATAAAGGTTCGGTTTGATCTTGTAGTTCAAGCCAACTCCGGAGCCAAAGGCGAAATTAGTGCTCCCTCCACCACCGTTTGGATTACCGCCTACCGCTAAACCACCACCGCCCGCGGAAGTATGCCCCACTCCCCATAACACATCCCAGATGAATTCATACTTCGGCTGCCTGTACTGGAAACGAGTTCCCACAGTAATCGTCATCGGTGTAACTCCTGACCCATGAGAGATTCCGAGATCAACCACGCCGCCTAAATATCCCTTAAATATGGGTTGCCCGTGATAAAAAATAGGAAAGCCAACGTCCGCTCCCCCGCCCTTGAACCACGTGCCTCCCCCATGCGACAGCTGAAACGTCCCGCCGAGTTGCGCCTTGGGGAGATCCGCCGCAGGAACCGAACCATTCGTGTAAGTTTCATGCGTGGATGCTTTATGCGTGGTAGTTTTATGCGCGGTAGCTTTATGCGTGGAAGTCTTATGTTTCGTCTGCGCCAAGGCAACCGTGCTCAGGCAGGTCAACACGATAAGTGCCAATATACATTTTTTCATTGGAAATCCCTTTCTCTGGTTGCGTCTGCCGGATCACAGACTGGCCTCTTCAAACAGCCGTTCCAGCCATCGGCTCTGATGTTCCGGGAGCGGCTCCGTTGAGCTAAGAAGAAATTTTTTCTTCTACCTGTTAATCCGTATTTCGCAGACATTTAACGCCACAAAAAATAAAGATTTTTGCAGTTGTTTTTGAAAAAGGTTATGCCGGGAGTCTTCAGGAGGGTGATTTTATTGTATTTACAATGAAGAACCCCGCCTAGGCGGCGGGGTTCAGATTCATCGGCTCGAATGAGTTTTGTGTCTTATTATTTTTTCTCAGCTTTAGAGCCTGATTCATCCCGGGCTTTCACAAAGTTCTCCGCCACCGAGCGCACGAAGGGCTGCGCCTCCTCCGGAGTCGGCTGGTTTCCCTTCAAAATCGTCTCGAACGGGATGTTGTTGCCGTACAGCGCCATGGTATCGGCCTGGTTCTGCGAGAGCACCGAGCCATCCAGGCTGATGCCGCCAAAGATTCCCTTGCTGCGCGAGTAGGTCAGAAACTCGGCATTCATCTTCCAGTCGGTTCCGGCAGCGGCGGTGCGGCCAACCGGTCCGGCGGCGGCGCTGGCGTCAGCGCCGATTTTGAACTTGTTCTTAAGCATGTCCTGCAAGCCGCGGTCGTTCATGGCCAGCAGGATCAGGTCAGTAGCCTGGCCGCCAATCTGGAAGCCGAAGCTGCCGCCGCTCAGTTGCACCATCACCGGAGCGCTCCAGCCGCGCGGCGTGCGGCAGGTGGCGGCGCCCTGTCCATACTGCCCTCCGACAACGAAGGCTGCCTTCTTATAGCTGGGAATGACCACGACGCAGGAGGAGCCCGCAAGAATGCTCGCCGGAATCCCCTTGTCCGGAGCCGACATGATCTCGGTAAGAACCGTGCTTGCAGCGTTCAGGCGTTCCAGTATCTTGGCCTTGTCCTTGTCCTGCTGCGCTGATGCATTCAGGGAACAGGCCAGCATGGCCAGTCCGCTCGCGTAGACCGATATCGTTTTCATTTTCATTAGTTTATCTCTCTCGTCTCAAATGGCTGTTGGTTAGTCAGTTTAGGATTCAGCAGCGGCAACGTTCTCCGTGCTTTTAAGGATAAAAGTGACGAACCCGCTTGTCACCACTAATGTTTTACACCATCTTGTTTACTCTAAAAACAAAAGCGGGATTATAGAGATAGCGCCTGACGGGCGTCAGGACATCCTCTCTATAACCCCTTTCCCAGGCATCAATGTCTTATAGATGCGCAACATTTACTCTGACCGACTTTGCGACAATGCACAATAGTACGAAAGTCTATAGACCTTTGTGCAAAAGACACCCCAAAAATAGTTACTTATCCGTGGCAAAGCTCGTCGTCACCAGATTCAGCCTGACCGCCTCCATCACCAGAGCGATGCGGTTATCGACCCCCATCTTCCGCATCAGCCTGCCGACGTGGGCCTTGACTGTCTTTTGCTCCACTCCCAGCCTGGCTGCGATCCCGCGGTTGGGTTGTCCGCTGGCCAGCAGGTTGAGCACCTGAAACTCGCGCTCGGTGAGCCGGGGCGGAGTAAGCGGTCTGGCGTTGGGGGTTTCCAGCAGCAGCGCCAGCACCTTGCGCGGAGCCCAGATCGACCCGTCCAGAACGCAGGCAACCGCCATGCGGACCTCAGCCTCGGTCGCCGTGTGCGTCAGGTAGCCCCGGGCTCCGGAGCCGATCACCCTGCGGATGAACTCGTTGTCCTCGTCCACGCCGATGACGATCACGCGGGTCTGCGGCTTCAGCCGGTGGATGGTCGCCAGCATCTCGAAGATAGAATCGATGCCGGAGGCGTCGATGAGAATCGCGTCGAAGTCCGCGATACTGCGCGCGTCCAGCCCCGAGAGAGGCACAGCCTCTGCCTGATAGCCCTCGGAGACGATTGTCTGCAATCCGAGAAGACGCAGAGGATCACTATCCACCAGCCCAAGCCGCTGCGGAGACGTACTCTTTTTCATAGAGCAAGCCAAGCCTTCTTCGCATATTCGGCACAGACGCTGGGACAGGTGTGGAAGTTGTGGAAATCTTGCGGATAAAGGAACCCTTACAGCTTCGGCAGTACAATCCCCTGCTGTTTCTGGTACTTCCCTTTCCGGTCGGCGTAGCTGGTTTCGCACGGCTCGTCAGACTGGAAGAACAGAATCTGGCAGAGCCCTTCGTTGGCGTAAATACGGGCCGGCAGCGGGGTCGTATTAGAGATTTCGAGCGTAACGAACCCTTCCCACTCCGGCTCGAACGGCGTCACATTCACGATGATTCCGCAACGCGCATAGGTTGACTTGCCCACGCAGATCGTCAGCACGTCGCGGGGAATTTTGAAGTATTCGACCGAGCGGGCCAGCGCAAACGAGTTGGGCGGAATAATCACGCTTTCGGCGGTGACGCTGACGAAGGAGCGCTCATCAAACCCCTTGGGATCAATAATCGCACTGTTGACGTTGGTAAAAATCTTGAACTCGTCAGAGACCCGGAGGTCGTATCCATACGAAGACAGGCCATAGGAGATCACTCCGTCGCGGACCTGTTTTTCGCTGAACGGCTCGATCATGTTGTGCTTGATTGCCTGCTGGCGTATCCAGCGGTCGCTCTTAATTGCCAACCGTTTAGTCTCCTTTTGCGAACAATTTTCCGCTCCCGGTAAGGCGATTCTGGCAGAATTCGGGGCGCGGTGGAGCGTTCTAGATCATTGTCTCATTAGATTCTTGATCTTGGCAGCATTTCACCGTTGACAATCTCGCTTCAAGTTTCTAGTATCCGATACTAAGAAGGTCTGCTAAACGTTATTTTTCCAAAATTTACAGCCCAAGGACGGCTCGCCCAGAATGATAAAGCAGGATCTCATACAGAGGGTTGTTGAGCGTACCGGTCTACCGAGAACAAAAGCAGAGGCTGCGGTAGATGCGATCTTCGAGAGCATGAAGCACTCG
>Ga0123357_10006928_pt1 | contig 13922 bp, 6 predicted proteins | sample TergutEmb28metaG_FD_89873 | JGI IMG/M metagenome (GOLD analysis project Ga0123357, IMG submission 89873) | Embiratermes neotenicus P4 segment gut microbial communities from Petit-Saut dam, French Guiana - Emb289 P4 | ecosystem: Host-associated > Arthropoda: Insects > Digestive system > Gut ... | reverse complement strand
GCACCGCTAACCTCTAAATGTTGCATTTTATATATTTATTCAACAAATATAGGTACTGAATATTTTAAACATGGTATATACTCTCCGTTTTTTCCTCTTCAAAATGCAGTTTGTTTCATAAATGTAACTTATTTGGCTCCTGTATTATTCACATTTTATATACAGGGTGTGCTAAAATTAAAAAAAATAATTACGGCGCCAAAAGGTTAATCTGCTGGTTCACAGTAGTAGTGCAGGCATTAAAGGTTTTACGTTAAAATATAGATACCTTTACATTACACTTAGGTAGTGCAGTTCTAACACACTCTTAATCAAGAGGCTAAATGTGTTGTGTTCTATTATGTTAATGGATCTGGAGCTGTAACATTAATGGATAGATTCCATGTCAGTTGTTTGTAATCTGCATCTTTCTAAGTAGGCTCGCCTCAGGTACAAAAGAATAATTTCATTTTTTATTTTTGTGGCACTCAGTGCAGATGGTGTAGAGCACCAGATATGGCAATATGAGCATTGCTGATGAAGACAAAAAATATTTCTCATTTCAGTTTTGTCAATTTTATTTTTATATTCTGTTATTTTGTCATCTCTAACTCTTGTAGCGCTCCCCAAGTACTCCCACTCCGTCACGTCCACACACTCCACAGACACCACAGTACTGTGCTGCACCACCGGGACCTGCAGCTGTCATGCCTGCTACAGCGATGGTTATGCCAACTTACGTTGTTACGGCAACTAATCAACCCGCTGCATTTACTCCACAAAATCAAAACAACCGATTCCGTAAAGGTAAGTACCAGCTGTACACATTCCCTGATGAAATTTGTCACTTCGGAAGAATTGGTGTGGGAGTTACTGGCAAAGATTTGAGAAGCAAATTTGTTGCAGTGCAAATGCCCATGCCTCATCGTCCAGACATTGCATCCCAGATGCAGGTGGCAGCAGCTACAGGTCAGCCATTGTTGGCCCCTGCCCCTATACCTGCCCAGTTTGCACTGCCATATCCACATCAAGGTCACCTGCCACATCAGACACAATATCAACATGTGAGTATTGTCCATAAGCTGCTTGCAGAATGAGCAGTATCAGAGATTTGTTCTGTAACCCTCTGGCACCAGAAATAAATGCCTGGCATGATGTGGTGCAGCCTAGAGGCTTCATAATAAAGGTCATGATAGGCTGTCAGCTGCACCCAGTATTTGGCATTTGAGCATCACATGGTGTGACATTTAGTCCTGATGTTAGGCGCCAAGGAGTTAATTAAAAGTCAGAATAGTATATGCAATGATGTCCCCGTTTAGTTGCCCCGCATTTAATGAAATCCCATATTTAGTCACTGTATAATGTCCTCCCAGATGAAGCCTCTTGTAAGCAGGGTATTATTTTCCTGTATGTAGTGAACGTGTATTTAGTAAATAAATCTGCCTTTGATGTAAGATGTTTTGGACATTGCAGAGTTTGTACCTCACCTTAGTGGACTAATGGTTGAAGCAGTAATTGTTACTGATGTTTTCTTAGTGCTAGAAATTATTACTGAAAAACTGTAACTTTTATAATATAATTTATAATGTACTATAATTTTTGGCCAGTAACCACAAATACAGAAAGTGCATCAGAACTGTGCTTTGTGTGGCCACAAAGATGCCTTAATTTTTGACCAAAATTCTGTCAGTGTTTCGTTTGTCATTAATTATCAGTTATGTAACTGAAGGGAGGGTTTCTTTCTTTCATTGTTTATTTCATGTTTCATTGGTTTGGAAGTTAGTTCAGTATTAACCTTTTGGCGCCGAAGACGACTATAGTGGTCCTACCGCACCGCTAACCTCTTAATGTTGCATTTTATATATTTATTCAACAAATATAGGCACTGAATATTTTAAACATGGTATATACTCTCCGTTTTTTTCCTCTTCAAATTGCAGTTAGTTTCATAATTCTAACGTATTTGGTTCCTGTTTTATTCACATTTTATATACAGGATGTGCTAAAATTTAAAAATATAATTCTGGCGCCAAAAGGTTAATGATCATGTAGTTGTATTTATTTCTGTAGAAACATGTTCTCTTAACTACATGTTTTACATTAATTGAATATAAGTAAGTCTTATAAGAAAATGAACGCCTGTCCTGATGCAATTGTGTGTAATTCCCATTTAATGAAACCTCATTTTAGTGTAAAAAAGTCCATTCCCTGGTGATTCATGATACAGGGATTCCTGTATATTGGCATCCCATTGTTGCACAGGAGTTAGTGTGTTTGATCCCCAGATTTGGTTACTTCTTTCATTGCTTTCAGGAGTACCTGTTGTATGTATACATAATAAGCTACATCTGCATTGATTACATCCACTTGTGACAAATAGAAATGTGTATTCTTAAGTTAGTATCATGTAGCTACATTTATAAGAAAATAATGTTTTTGTGGTCAGTACTAATTAATTTAACCTTTACGTGTATGTTGTCTAGTTAGTCAAAGTGTAAGGTTATGTTGTTGCATATTATGCTGGGAACGTACTGTAACTTCTGTTTTCCCATGTAGGTGGTTCGTATGGTACAGCAGGGAGCAGGTATGGTTCCTATAGGTGCTGTACCAACATCAATGAGTTATCACCATGAATCACCCGGACCGCAGCCTCCACCAGGTCCTCATCAACTTCAGTACATATCCCCTGCCCCACCAGCAGCAATGGGGCCACCACATCATGCCCACCCACATCATCCTCATCCACACCACCATGGACACCCTCCTCCACCATCTCAGCAGGGTCCACCTCCAGGTGGTCCATCACCGGCACAAGGGGCCACCCCCAATCCACCAGGCCCTCCACACACTCCTGTAGGTGCACCTAATAATGCGCCTGCAGCGGGTGGAGGTGCCTACCATCACCATCCACAGTCCCCAGCTGGGGCACCACCAGCTACATACCAACAACCTCCTCCAGGTCCACCACAAGGGCATCCTCCTAGTGGACCCCATACATACTCTATAATGTGCCCAGTGCTGCCACCAGGTGCACATACACCACACCATCCACTGATGCAGCCAGCCAGCATGCAGCAAGCCGCGGTGCAGTATATTCATCACCAGCACCAAGGTAATGTTAGGACCATAACCAGGTGAAATACTTTTCTGTGTAGATTTCTGCCATAACATCTAAGACATTGTTCATACCTCACTGAAGGACTTCATGTTGTAGTCAGGTTTGTAGAACTCCTTGTAGTTAGGAGAGCCGAGATTTGAGTCTTGGCCCAGAGGCTGAATATACTGGTAGGATTTTATGGGTTTCTCTGTTCCTTCAGGCAGATGTTGCAATAGTACCTCCAATTTAGACTGGGACTCATTCCTTCATCGTATCTTTTCATTCTTCCTCAATCATCATAATTTCAGTGCTATATAACCTGAACCATAGTAATAAACCAGAAATAAGTAAACTTTACTGAAGGACATATGTAAATTTAACAAAGTAATGAACTTCAAAAAATTTGCTTTAAGAATTTTTTTACAAGAGAGTCCTCCATGAAAAAAAAAAAATGAATGTCTTCAACCATGTTGGCTTGGAGATCAGTAATAATGTTTTCTGTATAAATATTTACTTGTATGCAGGGCAAGGTTTTTTTCCATAAATTTGGTGCTTAAGTATGTGAGGTCATCTTAAATTTGTGTATGAAGTACTGAATCGGACTGCGCCAAATGGGATTGCTCTGAACCAGACCATGCAGAGCCAAACCACGACCTGCATCGTCAAATTGTCACGTGTCAACAGAAGAGAGTAGACAGCAACAGTAATGTTTAATTTTAACAAAAAAATTCACAGCTGTATTTCTGTCTTTAGGCGAAGAGGCACCTAACCTGGTGGATGGGCTGTTTTCAGTCCCAGATCACCATAGAAACAGTAAACTTGTTAAGATACGCATCTGAGAACAGATCTAGTCCAAGGGTAGTAATAGGAAAATGGCTATTGAAAAATTAAAAACTTACTACGAGTCTCACAAATAAAGCTGGACCAATCCAAAAAAGAACCATGAACCCCTATTGATCAGACCACAGACACAAATATGGAGTTAAAATTCCTAACACCATCTGTGGAGAAAACTGAACTTCTTAATGGTTACAGTAAGTTCGTACACAAAAAAATGTAATTATATTATTTAGTTGGTGTGGATCATAATGGCATGGCAGTGTATTGCACCAGATGTTTTAATAAGTGTTGTATAACCAGTGCTGTGGATGGGATTGATGATGATACTTTCTACAGGTGCGCTGATAAGTCCTTAGCCCGACCCTGGAAGGAAACAAGCTACAGCGACCAAGACTTACAACACCATACCAAGACTTGTGGTGTACAAACAACAGCAATATATTCCTGTTTGTACACCATAAGTCTTGGTATAGTGTTGTAAATCTTGGTCGCTGTAGCTTGTTTCCTTCCAGGGTCAGGCAAAGACTTATCAGCACCCTTGTAGAATGATAGTAAGGAGGATGGGAATGTTAGGAGTGAGTTTGGGGTAGATGAAGGCACTGACGGGACACTGATTGGTAAAGGTAGATAGAATGTGACATGCTTTGTGTATGAAATTAAGAGTAAAGTATTTGTTCTGCGCAGATGTTTTATGTTTGGGGAGTCATCTTAGATTGGGATAAGTGCATTTTGCATTGGCATATGTGTTTTATTTGGGGGGGTTGTCTTAACTTAGAGTTGTCCTGCACTCAGGTAAATTTCGTATATTTTGTTCATTATATTACGTATGCAATGCTTAATTCTCATCCAGTGAATGCTCCAGGGATGAAAGAGAAACATGATGAGAATTCTTTTCTGGTATGTGAGGCTTGTCAATGGGTGATTGGATCCTGATGTTCCCTCGTAACATTTGGATCCAATTACCCTTTGATGGAGCATCATGTCCCAAAACAACAGATTCCTCAGGTGCACTGTTGCAGAAACATCCAAACTTCCACATTCTGTGTTTATGGGATGGTTGTATTGTCATTCTTCTTCTTCTTCTTCTTCTTCTCAAGCACTACAGTCCTTTGTGGACCTTGGCTTCCATTACAGTATTCCTCTGTTTCGGACAGTCCCAGACCATTGACAGCCAATTTTTTACTCACATATGTAAATTCTCTTCGATCTCATCCTTCTCTCTCTTTACATAGCCTTCCTCTTTTCCTTGTTCCCTCCATTGTAGCTGTTGCCATGTGTTTTGGCATTCATTGGTTTTGCATTCTTTCAGCTTGACCGTACAAGTTTTATGTGACTCATACCATGCTGCGTATTATTACAATCAATATATCAACCAACAAGTTCACTTAATAAAATGCAATTTCATGGCAACAATCAAACTCCTACATGTTTCAGCATTGGGGTGCCGTCCTCAAGGAGTCCTCTAAAACAATGGAATACAAGTCAAACATCCTAATATGGGTATTGCATCACCGTTACTGGAATGATTAAAATATTAAAATTGTAAAACACTTAAAGTTGACAAGCACAAAATTACAGAATTGTGATATTAAAACTGTGTGATCGCTGTCGCTTTTATTCCCTTGTTCTTGATGTCTCCCTGAGGATGGCACCCCAGTGCCAAATTTGTAGGGGTTTGATACTTGTCATGAATTGCATTTTAAGCACATTTGTTGGTTGATAAGTTGATTTACCATGCCATTTACTTAGAGGGATTTTATAAATTTTAACAATATCTGGCGCTTGCAATATGTCCTTGGTCTCCATGTTTGTTCATTTCAACATTATTCTTCTTTTACAAGTCCATATACTTTCCTTACAGTCTTCTTTTTAAATATTCTGAGTGCATTTGTTTCGTTTGTGGTTGTTGCCCAGGCTTCCGAACAATAAGTCAGTGTGGGCCAATTTAGGGTTTTATATAGTTTTAATTTAGTGTTTCAAGACAGGAGTTTTGACCTTAAGAGTGTACTGTGTGCTAAGTAGTATGCATGTATTGGCATGAATGATGTAATTTTTTTGTTTCAGTGGGCAGCACCCAGCCACATATTCCAATGATTCTGCCTCACAACCAGTGATGAGAGAGCACCTATAATTAGCAAGAAAACATCTAAATAATAATTAATAATTATAAACCACATACATTAAAGCAGTAAAACAGAAGTTAAAAGCATACCCCCAAACAGTGCACATGGCAGTAAAGGAATAACCATTTTGCTGGGAAGGCAGATGGTCAGAGATTATTAGCTACTGATATAATAAAGATGGGATTGTTATTGTTGTGAATGTTGGCCCATTAGTTGGGACTTTATGTGGGAGAGATATGTGATGGAATGAGATCATACCAGTTGGTATAAGGTGAGATGAAATGTAAGTTTTTTATTAGGAGGATGTTTACATCAGCATCGCCACGGAGAAACTTGACCTGTTCATATTACAAATTTATCATTTCAACTCCCATTTACTTCTGGTTCAAGTCTCTTATGGACAGCCTTTTATCACTTACCAGCATTGTTAGTAGTTTTCCCTGTACCTGCCTCTCACTAAAACAAAACAGAAAGAATGTTGTGACTGCATAGTGTTCTTAGTATTAAAATATGTGATAGGTTGTGGAAGTGTTCAGATCATCTGTGGTTCCTAGAACTCTTTTGTAAGCTGAGTGTGCCGAGGCTTTCACTCACAGGGTGACAGACAATGGACACCAGTTCTTGATATTTGACTGTAGATGGCTAATGCAAGAAGTGTGGTGAGGTGTAGCATTTTTCATCCCACATTCCATCAGGCATTACCTTTATAGTACGCATAATGGAGTTCTACATACAACAGAGTACACTTGTGTTCATGACACTGCTTTTACCATGTATTTCATGGTATATGGCTTTATCTGGTGTTCTGGATTTCAGAATACTGAAATAAATAAGATTAAGAAACAGTTGTTTGTTAATCTTGGAGTGAGGAAATGTTTTCTTTATTTTTGTATTCAATGTGTTGGGAGAATCATAAAAAAATATGTGTTCCCATGTGTTACTTTCATTGGTCTCACTTCATGAAGTTGAACCAGTGAAAGGCTATGACTGTCGTTTGAGATATTACCTGTTCCTCACGAATGAAACAGAGGAGAATACATATAAAAATATATCCTTCAAAGATGACATTACAGTAGTGCAATAGAATGTGCCAGCATTTTTTCCCCCTCATTTTTATACAAGTTTTTCCAAAGTTTATAACGTGTCTTTCTTATATATCACTCTGTATTCAGACTGAGGATATTCGAGGGATGAGTCAACATTTAGTCTGCTGAAGCCACTTCTCGCTACCTGGTCATTGCAACTGTCTGTATACCTTGATTAGTTTTGCTGCATTGTTCTGATTCTGAGGGAATGACAGTATTATTATGTACATGTCTTACTGTGCACTGGAGTGTGTCATAACTCACAACATGATTCCCATTTTCTACACTGCAACATTGACAGCATGTAATTACTTTTGAGGAATATGTATAATTCATGCCACAAATGAGAAAAATATTAAAAATGAATGCATATTTTTTTCTGTTGTATGGTAAGTGTAATAGTGTCTCCTTTTTATTCTCAAAAGTGGGGAGTCTGTTTTTAGTGGTATTTTGAGGGGAATATATTTCCACACATGATCTTGTGTAATTGACAAACAGCATGTAAGTTGGCCTATTATATACATTGTGTTAGCTGGATATCGTAACATGGTTCAGTTATGAAAACACTCAAGTTCTTGGCTTGGTCTTATTTATTATCATTGATCATTGTCATACATGTAAGGTAAATTGTATTTCTGATAAATTTGGCAGCAAAATTTTAGTATTGATTGCAACATTCTTATATTAATTAATTAAATTTGTGGTTTAGTTAGAAAAGCATTACCAATATCTCTCCTATTCATGTCATTTATTATCAGTGATCATTGTCATACATGTAAGGTAAATTATATTTCTGATAAATTTGGCAGCAAAATTTTAGTATTGATTGAAACATTCTTGTATTAATTAATTAAATTTGTGGTTTAGTTAGAAAAGCATTACCAATATCTCTCCTATTCGTGTCATTTCTATACCCTCATTGCATTTCCTTATCTGCAAATGTGTTGCATTTATGGAAAGAAAATCAACAGAGATGCCCCTTTAGTTAGAAGGAAGCATAACGTCAGTTTTCCTTTTGACTGTCTTGTGTTTTCACCTGATTTATTCTTCCCATTTCTTATTCATTAAGTCTTTGTTTTAAAGTGATCATGTAAACAGTTCAGTCCTTCCCATCTGGGGGATCCCATGTTGTATGCAGTAAACATCTTCTTTAAGATTTTATGGTGATAGGACTGGTTTAATGGGAATCAGTATTGTTCGATGAAATGTGTTCTTGTGCTTTCAGTTGAAGAACTTGAGGTTTCCTGCTCTATGTGCCAACCTTGCAAACTGAGGTGGCTGAAATCCACTGGAGTTTTTATTTCCAGCATTTCTGGAGATTCCAGTCTTTGTGATATGTGTGTCATTCTTAACTAGTGCACATTTGCCTCACGTCTCTTGAACATTGCAGCAACACCATGGTATAACAGGTTGCAGTGCAATTTGTCCCACTGGCTGACCTTTGGTATGTGAGTGGTAATTATTAAGAATATTGCACTCTTCTGGGGTGTTATACTGTGTAGATTGGTATAATTAGTATACAAGTATGCACAGTGTATTATCACAGATGACTTCAGCCTTTGTCAACACTGTTGTGAAAACCTTAGATCTGACATATTTTGTAATTACTCTCATTACAGACAGTACGCAGTTATTTTAAAGTTTGTGTTTCCATGCATGACTAGTACAATTACAATTGAAAACCAACAAGATGCAACTATTTTGATTTATTTACGTTAATCAGCTCTGCATGTTTCAGGCGATGTTTTCCCCCCATCATCAGGAGCGTACAGCTTTTGGTAATGTCCACTGATGTTGCTGCCAGCAGCAACATCAGTGGAGCAACATCAGTGGACATTACCAGAATCTGTAGTTACAGTGATATGCTCCTGATGATGGGGGAAAACATCGCCCAAAACATGCAGAGCTGATTAAAGTAAATAAATCAAAATAGTTGCATCTTGTTGGTTATCAGTTGTAATAGTATGCAGTTACTGTGACACTGGGATATTGGCAGGTATTTTTTTTTTTTTATTTATTAAAATCAAACCTGCCTAAACAGAACCTGGACATAACAGAAATCTGTCTTCAACAGAGAAATTTTACAATTCCGAAAATCTGGAATCTTGATGATCCATACTTCAAGTAACAGTACTAAAAGGAAACTGTCTGCAAAGAAAAATAATTTTGGTCCCTTGCGATTCCATTATAGACAGATTTCCATGTATAATTAAATGTGTGGCTGAGAACAGCTGCACTATAACTGGATTTTCTTTAAAATTCCTGCTGAAGAAACCTTTTGATTTTGAAGTGGTGTTCACATGTAGATAAAGAGGGTAATATGTTGACAGTGAAACTGTTGGGTTTTAGGCACGTTTGCAAAGCAAACTGTAAAGTGACTGTGGTTTGTCATCTCTGTCTGTCCATCCATCCGCATGGAACAGTGTGACTCCCAATGATGAGATTTTTGTAAAATTTCACATTTGGGATTTTTTTTTATAAAATTTGTTGGTACATTGTGATTTTGGTTAAAATTGGATGAAAATTAGTCCCTTTACATGCAGCTCTACTTACATCCTGTATTGGACTTAATAACTGAAAGAGACCATGTGTGTGTGTGTGTGTGTGTGTGTGTGTGTGTGTGTTATGTGATGAGGTCAAAAACAGTTCATGGTCTAAACATGACAGTCCACCACAGCATTAAATATCTGTGTTAATGGCGTCAGTGTTTCAATATATTGCGTTTAATCAATTGTATATCTGACTAGGATTAGGAGAAATATGATCGTTTGAGTTGTGTGAAATTTGGAAGGTGACTTAACGGTGCTGAGAAGGGCGAACACATAACTTCCTAGATGAAGGCCTGTGGGGCTACAGTGAAACTGTTTAGACCGAGCAAGCTTTTGTGGATTTTGAATATGCTTTCAGGAAATAATATATAATCTGATGGTTTTCCTGGGAATGTGCCAGAAGTGTTGCTTCTGTCATTTCCCAACTTCTTAAAAATGTGAGCATTGAAACATTCAATCAAGACGTGGAATATCGTGTATACAAGCAAACAGTTAAGTCGCGGAGATTCGGTATATCTGTATCAGACGCTCTGAAATTAAGTTTTGTACCTAACAGTTGGGAAAATTTTGAATTAAGCTTCTCCAGTTTTTTTTTCAGAGTGAATTTGTACATGCACACTTATGAGTGCCTGGTTGTGTAAAATAGTCAACAAAATTATGTGGCATATTTTAATATGCAGAACAGTAATGGTAATACCATACAACGTGCTAATTACGGGGAAAACATTTTGATCATATGAAATTCCTGTGTCAGTCTCTTGCCATATATATGTATACATACATATATATATATATATATATATATTTGACGTTCAGGTGACCGTGCATCACGATAAATTCTTATAATAAAACCAACTAGATGCACTAATTTCTCAAATTTATTCTTGGAATAAAACTACATGTTTCGGACAGTTCCTCTGTCCATCGTCAGCAGTTTTTCACTGTACACACAGCAATGGTATATGTTGTACAGGTTTGCTGACAGCTTGCGGGCAGGATCAGGACAGAACCAGTTCCGTCCTGAACCTGCTTGCAAGCAAACCTGTACAACATATACCATTGCTGTGTGTACAGTGAAAAACTGCTGACGATGGACAGAGGAACTGTCTGAAACATGTAGTTTTATTCCAAGAATAAATTTGAGAAATTAGTGCATCTAGTTGGTTTTATTATAAGACTATATATATATATATATATATATATAGTACATTCTGTCATAAGATGCTAAATAGGAAATGGTTTATATTGTAAGCAGTGGCAGTAAATTTTTTTTTCTCCTGCCTTTCTTGGTTGCTTCAAACCACTATCAGTGACTTATTCTGGAGGGTTTTTTATTCTGTCATCAAAATCCAGAAAGAACATTATATTACTTGCATGGCTTTATGTTATGTACAACTGATGCAAAAAGAATGACATCTGCGAAGCGTTGGTCTGTGGTTGGCAGCATCAGGCAGTGTTCCTATTAATTGTAATGTTTTCTTACAGAAAAAGTCCAGGAAAGAAAAGTATTTACTATTGTCATTTCTGAGGTTTTCATAGCAGTGTGGTTGAGGTTACTGTTCTGGGATGTGGCACTGCATCACTGGGCTATTGGGCCTTTCCCTTCCTAGAAACTTTCATAGCCAAAATTCATTCCATTTTGTGTCATGTGTGTTAAGTTGTGATATTGAAAGTTTTACGTGAATGTGTGTTCAGGTATGCATAGATGAAACATGATATCCATTTGACTAGTCTTCAGCACCACCCTTAAATTGATGGCAAACTATCCAGAGATATTTATTGTTCATCATTGGGAATCGTGAGCAAACTGACACCAACACCTCTGGTTGGAAGATGAGATATTAAAGTAAACACACATGAATGTGACAGCATCTCTTTCTGAGATGCTGAGCCAAGCACCCACTCCTGTTCCTAATGTATATACCTATGTTAAATATTTTATAAGCTATTTATGTGGCATATACTTTGAACATTGCAATTGCCTTATTCTGCGAGGTGGTACAGCTTTATTTAGCTACAGATTTAAATTAAATGCACTTAAGAAAAAGTCATGATCATTGTCACAACATCGTTTGTCATGGCTGCTATAACTGCGGTGGCTACGGTTTTTATCATGTGGTACGCATACATATAATTGGGTCTTTTGGGATGCTATTCCATGTTGATCAGTAAATCGTTACCAATGTTTTGAAGTCAGTGAATTTATGAACAATGAACGTGCATAACTACAACTTCATTTGTTTCATTGGTTCCAGTATACATTACACTTATCCACATAATTGTGTTCTGGGTTGTTGTACCCAGGGCCGCCGAGAGCGGGCCGGGACCTGGGTGAAAAAAGTTTTTTCGGGCCCCCCTAGCAAGGGCAGACCAGCTAAAAATATTTACACTAAATCGGAGAGACTAGCTCTCAGTTGCAGAGTGACCTTGGCTGGGTCTGAAAGGGTTAATTTGTACAATCGGATAATTATACTACCGAGAAGTAGTACAATCAGATAATGATACTAAGTACAAAAACATAAGCAACATATTTCAGTCCCTGACGCTCTTCCTGGACCATTGGGCCCTAGTAATTTGTACTGTCTTCACCCCCGCCTTGTCGGCACTGATTAAGCCATTCAGTATGTTGTGCGGAATGCAATGCCTGCTTCTTCAGGGTGACTGAATTAATAGGTTTCAGGTGGATGCTCAAGTGAAGGGAAGGAAAATGTGTTAATTATATAGGAAGGTTGTATGGATTGTAACAAGTGAGAAGTATGGAGACGTAAGAGGTCATAGCTCTTGAATTGAACCAGTGAGAAATGAGACTTCGACCAGTTGCCCTTGTACTACTGTTTCCTTTTGTTTACCCTGAAGAAGGGGACTACAGGGTGTACTAAAACACTGGAACAACTGAAATATATGTCACAGCTGTACCAAAAAAGTTGTAGTTAAACATGAAAATCTGAGAATATAATCGTTGAACATGTAGGCATTGTTATTTTAAATTAATAGGAGCATATTTATGATTTTATTTATTGTGTTGCTAACAATCACAGAGTCATTAGCTGAGTATAATGTGCCATTATAAGAACCAGGCAAGACCATGGAGGTGTTGCTGGTGCAGTAGAATGAATATCAGTTATGGTACTACTTGGGCTTTTGTTTTTAAATTACAGTGTACAGTGTATAAATACAACTCACATTGTCAACATTGTACCAAATTTTTTGTTGTCACATTCAGATGTGTGCTACAACTACACATACTTAAAAACATATTTGGTTGTGTTGATTGTATGTGTCTTTAAGTATGTTTAGAGCATTCGTTGCAGAACAGTTTATAATTATTGATCAATGTTCTGTTTTGGTGATGATGCAGGTGGTGATGTGGGAGAACATATTTTGCTGTCATGAGGAAAGGCAGTCACAGAACTCAAAAATGCAAGTCGTTAGTGAAACATGAAAAATTAATCTCGCAATATGTGGTGCGTGTAAATTGTTACGTGTGCTACCAGGAGGTTTTATCGTTATTATAATTTTGTTTTTGAAGGTACGTGGAGTTGGAAATAAAAGAGTTAATATTGTGCAAATAGGACACAGTTTTTAGAAACACATACACTGTTGTGCTGGTTGCATTGACTTTGTAAAGGGATGTGAATGTCACACCTACCACGGGTCGTTTCAGTCTGCACTAGTAAACTGAGGAGCGTATGAATGCAATTTGGCTGTGTAAGTTTGGAGTGTATTTATTGTCAAGTTTGAAGCTTGGTCTCATGTTAGGCATTGATGCTAGTGAAGATGTCAGTTTCTTATTGGACTTACATTTGACAACTTACTGCCTTCCCACAAATAGGTGGTTCTAGTAACTTGCACACCGTTGGCAAGCCTGTTTCATGAAATCAGCATAGAACAGTGATTAGCTGATCATTGATATAGTGCTATACCACCCTTCAAAACAAACAGTTTGGATTGTGACCATGGGTCTGCCACAAGATGGTTGATCAAGGCACAGTTAGAGTAAATTTTATATTGAAGTGAAAGTAAATACAATAAATGATATGACCCATCATTGGTCTTCCTTCAGTATTTCCTCTTTTGTATTGGTTATTGTGTCTTGTTTGATTTCACCTTACCTTACAAATGTCTTTGAGATGTGAATGTGTTAAATTTTATCCCTTTCAGTTTCAGATTATGGCTTTTGGGTTTTTTTTTTTTTTTTTTTGGGTTAGGAATTAGATAATTGGAGGGAAAATGTTATGCAGGGCAATGG
>Ga0123357_10006927_pt1 | contig 13923 bp, 12 predicted proteins | sample TergutEmb28metaG_FD_89873 | JGI IMG/M metagenome (GOLD analysis project Ga0123357, IMG submission 89873) | Embiratermes neotenicus P4 segment gut microbial communities from Petit-Saut dam, French Guiana - Emb289 P4 | ecosystem: Host-associated > Arthropoda: Insects > Digestive system > Gut ... | reverse complement strand
TGTGGAGTAAATAGAAATTATAGTATAGCCTTTCTCTCTGTGGGAAAGGCTTTTTTTATATAGTAAAAACAGTAAATTAATTATTAAAATGCAAATTCAATTACGCAGTCATACCAGCACGAGTGGGCGCAAAATGGCGGGGGCACGCGCCCTCTGGAAAGCCGCCGGCATGAAAGAAAAACAGGTGGGCAAGCCCATTATTGCTGTAGTTAACTCATTTACACAATTTGTTCCCGGACATGTTCACCTGCATGAAATCGGTCAATTCGTTAAGACAGAGATAGAAAAGCTTGGTTGTTTCGCTGCCGAATTTAACACTATTGCGATTGACGATGGTATTGCTATGGGTCACGACGGAATGCTGTATTCCCTGCCTTCCCGCGATTTGATTGCCGACAGCGTGGAATACATGATACAGGCGCACAAAGCCGACGCAATGGTTTGCATCAGTAATTGCGATAAAATCACTCCGGGAATGTTGATGGCTGCCATGCGGTTGAATATTCCGACTGTTTTTGTATCGGGCGGACCGATGGAAGCCGGACGATTAGACGGACAAGGTCTTGATTTGATTGATGCTATGGTGCAAAGCGCCGATGAATCCGTTTCTGACGAGCAAGTTCGGAGAATTGAACAAAACGCTTGCCCTTCATGCGGTTCCTGTTCGGGAATGTTTACGGCTAATTCCATGAATTGCCTGAACGAAGCCATTGGACTTGCTTTGCCCGGCAATGGAACTTTAGTCGCCACCCACGCAAACCGGAAGAAAATGTTTAGCGACGCTGCACGGTTAATCGTTGAAAATGCAACCAAGTATTATGAAAAAGGCGACGAATCGGTATTGCCGAGAAACATCGCTACACGACCGGCTTTCCTCAACGCCATGGCGCTGGATATTGCGATGGGCGGTTCTACGAATACCGTCTTACATCTTTTGGCAATCGCTCAGGAAGCCGGAGTGGATTTCACGATGAAAGATATTGATGAACTTTCCCGTAAAACGCCTTGCCTGTGCAAAGTAGCGCCTAATACCCGTTCTTATTATGTTCAAGATGTACACAGAGCCGGCGGTATTTTAAGTATCCTCGGCGAATTGAACAAAGCCGGTTTAATTGACGCAAGCGCAAATAGGATAGAGGGTTCGACGCTGGCTTCTGCAATTACGAATTACGAATTACGAATTGCGAAAACTGTGCCGGAAGCGCCCTGTAATAAATTTAATCTTGTGATGGGTTCTCAGGAAAACTATTTCGACACTTGGGATTTGGACAGGGAGAATGGGTGTATTCGCAATATGGCTCATGCTTACAGCAAAGACGGCGGATTAGCTGTGCTGAAAGGTAATATTGCTTTAGACGGTTGCGTAGTGAAAACCGCCGGAGTGGACGAAAGTATTCTGAAATTTTCCGGTTCGGCTAAAGTGTTCAACTCGCAGGAAGCTGCCTGCGCAGGAATTTTGGGAGGAAAAGTCATTGCCGGCGATGTAGTTGTGATTATATATGAAGGACCTAAAGGCGGTCCCGGAATGCAGGAAATGCTGTATCCGACTTCGTATATCAAAGCGCGTCATTTGGGAAAAGAATGTGCCTTAATCACCGACGGACGGTTTTCCGGAGGAACATCAGGTTTGTCAATCGGACATATTTCACCGGAAGCGGCAGCAGGAGGAAACATCGGTTTGGTGCAAGATGGCGATATAATCGAAATTGATATTCCGGCTCGTAAAATTAATGTACTGCTTAGCGATGAAGAACTTGCTACCCGCCGACTTCTCGAAGAAGCTCGCGGAAAAGACGCATGGAAGCCGAAAGGACGGAATAGAAAGATTTCAAAAGCTTTGCAGGCTTATGCAAATCTGGTTAGCTCGGCTGATAAGGGGGCGGTGAGGGTGATTGAATAATTGAGAATTTGAAAAATATATAAACAATAATAAATTACAAAATGGAAAATGAAAATAGCGTAAATCCGCGTTCCATGCCCGGTTCGCAAGCGCTTATCGAATCGCTTCTTCATCATGGAGTTGACACAATATTTGGTTATCCGGGCGGACAAGCCATTCCTATTTACGACACTTTATATGACTACAAAGACCGGTTGAATCATATTCTTGTCCGTCACGAACAGGGCGCTACTCACGCCGCTCAAGGCTATGCCCGTGTTTCGGGGAAAGTCGGGGTGACGCTGGTAACCTCCGGTCCGGGTATGTCCAACACGGTTACGGGCATTGCCGACGCCATGATGGATAGCACCCCGATTGTGGTCATTGCAGGGCAAGTGCCGGCGGCTTTGCTGGGAACAGACGCTTTTCAGGAAGTGGACGTAATTGGCATCACACAGCCTATTACAAAATGGTCGTATCAGGTGCGAAGCTCCGATGAAATTGCATGGGCGGTTGCACGCGCTTTTTATATCGCATCGACCGGTCGTCCGGGTCCGGTGGTATTGGATATTACCAAAAATGCGCAAGTTGGAAAAACTGAATACCAACCGGTTACAATCAATCATATCCGCTCGTATATTCCGGCTCCGGAAATTAATCATGAAAAAATTGCAGAAGCGGCTCATTTGATAAACGCTTCCAAAAAGCCGCTGGCTTTAGCAGGTCAAGGAGTTATTTTGGGAAATGCCGAAAAAGAATTATTGGATTTTCTAAGGAAAGCCGATATTCCGGCAGCATCGACTATTTTGGGACTTTCCGCATTGCCTTCCGATGAACCTTTGAATGTTGGTATGCTTGGAATGCACGGCAATATAGCTCCTAATTTGAAAACCAACGAATGCGATGTTCTGATTGCTATCGGAATGCGCTTTGACGACCGCGTGACCGGCGATTTGAAAACTTATGCCAAACAGGCGAAAATTATCCATTTGGATATTGACACTGCTGAAATAAATAAGAATGTCAAAGTAGATATTCCTGTCTTGGGCGACGCAAAAGAAACTTTAGCGGCAATTACCAAGTTGTTGAAAGAAAATAAGCATACTGCATGGCGGGAAGAATTTAAACCGCATTGGGATAAAGAGATACAAACAGTCATTAATAAAGAGATATATCCGGAAAAAGGACAATTAACGATGGGAGAAGTAGTTAATAAAGTTTCCGAAGCGACCGGACACAAAGCGGTTTTAGTAACCGACGTAGGACAAAACCAGATGATGGGCGTCCGTTACTTCAAATACACTCAAACGCGAAGCGTAGTGACTTCCGGCGGATTGGGAACGATGGGATTCGGACTCCCGGCGGCTATCGGCGCAAAATTCGGCGCTCCTGACCGCACGGTTTGCCTGTTTGTTGGCGATGGCGGCTTGCAGATGACTATTCAGGAATTGGGAACCATCATGCAATCAAATGTTGATATTAAAATTATACTTTTGAATAATGAATATCTGGGAATGGTACGCCAATGGCAGGAGCTGTTTTACCATGAACGCTATTCCGAAACGGTGATGAAAAACCCTGATTTTATCCGTATTGCAGAAGCATATAATATAAAAGGACGTTTGGTAACAAAACGCGAAGAATTAGACGAAGCCATAAAGGAAATGCTGGCTACAAAAGGCGCTTATTTACTGGAAGCAAGAGTGATACAAAAAGGGAACGTATATCCGATGGTTCCGGCAGGAGCAAGCGTTACGCATATTTTACTGGGAGATGAATGAAGTTCAGTTACAGCCATCAAATATTATAATGAGCTGATTATAGTTATATTATTGCGAAGAATCGCAGACGTCAAATTTAGGAAAAATAGTATAACAATCCCAACATCTTTCTCCCAAAAACCGTTTGAATTTACTGTTGGTTTCAGAAATACTTTTTTTATGTTTTTTGGTGCAAAGTGAATATAATTACAATTTGAATAAAATGTCCAAAAAATGGGATATAGAAATTTTGTGTTATTCATTTGATTTTCAAACTATAAAGTTAACAAAAATATTTATGAAAAATATCAAACATATGAGATGCCACAAAGAGCTCAACTGCTTTTTGAATTTGGGATGCTGAAGTTACTGCAGTCGTTGTCTTTCCTCCATCCCGGAATGCAAGTTTTTATATCGGGATTCAGCACTGTTAAACAGATAGGTTAAAGAAAATATTAACATTTGTGTACCATTGTATGAATTGATCTTTTGGGTGATATTGGATATGTTGTATGTGTAATTTTCGGTATCTGTTTTAAAACAATCAACAAGCCGCAAACTTGCAGTCAGATTTTTTATAAATATTTCCTTTTGCAACCCTACCTGAATATTGCTGCTTGGTTCATACAAATATATGTTCTCGTTACCGCCGGAATAAAATGATGCATTGAGATACAGATTCAATTTATGAGGTAAAGAAATCGCATTATTAACTGACAAATAGTATTTTGGGCTTCTGAAATCATATATTTTATCAAAAATTTCCAATTTGGACATCGGAAAATTTATCCCGAAATCAGCAAAACAATGCCACTTTTTTACAGTAAAATTCCAATTTGCCTGTATAAACAAAGTTTCATATTTCGACAAATTGAAAGGTGCCGTCACTATGGCCGAAGTATTGCTGTATTGTGTTATTAATAGAGCAATTAAATCTTTTTTATAAGAATAGCCGCTCACAAAATATAATTTTTTACAGGTAAACGAAATGTCAATTTCGTGACTCATAGTCGGTTGTAAATATGGATTACCCGATACATATTCATAGGGTGAATTATATTCGGTAAATGCTCTGAGTTGATAATATTCGGGACGTGTAATGCCGCCTTTATACGTTAAATTCATATTTACGTTGTTGTCGGTAAAAGTGAGCGACAAGGAAGGGAAAAAAATACCCGCTTTTTGCGAAGCATTTGCCTGTTTCTCACTGTCAATAAAATAATTGTATTTCACGTTTTCGTAACGCAGTCCGCCCTCTATCACAAATTTCCGAGCAGGATATTGTATATTCGCAAAACTTGCAAACAACTGCTGACGCGACAAATTTTCGATTCCATCTACATATAAATCAGTATAATCGCTTGTGTATTGCTGAAAATAATCGGTATAAACATATTCGCTGCCCAATGTTATTTTCCCTTTATATATTGGGTGGTCGAAAGTTATTTTTCCCGAATACAAATTATAATGCAGCGCTGCTTCTGATCGGATATTACTTTGCTGGTTTTCAGTTATTTCATTGAATGTAAAATTTTTATCCATTGTTTGTTTTTCAAAATCCGCATTACAGTTTATTGTTAATTTTTTCCACCACAGTCCGTTGTAATAAGCGTTAGCATAATAAGCTGCATTGTTTTTTCTTGTATAATGATTATCAGCCTGATAATCGGAAAAATAGATAGAATTGATATATTGTTCATCTTTACGGTTTGCCGTTTGTTGTAATTTCGGAAGATTGATATATTCAAAACGTGCACCCAACGAACTGTTTGCGTCAAAAACCGTATTAAAGCCAAGCCAACCGCTTATGCTGTTTGTAAATTTTTTGGAAGTATTTTCCGACAGGAACCGGTAATTATCCAAAACTTCACCGGTAATTCCGGTTTCTGTTTGGCTGTTCATTTTTGTATTGATACTTTGTGATCTGATATTACCGAAAATATCCGTTTGATTTTTCCTGTAATTCAAATTTAATCGCAAATTGCCTGATAAATAATCGCCTGCAGCAAGCGCCGTATTACAAATACCACTTAGTCCGTCGCCCTGTTTATTTTTGAGAAAAATTTTGATTACCGCACTCGCTGAAGCATCATATTCCGCATTGGGCGACATTATCACTTCAATGTTTTTAATTTTTTGAATTAAGTTCGATTACCTTGTTTACATCTCTTTCTAACCGATTATTGATGTAAAAAATCGGTTTCCCTTTACCGAAAACTTGAATCTCGCCGTTTTTTGAATCTACAAAAGGCAAATATTGCAACATTTGAGACAGATTGCCAATATTGCTCAATACAGAACCTTCAATTTGAACATTTAACGTTGTACCTCGCATTTTAAATATTGGAGTAGTAGAGGTGATGTTTACAGCATCTAATTCTATTACCGACGGCTTTAGATTTATCATTAAAGGAAATTGCGTATAATTTGTAATTATCTGTTTATAAGTAAAATAACTCAAATTCTGCACTGTTAAAATAATACTGTCATTTATATCAATATTTTTAAATGCAAAGTATCCCGTACTGTCCGATACTGTCATATTGAACGGAACGGAGTCTTTAGCGGACAGCAGGATTATATTCGCATAGGAAACAACTTTCCCGGTTTCTTTATCCGTTATAATGCCCGCTATATTTTGGGCGTATAACTCCACGCAAATCAGAATGGCTGTTATTATAACAAAAATTTTCCTGATAGACATTTACTATTCCTTAATTTTACGGCAAAAATAGCATTTTTTCTACATATTTTCGTTACTTTGCAAAAATCATTAATCCAATCTCATATCATTAACTATTATGTCATTACCTTCAGTATCTAAATAATCAAATGCATCAGAAGCATCCCGCACAATATCAATATAAGCCTGAAATAATCGGAAGAAATATTTTTTTACATTTTCACAAGATTTTGATTTTCTATTATTATCATTAGGCCATGACATAAAACAAGTAGAACAAAACCTGTATGCCCAACAATTTTCGCAAAGTGATAGAGATTTTTCTGCATATTCATCAATAATATTAACAACTTTGTTAATATCATAGCCATCATCAATATTTCCAATAGTAAATGGACTATGAGTATTCATTCTTTCGCATGGAAAATATTGTCCGTCAGTTGCAACAAATATGCTTCTAAGTCCGGGAATACAAATGCCATTGGGCCAATAATAACCATATTCACTAATTCTATCCATTTCTCTGAAATAGATTTGCTTAAACCCGCGAATATAGTATTGATACGATATTTTCATACCGGAAAAAATCGCTTACAAATAGATACAATCGCTTATTATGAGATTCAATGAGAGGAGCTTCTCAAGAAGAACAGGAAGAAGCCAGACAGCAATCTCTTCCATACGGCGTTCCTGAAATCCTTTTTCAGTTTATCGTTTATTATATCCTTACAATTAGAAGTTCGTTTCAAGTGCAGACATAATTGCAAAGCCAAACAAAGATAAGTATAATTTCTGAGAAATCCAAATTTTTAACCTGATTTTTTATCCCGAACTCAGGTTATAATGAGCTGATTATAGTTATATTATTGCTAAGAATCGCAATTTGTCATTTCCAAACGATTCTGCTTCGGCAAACAGATTCTTCGCCTTTTTTCGTATCAATGATGTATTCGTTTTCCGACAGATTTTGCTTATAAAGTTTAAGTTTGTCGCCAAACATTCCTTCGGCAAGAAAAACTATTTCAAATTTATGGATAAATTTCTCTTTGAATATATCCAGATCAAATATGTTAATAGCGTGTTCAATATATTTTGCGCTATTCATGTGTTTGTTAATATCAATATCGCTGTACCGCACGGTATATCCCATTGCAGAATCAACACCTTCCACCGGAGGAATTTTGCTCATCTTTTCAATTGGGCATTGTCTTTCAGCCTCAACGTATTGCAACATATCAGGACGCCACGCCGGAATATCAATCGGGCGACGGGTTTGCATATCAATAGCAGCCCAAATTGTGCGGGCATACCCGACAATCTTCCCCGACTGGTCGATAAAGCAAAAACAACGTTGGGTAAAAAAACGGGCAACGTTTTCTATCCATGTTTCAACCGTCAAATCCTGATTATGGTCGGGATATTCTTCCATTTGAATGGAAAGCCGCGACAGCACCCAAGCCACATTGTCTTTTGAAATTTGTTCATACCCAAATTCACGTTGCTGTGCGTGAATCGAAGCGGCATCCAGCAGAAAGCGGCTCATCACCGTAATCGTCGCTTTTTCCGTAAAATCGCAGACGTATGATTCGATATGAAATTTGAACGAACCTGTTTTCGATAACATGTTTTAATCAATTAATTTTTTATTCTCTCCTCCATTGCCGCCAACATATCTCCAAGTCGTTCCTCTGCATTTGATTTAGTGATAGCGATACGCCCGGAACGAATGAATTGCAGAACGCCGGTTTTTTCGCTTAACTCTTTAAACAACGCCTGTGTTTCTTCGTAATGTCCTGTCTTTTCAAGCGTAACCCATTCTTCTGTCATATCCAAAATCCTTGCATTATAACGGCGGATAATGTCTTCGATAGAGCCTAACGAAAGTAATTTTGGTGTAGAAAGTTTATACAAAGCAATCTCCTGAAAAACCAAATCATCGTCGATATTGAAATAGGATTTTACGATGTCGATTCTTTTGTCGATTTGTTTAACAATTTTGGTGATACTGTTTCTGTCTGAAAAAGCTGTAATTGTAAACTTATGAATGCCTCGGATTGCCGATGGCGAAACCGAAAGCGTTTCGATATTTACGCCCCTCCTTGTGAAAATGATGGTTATTTGATTCAACAATCCCACCGTATTCTCGGAAAATATCGTGACTGTGTATAAAGTTTTATCTTCCATATAATTAATTATTCATTAAATTTTGCACAAAGGTAACAAACTCTGTCGAATTAGTCCCACACCACCGTTAAATTTTTCGTAACAATACTCACTATTCAAATTATATTATGATTTCCAAACCATAACCGGTAATTGTTCAAGCATCAACTGCCGGTGAAAAGTGTCCGCAATAAAAAAAGCGGTGGACAATATTTCTCCTAAAGCAGGGTCTGAAGTTACTACCGATACGGTAGCCGTTTTATCAACAAATTTACCCGTTTGGGGATTGATTATATGCCTTTGATTTTTCAAACGATTGCCTGAAGTTGTTAAACACTCGTTGAATAGCGTAATTGCATTGCCGTTTTTTTTAAGTTTGGGATCCATTCCAACGCTCCAGCCTTCTCCATACGGATTATTACCGGCTGCCAGTATGGAACTGTTGCCAAAGTTGATCAGCGCGTCATGGATCTGATTGTCTTTGAGTATCTTAGCAGCAGTGCGTAAGGCGTATCCTTTTACATATCCGTTTAAATCTATCTGAATGTCTGAATGTTGGAAAAAAATTGTTTTTTTCTCAGTATCTAAACGTATATTATCTGTTCCGGAGCGAAAATTATTAAAAGAATTTACTGTGATATTGAAGTAACCGAATGTCTTTGAATGAAAAGACAGGCATTCCCCGATCATTTCCACTAATTCTTCGGAAACAGGACATTCCTGAACAGATGCGTATTTATTCAAATAATACAATTCACTTCCGGAATCAAAACGGTTGACTTTCTTTTCAATTCTATCTGTTTCATCTTGAATCGACCTTGCAATTGCTTCCAAATCGTCATGGGAAACTTCCGCATAAAGCAGCAAATCAACCCTTGTGTGCATCGCTTCAAACCACGCATACAACAGGTTTTTTCCGTTTGCCTGCGATTTTCTCAGGAATTGGATGCTATTCATTGAAGAAATCCAATTTACAAAAAGACTATTTTTCAAAAAATAGTCTTTTTATGCCATATCCTGTCAGCCGGATAAGACACCATAAAATATACAGAGCGATAGCAAAAATAATGACGTAAACCAGCGAAGTAATCAACTCGAGAGCCGGCGACTTATAGTAAATAATTGCGCCTAAATTAAATAAACAAGCGATAATAAAACACGCCGACAAGATTATCAATTCCGTTCTGATGCGGGCTTTTGAAATAATTATATCTTTCATAAATAATAGCGTTTTACTTGGAATGATTCAAATAGTTCAACTTGTAAGCGTCGGGAAAAGTCAGTGTTTGTCCTTCTTCAATCGCCTGATGTCCAAGCAAAGTCAGCGCGCTGGCATAATAACCTTCTTCCGCAATCATTTCCGGTTGCTTTCCGGTAATCACCGCTTCGACGTATGCCGCCAGATTCAAAGAAGTACCATCTTCTTTCGGTCTCTTTCCCAATAAGTATTCGCCGGAATTTTTATTTGCAGTTTCCGGAGCCCAGCTGGTTCCTGCAAACGGCATTGCGTCAAACAGCTCGTTTTCCCAGTTATTTATCATTTGTAAAAAAGCAGGAGCCGGAGGCGTTTCTTCAAAATAACACTTTCCTTTTTCAGGTTCTATTGTACCTTTATTTCCAAGTATCTGCTCTTCCAATCCGTAGAATTTGTTGGAAATAACCGAGTCGAAGTTAATTTTTACGCCGTTATCATAGACGTATATGCAACTCACATTGTCGTAAACTTCGCGTCCATCTTTCCAGAAAGTGATAGCGCCATGTCCCATTACTTTTTCGGGAATCTTGCGAAGCGCCCATGTACCGATTTGGAGTTGGTGACAGGCTAATTCCGTCATCAATCCTCTTGAATAATCTTTATACAGCCGCCAGTTTATCAGCCGTTCCAGTTCGGGAGAAGGAACCGGGCGGCGCCAGTCGTTGTTCCTGTACCAGAAAGCGCGTATCCCCGATATTTCACCGAATATACCCGAATGTACCATCTCCATCGCTTTTATATAGCGGGGGTCAAACAGCCGCTGTTGACCGGTGAAGAATATTTTTCCCGACGAACGGTATTTCTGGTAAATATCATAACATTCTTCAATAGTATATCCTATCGATTTTTCGCAAAAGACATTCTTTTCCGCATCAAAAGCGTCAATCACCATCGCATGATGCCTGTTGAGCGGCGTAGCGATAACTACGCTATCAACGTCTTTATCTTCTAATAATTGGCGATAATCATTATACACCTTGGCTTTGGGTACAATTTTCAGCGCTTCGTCAATAGAAGGCTGGTATATGTCGCACACCGCAGTGATTTTAACTTTGGGATTTTTGTTTAGAAAACCCATCAAAAATTGCCCTCGGGAACCTGTTCCGATAACGCCTATACGAGCTAACGAACTTTGAGTGTTTTTTGATTCCGAAAAGACGGACAACCATGGGCTTGCAGCTAACGCTATCCCTCCTCCGATAATACCGGCTTGTTTAAAAAACCGGCGTCTATCCATATCTTCCACTATTTATTATTTTTTGTTTATTCTGAAGTTCCAATCGGTCTTCTTCCACTTCCTTTGTCTCCGGTGAGGTCGTCGCCCAAATCGAGGCGGGCGGCTTCCACAACTTTCATCAGTTCGGCTACTACTTCCGGATACAGATCCTGCACGTCATAGCGTTCGCCGGGGTCTCGACGAAGGTCATACAAGGCAAACTCTTCCTGATGATTCTCATCTACTTTTCCGGCATTGCCGTCGTTTCCGGGAAGGAATCCAACGTATGTGCGTCCCTTGTGCGGCAGTACCATTTTAAAACGGTCGTTACGTACCGCCTCCAAACTATTCTTGTTGTAATAGTACAAAAAATATTCGCGCGGATTCGCCGTTTCGTTGCCCATCATCAGCGGCGTAATGTTCACGCCGTCAATTTTCAGCGGAGGCAGTGGCGCGTCGCAAAGATTAGCAATGGTAGGCAGTAAATCAATAGACGACGCCAAACGGTTGCATACCACGCCGGCAGGAATTTTTCCGGACCAGCGCATAATGCACGGCACACGTTGTCCACCTTCAAAAATACAGCCTTTTGCTTCCCGCAATCCTCCGGTGGAACCGGCATGGTTACCATAGTTGATCCATGGACCATTATCAGAAGTAAAAACGATGAGTGTATTTTTATCTAAACCATTCTTTTTCAACGTCTTCAATATTTCGCCTACGCACCAGTCGATTTCCATCATTACATCGCCATACATTCCCTGCTCGCTCTTTCCTTTAAATTTATCCGAGACAAAAAGCGGTACATGTGGCATGGTATGCGCTAAATACAGGAAGAAAGGTTTTTTCTTGTTTTGTTCGATAAACCGGACAGCTCGTTCGGTATATAAGGTGGTTATTTGTTCCAAAACGTCAGGCGTTACTTCTTTAACCATTTCGTCGCCATCAATCAGTGGCAAAGGCGGATATTTGGGATTCTTCGGATTAAAGGGCCACATATCATTAGAATATGGCAATCCAAAGTATTCGTCGAACCCGTGGTGAAGAGGCAGAAACTGCTGACGATCGCCCAGATGCCACTTGCCGATAGCGCAGCAAGCATAATCTTTTTTCTTGAGGACATCGGCAATGGTTTCTTCACTTGACGAAATGCCTACCTTTGCCGAAGGAAAGAGCGCCCCCGAAAAACCGATACGGTTGGGATAACAACCTGTGAGCAAACCCGCCCGCGAAGCGCTGCTTATAGCCTGCGGACTGTAGTAATTCGTAAACCGCATGCCTTCGGCACACAGACGGTCGATGTTTGGAGTCTTGTAACCACTGGCGCCGGTAACGGAAAGATCGCCATAACCCATGTCATCAAGCAGAACAATAATCACATTGGGGGCGTTTTTCGCATGATCTGTCTTTGCAGAAGCTTTAGAGGTGGTCGTCGCCACCATTGTACACAGTGCCAATGGCGCTGTAAAAAAGATATTCTTCATGTTCAATCGGATATTAATAATATACTTACGATTTGGAAAAATCTTTGTGGACAATTTTTTTGTTAAATTTTCTACAAAAATCAAAGACAAAAATAATATCTATTCTGCAAAAATCCAAATCATTATCGACAAAAATTTTCGTATATTTGCATGTTCAATTTTTGAAATATGAAAACTGATTTTTAATCATAAAAAAACAATCATGATAGTATCATTCAAAGAAATCCTGACCGATGCATACCGGAATCAGTATGCAGTAGGAGCGTTTAATTGTCTGAGTTTGGAAAATGTGCTGGGAGCGATGCAAGCTGCCGAAGAATTGCGTTCGCCAATTATTATCCAATTGGCTGAAGTACAGTTTCCTTATTCTCCGATAGAACTGATGGCTCCGGTTTTTCTTGAAGTTGCGCGCAAAGCGTCGATTCCTGTTGCCGTACATTTGGATCATGGACAAAGTTTTGAAACCTGTGCCAAAGCTATCCGTTTGGGGTTCGGATCGGTGATGTACGACGGAACAGCCTCGCCAATGCAGGAGAACATGAGGATTACCCGCGAAGTAGTCCGGATGGCTAATGCTTTCGGCGTGGACGTGGAAGCCGAGTTGGGAAAAGTAGGGAATACGACGGAGGACGAAGGGGAAGGCGCCGGAACGGCAAATACGGCAGATGTTTTTACCGATGTCGAAGAATCCGCATTATTTATTAAAGAAACAGGCATAGACGCATTGGCGGTTGCTATCGGCAACCTGCACGGCAAATATGTTGCGACGCCCCGTTTGAATATTACGAGATTACAGGAAATAAGCAAAAGAAACCGGCTGCCCTTGGTCTTGCATGGAGGCACCGGCACGAGTGAAGAAGACTTTAAATCGTGTATTCATAACGGAATCAGTAAAATCAACGTTGCAACGGCCATTCAGTTAGGTATTACGGAAAAAATACGGGACTACCTGAAAACCACCGCAAAACCTAATTATATCGAGATGAAACATAAAATGGCGGAAGCTTCAAAAGAAGTGGTTATGTATCATATCAATTTGTTTGAAAGTAATAATAAAGCTTAAAATCAATCTATTATGAGAAAAGGTGTTATATCAATGGGGACATGGCTCGTGGATATGGTAAAATTTATTTCACGCTATCCCCTTCCGGGTAATCTGACAACAATTGAAGAAGAAGAAATCGGTCTCGGCGGTTGCTCGCATAATGTGCTGGTTGACTTGGCAAAGATGAAAACCGGTCTGCCCCTTTATGCAGGAGGATGTATCGGAGATGATGCCAACGGCGATTATATTATTCGCGAGATTACAGCAAACAGTATTGATGCAAGCAACATGCTCAGAATAAAAGGAGGAGTTACGTCTTATACTTATGTGATGGCTCCATTGGACGGTTCTTCGCGTACTTTTTTCCATTATAAAGGCAGTAATGCCTTATTAAACGCTTCCCATTTTGAACCGGTCGATGTTCCTGCGAAAATATTT